>LNAP01005802.1_pt2 | contig 17188 bp, 21 predicted proteins | sample 602601 | NCBI WGS metagenome assembly LNAP01 (sample SAMN02440304, study PRJNA202911) | soil metagenome | biome: Subtropical and temperate rainforests or woodlands; isolation source: soil samples (1 kg each in a 20% v/v slurry with milli Q water) were... ... | reverse complement strand
GGATGGTGGAGGAAAAAGACATCGAACCTCACGTGCCGGTGTGGGACAAAACCGAGCGCAAGAACGACAGTTTTTCGAGCAACGATTTCCACTGGAATGGAGAGGTTGAGGAATACCGCTGCCCGGCCGGCAACGCATTGCGCAGTGAATGGCGAGCCTTCAAGAACGAGCGTTCACACGTCACCAAGGCCAACACCATCATCTTCCGATCCCGGCAGACCGACTGCGTAACGTGTCCGATGAAAACCAAGTGCTGCCCGAACACTGCGTTCCGCAAGATCGCTCGCAGCGTCCATGAAGCCGCTCGTGATGTGGCGCGGCGCATTGCAGCAACGCCGGCATATCAGCGCTCTCGCCACGAACGTAAAAAGGTCGAAATGTTGTTTGCCCACCTCAAGCGAATCCTGAAATTGGATCGCCTGCGGCTACGTGGCATGAGTGGTGCGACCGATGAGTTCACGCTGGCCGCTGCGGTGCAGAACCTGCGACGGCTGGCCAAATTTACCTCTCAAGGGCCACCGATCCCGGGAGCACTAAGCAAAAAACCTCAAACCAACCCAATAACCGAGCAGCAAAGGTCAACGAAGGGCCGAGAAACCACTCAATGTGGTGAGTAGGTTCTCCGATGGTAGTCGTGCCTGCGTTTGGGCTAGCTGAAAATCGACTTTTTCAACAGAATCGACCCGAAGCTGCCCTTCGCGAAAGGCAGCTAGCGGTCACCTCTGCGCCTCACAAACGCGACTGTCAGGCGCGCTTGGGAAGCTTCCAGTTCGGGCGGATGAAGTGGCATGTGTAGCCATTCGGTATGCGTTCGAGGTAGTCCTGGTGCTCCGGTTCCGCTTCCCAAAAGGGCCCCGCCGGTTCGATTTCGGTGACTACCCGGCCTGGCCAAAGGTGTGAAGCATCGACATCGGCAGCGGTGTCCTCGGCGATGTCGCGTTGCTGTTCGCTGAGGTAGTAGATCGCCGAACGATAGCTGGGGCCAAGATCATTACCCTGACGGTTGGGTGTGCTGGGGTCGTGTATCTGGAAGAAGAACTCAAGAATCTGCCGGTAGCTGATCACGACAGGGTCGAAGACGATTTCGATGGCTTCAGCGTGATTGCCATGGTTGCGATAGGTGGCATTCGGCACATCGCCGCCGGTATAACCGACCCGCGTGTGCAGCACACCGGGATAGCGCCGCAGCAGATCCTGCATACCCCAGAAGCAGCCGCCGGCGAGAATGGCAGTTTCGGTTTGTCTGGTCATGGTCTGTCGTTCCTTTCGGGGACGTTGGGTATAGCCATTGTTATGAGGGCGTATTGGTCAATTCCAAGGCTTCGTGCAAACAGTACTGGAATGATCGCTTTTGGCTGTGGATTCAACCGGTCATGCTCACAAAGCCTGCTGGTCAAATCCGGTGCAATCGGCGGTCAAGTGCAGTGCAATTTCGCGCCTGCCAACCAAACCAATACTGCCCACGCAAAAAACCCTTCCTGCGTTTCAACACAGGAAGGTTGCGGCCGATCAGTCTTTAGCCTGGCTCAACTTGGTGAACAACTCGGTCGGTACTTTCTTGCCATTGGAGATGTACTGGTTGGTGCGGAACTTGTACACCTCACCCTCGGACAGGAAACCATCGCTGTTGGTGTCCATCGCCTTGAATTCCTCAGTGCCCTTGGGCGCCACGGTCAGCAGTTCCTTGAGCGACACGCGGCCATCATCATCGGTGTCGGTGCGCGCGAACGAAGCATCGCCGCACTTGCCTTCACCGCACTTGCCCTCGGCCTGGGTCTTTTGCGCGCTGGCTTCGGCACCACACTTGCCTTCACCACATTTACCTTCGCTGGTCTTTTCCGCGGAAGCCAGCTGATAGCCCTGAGGCAAGGCTTCAGCGGAAAACGCAGTGGAAGCGAAGTTGATACCGCCGACCAGTGCAACAGCGAGCAGGCCAATACGGGTTTTGTTCGACTGGATACGAGACATGTTGATACTCCGGATCATTTGCGCGGCTGGACCACCATTGGTCGTGCCACAAGGGTTGATAAACCTGGTTGCGAGCTGCGTTGTGCATCTCGCTTTGCCAGGTCTATTTGGCCCCAGTGGTGTATCCGGGCTGTATCCGTGGGGAGCTGGTTTTGTATGGCTGTACGAAGATGTAGCGCCCTGATACACGGCGATACAACAAAAGCCTCAAGCTTCTAGAGTTCATTGACGACCTAGACCTTACAACTCAAGGAGCGTTAAGCATGAACGGCAAACGTATAGCAGCGGGATTGAGTCTTTTGTTCGCACTCAGTGGTGCGTGCCTGGCGGCGCCGGGCACCATCAGGTTTCAAGGCAGCATTGTGGAGCCGGGCTGTCAGTCACGCGTGGGTACGCATGGCAAATTCGAACTTTACCAATGCCCGGCCCAGAGTCGCGCGATGGGGATTGAGGCAAACACCATCGCGCCAACCGCCAGTGTGAGCGCTGTTGGTCAATCCAGCGTCAACGTCAAACTGCTCGCTGACAGTGGTCGGGAAGGTCGCTATTTCGATCAGCAGTATGTGTTGGTGGATAATGCGGGCTCCCCTGTCCGCTCGGGGAGCTACCTGATTACCCTCAGCATTCCCTGACAACTGAGCCGGGCTGATGTTGGCTGAGGCTTACACTGAACCTGTGGCGAGGGTGAGGCTTAGTTCGGGTCCAGCAACCCGCCACTCCAGTTACGCGACACCCGGCTGCCGGTGAATTTCGCCACACCCATGCCCTGGGATATCAGGCGGTCACGAAAGCGTGTCACCAGGCGCCCCGCTTGTTCGGCGTGCAACACCACTTCGGAAGACGGGTCGCCCGGGCGCCCGAGAATCCGTGCAAAGCGCTGGCCTTCCTCGACGAAATCCCCCAGCTCTTTTTCGAAGATCAGCACGCCGGGTTGCGGGGCGAGGATGGTTTCCATGTGGCCCATTTCCACGGCTTCGACGGGCCATTCTGCAGGCGCCACTGACTCATCGATGACACCGCAACCGCACAGCCAGTTGTACAGCCCTGCGGCATCCTGTTCGGCAAAACGGTCGCTGACATCGCCCTGCCCGCGCAGCTCCAGGGTCGCAGCCATCCGCCCCGCAGTGACTCCGTCGCGTATCCACGTTCCTCGAAGGAGCCATCGCCGCCGTCATCCCAGATGATCGCCACGTCCATCTTCATCGCCGCCGCCAGTTCGCGGCCACGGGGCCAGAAACTGCGGTGCACGTACAGGTACGGTAGTGCCTCGTCATCGGTGTGCAGGTCAAGCATCACATCGGCCGGGGCGGCCAGTTGCACCAGTTTCTTTTGCCATTGCTGAACGCAGGTCGAAGGTCGCTCCATGGCCGCCGACTGGTCGAACGCGCGATTGAAGTTATGCCCGGTGGCGTCGTGATAACGGCCAAGGATCCGCCCCTGGCGAAACTGCCCGATGCCCAGCGGATTGGCCTGCGGCACCACGGTGATGTTGCCTTTGAGCCGGCCCTGGGTTTCGGCGGTGTGCAGTCGTTGCATCAGCAGGTGCAGGACCAGCATCCCGGCGATTTCATCGGCGTGTACGCCGGCTTGCAGATGCACGTTTGGCCCGCTGCCGTCGCCTGCATAACGCCAGGCACCGACCCGCACGGCATCGCCATTGTTGTTGCGAACACTGAACGAAATATCCTGCGGCATTGGCTTTCCTCCCGTCATGAATGCTGAAAAACGTGGTATCGCTGCTGTAGCTGGTGATTGAACAGACGTTCAACTAAGCTCGGAATCGTGGAACCTCACCCAAGGACAACCCTGTGACAACCGATGCCCCGAAAAACCGTCGCGCCGAACCCGATGACCGTCGCGAAATGCTGGTGGCCGCCACTCTGCGTTGCCTGGGTCGCGACGGTCACGCCGGGATTTCCGTACGGCGCATTGCCACCGAAGCCGGCGTGTCCGTGGGGTTGCTCAACCATCATTTCGGCAGCATCGAGGCGCTGATCGCCGACACCTATCAGCGGCTCGCTAGCGAACTGACCACCGCCCTGCTCCAGGAAATCGAGCAGGCCCAGACACCCGCGCAAAAGATCGATGCCTTCCTGGAAGGCTCATTCTCGCCCCGGGTCATGGACCCGCAACTGCTTGGCGTGTGGGTGGTGTTCTGGAGCCTGATCCGTCACTCCGAACACGTCAGCCAGTCCCACGAAAAAAGTTACCGCGCCTACCTCGACCTGATCCGCCAGTTGCTCGACGGGCTGGCCGCCAGCGAAGGCTTCGTGATTCACGACACGCGCCTGGCCGCCATCGGCTTATCGGCGATGCTCGACGGTCTCTGGCTCGAGTGGTGCCTGAACCCCGAGACCTTCAGCGCCGCCAACGGACTCCACATCTGCCGTTGCTGGATAAAGGGGCTGCGTCACGGAGCATTCAGCACCGACGACATCCTGTGAAGAATGCCGGCCGAAGATCATCGCCAGGGTGCCACTGACGGCGATCAGCCCGGCACCGATCATCAGCGACATGTCCATCAGCGTGCCCCAGACCAGGCTCGACAGCGCAAACGCCCAGATCAGCCCGGTGTATTCGAACGGCGCGAGCAGGGTCGCGGTGGCGCGGCGGAAACTGGCGAACAACAGGAACTGGCCGATGCCGCCCACCAGGCCGGCGCCGAGCATGCCCAGCCAGTCGGGCGTCGGTGATGGCGTGTGGGTCCACGGCAGGGCAACCGCCATGCAAATCACGAACACCACGTTGGTGATCAGCATCTGCTCCAGCACTGATGTCTGCTCATCCACCTGACGCAACTGGATATAGGTAAACGCCCAGCACATCGCCGCCAGCAGGGTCAGGACGATCGGCAACGGATCGGTCATGTTGTCAGGGCGACAGGCAATGACCACCCCGACAAAACCGATGATCAGGCTGAACCATTGCCAACCGCTGGCGCGCTCCTTGAGAATCACCGCCGCCAGCACCGTGACCATGATCGGCGCGGAAAAATACAAGGTGGTCATCTCGGCCAGGGTCAGGTCCCTGGCCGCCGTGTAGTACAGCACCCAGGCGACAATCGAGAGCAAACCACGCACCACCAGCAAGCGCCGGCTCGGCGAGCGCCAGGCCCGCTGGATCAGGCGCAGGCGCCCGGCCAGCAACACCGCGGCCACCACCACCAGGCTGCGCCAGAACAGGATGGTCACCACCGAATAGTCGGCCACCAACCATTTGATGACCGCATCCTGCAAGGCCAGGAACGCGTAGCCAAGAGTGCACAGGCCAATACCCTGCAGCGAGCGGTCAACCTTTGGCGAACTCATCAGGCTGACCTGCGCACAGGCGTCCCGCGCCGTTCGGCAAAAGCAAACAGCGCTTCGATCAGGAACGTCAGGCAGACGTAGACGCCGGCCACCAGCAACAAGGGTTCGTACACCTGCAGGGTCTGCGCGCGAACCACGTTGGCGGCGCCGAGCAGGTCGATCACGGCGATGGTCGAGGCCAGCGCCGTGGACTTGAGCAGCATCACGGTTTCCCCGGCCAGGGTCGGCAACAACAAGCGCAGGGCTCGGGGCAAGCGCACTCGCAACAACGACTGGCGCGCGGTCATGCCAAAGGCCGACGCGGCTTCCATCTCACCCTTGGGCACTGCCAGCAGGCCACCGCGAATCACTTCGCCGACATAGGCCCCCATCGACACCACCAGGGCGAACACGATGTACCAGTAACCATCACGCAGGTACGGCCAGAGAAAGCTGCCACGAATCAGCGGGAACTGGGCAAAAAGGCTGCCCAGCCCGTAGTAGTAGATGTAGATCTGGATCAACAACGGCGTGCCGCGCGTCACGCTGGTATAGAACAGGCTGACCTTGGCGATCACCTTGTTTTTCGAGATACGTGCCAGCGCCACCAGCACCGCCAGCAGGTAACCGAACACACTCGATACCAACAGAATGACGAGGGTGGTTTGCAGCCCCCGGCCCAACAGTGCCGCGTATTCGACTATCCACGCTGGAATCATTTCATTCACTCAGCCAAAGGCATCCAGCGACGAATACGCCGCTCAAGCCGACCCGACAGATAGTTCGACGCCAGCGTCACCGCGTAATACAACGCGGCAGCCGTGAGGTAGAACAACAGATAGTGACGCGTCGACCCCGCGCCTTGCTTGGCGGTGTACAGCAACTCGTTGGTGCCGACCACGCTGATCAGCGCACTGTCCTTGATCAGGTTGATCCACAGGTTGGCCATCCCGGCCATCGCATACGGCGCCATGATCGGCAGAGTAACCCGGCGAAACAGCCCAAAACCGTTGAGGCCGAACGCCTTGGCCGCTTCGATCTGGCCGAAGGGAATCGCCTGGATCGCCGCGCGAAAAATCTCCGAGGCGTAGGCGCCCTGCACCAGCCCAAGCACCACGATGGCCGCCAGCGGGCCGCTGACATTGACCACGCCGTAGCCGAGCCGGGTCATCAGCGAATTGAGGAGCATGGAGCCGACGTAGTACAGCAACAGAATCAGCAGCAATTCCGGAACTGCCCGGAACAACGTGGTGTAGCCGCGCATCAGCGCTGCAATCGGCTTCGGCGCGCCGAGCTTGAGACACGCCACCACCAGTCCGATAGCCAGCCCGAGGACAAAGGCCCCGGCGGAAATCTGCAGGGTCATCCAGAGCCCCTTCAACAGCGCACTGCCCCATCCCTGCTCAGTGAAATTGATCAGATCGAACATTGCCGGCATTTCAATCTCCAGTTGGCGGTTAGAAAGCACCGCCAGACCCTGTGGGAGCGAGCTTGCTCGCGATCGCGGTGGTTCAGTCAACTTGGATGTTGACTGTCATGCCCTCATCGCGAGCAAGCTCGCTCCCACAAGGATTTGCGTTTTCCAAGGGTTCGCGTTCGACCTGGCTGTCAGAACGCAGGCTTCACGCTAGTGCCGAAGTAGCTCTGGGACAGGTCGTCGTAGTCCTTGCTCGCCAGCAGCTCCTGGATGGCCTTGTCGAGCTTGGCCTTAAGTTCGGTGTCGTCCTTGCGCAGGCCGGCACCAACGCCTTTGCCGAAGATCGGGTCATAAGGCACGGTGCCGAGGTAGGCCAGGTCCTTGGCATCCGGGGTCTTGATGAATGCGGCCATGGCGGTGCCGTCGGCCATCATCAGGTCGATGCGCCCGGCAATCAGGTCGGCGTTGGCCGAATCCTGGGTGTCGTAGTACTTAACGTCGGCAATTTTTTCGTAGTAGGTCTTCAGGTAACTGGCGCTCACGGTCGAGTTCTGCACGCCGATGATCTTGCCCTTGAGGTCATCCGGGTACTTCTTCACCGACGCCTCTTTCGGGCCGACGACGGCAATCGCCGAATCGTAGTAGGCCTTGCTGAAGGCGATCTGTTTTTCCCGTTCTTCGGTCACCGACATCGAGGAAAAAATCACGTCGATCTTCTTTGCCAGCAGCGACGGAATGATGCCGTCCCACGCCACTTCCTTGATCTCGCAATCGGCTTTCATTTCGCTGCACAGTTTGTGGATCAGGTCGACTTCAAAGCCCTTCCACTCACCATTGGCCTGTTTTTCCGTGTATGGCGGATAGGGTTCGGCTGCCACCGCGAACCTGATCGGTTGTGCTTGGGCCGCGCTCATGCCGGCCAGCAATACGCAGGCCGCACCGGTCAACCAGTTTGCAAAACGTCGATTTCCCATGTTGTTTTCCCGTCTTTTTATGATGAGTTAGCGAGTCTGATGAGCGTTGACGAATTGTCGGCAACGCTCGCTGCGTGGGTGTACGAACACTTCGTCCGGCGAACCGGTTTCCTCGATCAGCCCTTGGTGCAAAAAGGCGACTTTGGAAGAGACATCGCGTGCGAACGCCATTTCATGAGTCACGAGGATCATGGTCCGGCCTTCTTCGGCGAGGGAGCGGATCACCCGCAGCACTTCCCCGACCAGTTCCGGGTCGAGTGCCGAGGTGGGTTCATCGAACAGCATGACCTTGGGCCGCATGGCCAAGGCCCGGGCGATGGCCACCCGTTGTTGCTGTCCCCCGGAGAGAAACGCCGGGTACTCGTTGCGCTTGGCCGCCAGCCCGACGCGTTCGAGCAGTGCTTCGGCCCGTTCAGTGGCCTCCGCACGGCTTTCACGCAGGACCTGGGTCGGCGCTTCGATGAGGTTTTCCAGCACCGTGCGATGGGGCCAGAGGTTGAAGTTCTGGAACACCATGCCCAGGCTGGAACGGATGCGCACAAGCTGTTTGGCATCCGACACCAGCGGTGCGCCGGGGCGATTCTGGTTAAGGTGAATGCTTTCGCCGTCGACCAGGATGCGTCCCTGGTCCGGCACTTCGAGCATGTTGATGCAGCGCAGCAAGGTACTTTTGCCCGAGCCGCTGGCACCGATCAGGGAGATCACTTCGCCCTCGCGGGCGGTCAGGGAAACACCCTTGAGCACTTCGATATTGCCGAAGCGTTTGTGCAGGCCATCGACTTCGATCATGGTCCTGGCGGCGGCCGGTTCGACGGTCGCGGTGCTGGTCACCGTGCCGATCACCGGCCTGGGCGCTTCACCATTGAGTACCTGGACAAAGCCGCGAATGCGCTGGCAGGCCTGGGCCAGTCGCTCGTCACTCAGGGTGAACGACAGCCGTACAAACCCTTGGGCCGGCTCACCGAATGCCGCGGCATCGAGCACCGAGACACCGGCTTCGCGCAGCAGGCGCCAGGCGAATTCCAGCGAGGTCAGGCCGGTGCCGCGCACATCCACCAGCACGAACATGCCGGCATCGGGATTGAGCACGCTGATGCCCGGGCAATCGGCCAAGCCGGACACCACCAGATCGCGGCGCCGACGATAGATCTCGCGCATGCCGTGGGTGACTTCGTCATGGGACTGCACGGCCTTGAGCGCCGCTTCCATGACAAACCCGGGTAAGCCGTACAGCATGCTCAACACCAGGGTTTCGACATGGTTGACCAGGGCTTGATTGGCCACGACCCAGCCGATGCGCCAACCGGTCATGGCATGGGATTTGGACAGGCTGCCGATCACCACGCAGCGCTCGGCCATGCCCGGCAACGCCGCCAGGCTTTGGTGTTCACGCTCATAGGCCAGGCTCTCGTAGACCTCGTCCACCACCACCCACAGGTCATGGGCAATGGCGAGGTCGGCGATGGCTTGCAGCTCTTCACGACCCAGCACCACGCCGGTGGGGTTGTTCGGGTTGGAGAAGAAAATCGCCCGGGTGCGCGGGGTAATGGCCTTGGCCAACACGGCGGCATCGAGGCGGAAACCCGAGTCCGCCGCACAAGGCACCCGCACCAGCGTGGCGCCGGACGCCTTGAGGGTCGCTTCGTAGGTGACGTACATCGGATCGAAGGCAATCACTTCGTCGCCGGCACCGAGCAGGCACATCGAGGTGGCGAACAAGGCGTTCTGCGCACCTGCCGTGAGAATGACATTGGTCGCCTGCAGTTCGCGGTCGATCAATTGGCTGTAGCGGCCGGCAATGGCCTCGCGCAGGGCCTGGCGACCGGCGATTTCGGTGTAGTGGGTATCCCCTTCGCGCAGGGCGTGGATGGCGGCATCGGTAATGAAATCGGGAGTGGGGAAATCCGGGTCGCCGACGCTGAGGATGATCACGTCCTCGCCGTTGCGCTGCGCAGCGCTGGCCGCGTAGTGGATATCCCAGGCGGCAACGCCTTGGCCACTGATCCGTTCAACAAAGGGTGAAAACCGCATGCCAGTGCCTCGTTCGAATTGAAGAAACGCAAGCCCGCAACCAGCCGGGGGAAGGTGGCCCTCAACATAGTCCAGACTGAACACTCGTTCAACAGAAAACTCGCGAGGCTTCGCGTTCAGCGCAAACAGGTCGTTTTCACGACAGTCGCGCCGTTTTTCAACACGGCGCGATCAGGCGACGTGAAACGATTTTGCTGACTGCGCCAATCGCCAGGGCGACGAGGACAAGCCCGGCGGCGACCACGAACGTCAGCCGCATTCCCTGTGCAATGGCTGCGGGATGCGCTTGCAAAACATCGTTGCCGGCCGAACCGAAGGCGAACACTGCGCCCATCGCGCTGGCGCCGGTGATCAAGCCAAGATTGCGCGACAACCCGAGCAAACCGGACACCACGCCACGCTGCGGCGTCGCAATATTCGACATGACGGCGGTATTGTTGGCCGCCTGGAACAGCGCGTAACCGGCGGTAATGACCACCAGTGGCACGATGTAGCCGAACGCACCGAAGCCCGTTGGCACGGCGGGCAGGATGCAAGCGCCGGTCAACATGGCAATCAATCCGAGTGTGGTGGATCGATGTGCGCCCAATCCGTCGACCCATCGACCCGCCGGAACCCCGGCCAGTGCGGCGACCAGCGGCCCCGTCGACATCACCAGGCCAACGCTCGCTGCATTCAGCGCCAGTGCGCCGGTGAGATAAAACGGCCCCACCACCAGGGTGGCCATGACCACGGTCGTCACCAGCATGCTCATGGCGAAAGCTGCGCTCAGCTGCGGATTGCGGAACATCGTCAGCCGAACCAGCGGTGACTCGGCTGTGCGCTCGACGAACACAAACACGCCCGCCCCAACCATCGCCACCAGCAACAGTGCCGTGTTCAGCGGACCAAAACTGCCACGCCCGAGGGTCATCGCCAGCGCATAGGCCAGCAGTGTCAAGACCAGTACCAAGGTACCGAGGACATCGAAACCCGCTCGATCCGCCCTTTTCTCACGGCAATCTTTCGGTAAAAAACGATGCGCGAGCCCAATCGCCAAAACACCCAACGGCACATTGACCAGAAAAATCGCCTGCCACCCCAGATTGGCAATCAAATAACCGCCGAGGGTCGGGCCGAGCGACGTGCCAATCGCCGACATGGTGCCGAGCAGGCCCATCGCGCTACCCAGTTTTGCCTTGGGCACCGCCTCGCTCACCAGCGCCATGGTCAACGCCATCATGATGGCCGCGCCGATACCCTGTAAGGCCCTTGCGGCAATCAGCAACCACAGACTGGACGCCAGGGCGCACAGGAACGAGGCGACGGTGAACACCGCATTGCCGGTCAGCAGCAATCGCCGACGGCCAATGATGTCGCCGAGCTGCCCGACACTGACGATCAACGCCGTGATCGCCAGCAGGTAAGCGAGCACCACCCATTGCACTTGCTGGAAGGAGGCCGAGAACGCTGCGACCAGTGTCGGTAAACCCACGTTGGCAATGCTGGTGCCCAGGGACGACAGCAACATGGATAACGACAGGCTGGCCAAGGCGCCCCGAATCGATATGGATTTCATTTTCTCGCGACTCCGCAAATAGGTTGTCTCGAGCCTAAGCCCGCACCTAACATGGCGGAAGACGCAGCATTTGCACTTTATACGTGCATACAACGCCACACTCGAAAATGTGGGAGCGAGCTTGCTCGCGATGGGGCCCTGACAGCCACCATTGATGTCGACTGAAACTCTGCAATCGCGAGCAAGCTCGCTCCCACAAGGATTCACTCCATGCCAGACCTGAATCTGCTGATCACCCTGAACGTGTTGCTCGAAGAAGGCAGCGTGGCCCGCGCTGCGCAGCGTTTGCGCCTGAGCCCCTCAGCCATGAGCCGGGCGCTGGCGCGGTTGCGCGAAACCACGGGTGATCCGCTGCTGGTGCGGGCCGGTCGCGGACTGGTTCCCACGCCCCGGGCGCTGGAGCTGCGTGAACGCGTCGGCGCGCTCGTGCAGGACGCCGAAGCCGTCCTGCGCCCCGCCGAGGCACTGGATCTCAATCAACTGGCGCGCACCTTCACCCTGCGCACCAGTGATGGCTTCGTGGAAAATTTCGGACCACCACTGATCGCCCGCCTCCACCAGGAAGCACCCGGTGTCCGCCTGAACTTCGTGCAGAAGCTGAACAAGGACAGCACCCTGCTGCGCGACGGCTCGGTGGACCTGGAAACCGGTGTGATCGGCGAATCGACCAGCCCGGAAGTGCGGACCCGGATGCTGTTTCGCGACCGGTTCATTGGCGTCGTGCGCAAGGGTCATCCACTGGCTCGAGGCGAGATGACAGCGGTTCGTTATGCTGCCGCCCGGCACATCCTGGTCTCGCGCCGGGGCCACGAAAAAGGCGTCATGGACGACGCCTTGAATGATCTGGGACTGACGCGCGACATCGCCACCATTGTCGCGGGCTTCTCTTCCGCGATTGCTTTGGCGCGGGCTTCGGACCTGGTCGCCAGCGTACCGCAGCGGCACGTCGGCAACCTGTGCCAGGGAATGCATTGCTTTGCCCTGCCATTCGCCACGCCGGCGATCACGGTTTCGATGCTGTGGCACCCGCGCATGGACGCCGACCCGGCGCATCGCTGGCTACGCGGGTGCGTGTGGGAGGTTTGCAGTCAATAACACCACCGGGACACTGAGTGTGGAACGCCAAGCTTGACCGCCCCCCCTCCCCAGTCGAAGGCATTCAAGCGATTTGTATCGAACTGTACTTCCCCCCCGGCCACCTTACACAGCGATACAAATCCGCCAGGTTCAGGACATATGTGCAGTACATGGAAATGAAAAAGTGTGGCGCATCGGAAAGCGCAGGTTTTCCGAGCATTCCAGCGACCCACTGACAGGAAAAACCACCATGATCAATGCAATCGATACCGTGCTGTACACCGGCAAGACCCACACCACCGGCGGCCGCGACGGTCAGGCGCGCAGCACCGACGGACGTCTGGACATCAAGCTTTCGCCTCCCGGCTCTTCAGGTACCGGCACCAATCCTGAGCAACTGCTGGCGGCGGGTTGGTCGGCTTGTTTCATCGGGGCGATTGGCAAGGCATCCGTCGCGCTGAAAGTGGCCTTGCCGAACGACGTTGCGGTGGATGCCGAAATCGATCTGGGCAAGTCCGAAAACGCTTTCTTCCTTCAAGCCCGTCTGAATGTCAGCCTGCCGGGCCTGGACCCGACCATCGCACGCAAGGTGGTGGAAATGGCGCATCAGACTTGCCCGTACTCCAAAGCGACCCGCGGCAACATCGACGTCGAAATCAATCTGGTTTGACCGATGCAGAAAAGCCTGGCCTGACGTCTTGATACCGGTCAGGCCAGGCTTTTTGAGCACCGCAATTGCTGTAGGTGTAGGAGCGAGCTCGCTCGCGATGGTCTCAAGAGCGCCGCGCATAGCCAGCAAGCGCGCGTTTTCGTTAACGACCATCGCGAGCAAGCTCGCTCCTACTATTCCTTCAGGATCAGCAGCGGTTCGCCTTTCTTCACGATGTAGGTCGCCAGTTCCGAGGCCTTGCCTCCACCCACGTTCTTCGCCACATGGGCGACGCCTTCAGGGATGTACAACGAATCGCCGGCCTTGAGTGTCACCGGTGCCCGACCTTCCAGTTGATACTCAAAGGTGCCGCTGATCACGTGCGCCACCTCTACGCCCGGGTGAGCATGCTTGGGTGAAGTCACGCCGTGATCGAAGTCCACGAGTACCTGAAGGACTTCGCGATCGGCGGCGCCCAGGTCTTCGCGTACCAGGTCGGTGCGATGCAGGCCCTGCTGCCAGCTTTTCATCGCTGGAGCCGGCTGTGCTTCCTGGGCTTGAGAGAGACTCGCTACGGTGGCGAGCCCAGCGGCGGCCAGGACCAGACCAAGCTTGCCGAGGGTGTGACGGGTGTGGGTACGCAACATTGTCTTTCCTCCAGTTGAACCACGCCAAGCCGCGCCGAAAGTGACGCGGTGCCGGTGGTTCCATTTGAAGGCCGCCGTGTATCGCCCGGGTGTCGGGAAACGGCGGTTTTGTATGCCCCGGTAACGGTGGGCGTTGCGGATACCTACGGATACAAACCCGCAACTGCGGGCACGTCGCAGGTCTTATTCCCCCGCCGCCCCACGACTGCCCTTGAAAGCGTCGCGCCGGGCGCTGCGTTCGGCGACACTCGGCTCACTGATCAGGTCCGCGCGGCGCAAGGGCTGCCCGCAATGGGCGCACATCGGTCCGAGCCCGGCCGGCTCGCCGCAACTGCGGTGGGTATGGACCACCGCCAGGCCTTCCTCGGGCGACTTTGTGCATCGCGGTACCGCCAATCGACGCCGAGCTGGTCGAGGCGATTCGCGGCTTCACGAAACTCGGGGTCTGCGCCGCCGCAAAGGCCCTGGGTAAGTCGACCCGGACCATCAACTACATCGCAGGCCTGTACGGCATCAAGTTCGCCACGACCACCGCCGCCACTCTGGAAGATCGGCGCAAGGCTGAAGCGAAGCTGGTGCCGCGCATCCGCCCGCTGGCCCGGGCGAATATGAGCCAGATGGCAATCGCTGAACAACTCGGCATCGGGCGAATCGTCCTGCGCCGCATCGCCCACTTCCACGGCATCACCCTCAACTCCCGAGCATCCTGAAATGGACCAAGCATTCGAAGAAGCCGCAAAGCGGCAAAGTGGACTGGAGGCGGCGAAGGCTGCCTTCTTTGCATCTGGGGGCGGGCGCAGTTGATCCCGACTGGCATTGGCAAGGACAGCCCTGGCGTCGATCAAATCCTGAAGCCTGTGTACGGTTATCGCAATATCGAGGCGCCAAAGAGCAAGCGCAGGCGGCTCATCAGCGACGAAGAAAAAGCCGCTCTGGCCACTCAATTAATGGAGTGCAAAGCGGCCGGCATGACGCGGTATAAGGCCAGCAAGCACCTCGGCATTAGCGAAACGCTATGCCGTCGGCTGATCGCCGATTAATCGCTCGACTTCCCGGCATCAGCCTGATGCGCAGGATGGCACGCGTGCAACAACGCAAACGACAAAGCTGGATGGCATTGCCGGCCAGCGGAATAGATGAGGTTAGTCATGGCCAAAAGTGGAAAGGAACGGTCGGCCAAGGCTGCCAAGAAGCGGATCGAATTCGACGAGAAGGAATTGCGGCACCGCTGCCGGCTCGGCACGCGCAACATTCTTGAAGAGTTGATGCTCTGGAACGAAGACACTGAGCAGGCATCAGTGATTGAAGGCTGCCTGCGTTATGTCCACTCGCTCGATCCCGAAGGTGCGAGGGAGGCATTGAGAGTGCGCCACGAAATCGTGATTAGCGAAAACGTGGCGCAGGAGTTCCGCAATCAAACTTTGGCGGAGCTAAAGCGAGATCCCGGAGACGAGATCATCGCGCCAAACTGAAGACTGAAATCAGTTGCTGCGACTGAGCTGAACATTCTGGGATGTACATTCGGTGGTGCTAACAGTCCCCATGAAAGCATTCATCTTCACGGAGCACTTCTCGATATTCAAGCCGTTACGTCCATCGCTTGAAATGTTGGTGACATAGGGGCCAGCGGTTGTGCAGCCAGCCAAAACAGCGAGCAAACCCAAAGCAACGATATTAAATTTCATATGAGACCTTTCGAGCGGTGGCCTGAGCCAAATGGTTCTCCGAAACCGGCATTGAAACTTAGTCAAAGCGTAGACCAACCCGAAAAAATCACCCCACCCTGTCGCATCCGGTCACGGAGGGTGGCGCCCCACTACCTAAAAGCTGAAACCAAGCCTGTAATGGCACCGATTACGCCTACCGCAATACCGAACCAGTAACCGACAGCCTCACGTTTGTGCTTCTGCTCCTCTCGAATGGCTGCACGAACAACCCTCAGACCTTCGTCTGTCAAATATCGAGGTTGTTTCGGGTCCTTATCCCACTCAACCTTCTCATACATTGCCTTGTCGTCAGTGTTTGGCATTTGAATTAGAAGGCTGTCAGCTTTTCCCCTGTAGTACCTGGTCTGGATTAAGCGCTTCCACTCAAAAAGATCATCATCCTCACGAGAAAAGAAATCCAGAGCCCCATTTTCGTAGTTTTCTTGAGTTTCTGCGGGGCGCTTATTATCGAGCGCTCGCTGAGCGTTGCTCTATTTGCGAAGCTCAATTCGGTACTGAATGTAATTCGGCCACTGCCACATCCCTGATCACCCCCAAATCAATGAATTCGCAATATACCCGGCGAGGATTCCCTATGTCCGCACAACAGAAGAAACCCCAGTTCATCCACGGCCAGCCAAGCATGGGCCTGCCATTTCAGAAAGAGCTGGTGGTGGACCTGTTCGCCGGCGGCGGTGGCGCCAGCACCGGGATTGCCCGGGCATACCGGGAACCAGATGTCGCGGTAAACCACAACCCGATCGCGTTGGCGGTGCACCGCGCCAACCACCCGGAGACAGCGCACTATGTTGCCTATGTGTTCGAGGTTGACCCTCTCCACGCCACGGGCGGCCAGCCTGTCGGTATCCTCTGGGCTTCGCCCGACTGCCGCCACCACCGCAAGGCCAAGGGCGGCGCCCCGCGCGATCGCGGCGTGCGTGGGCTGGCCTGGGTCGTGGTGCGCTGGGCACACGCCACCCGGCCGCGCCTGATGTTCCTTGAGAACGTCGAAGAGTTCTGCGACTGGGGACCGATCGACGAAGACGGCCAACCGATCAAGGCCGAGCGCGGCCGCACTGGTCGAGGTCGTGCAGGTGCCGGACACTCTTACGTCGGAGCAGATGGAAGGCGCTCGCCGCTGTGCAGCCTTCATGCACGAACAACTGCCGTAGCACTTCCAAGACCCAGCCGAAATGGTGATGGTCGGCGGCTATGTGCTGGTGGACATCACCCTGCGCATGCTGCAGCCGCCCGAGCTGAAGGCCGCGCAAGGCTTCAACAGGGACTACATCATCGATCGCGGGCTGTTTGTCGATCCGGTAACCGGTGCCGAGGAGTGGCGCGACATCAATAAAACGGACCAGGTGCGGCTGATCGGCAACAGTGTATGTCCGGATGAGGCCGAGGCATTGGTCAGCGCCAACGCCGCCGATATCATCGAACTTTACCAGCGCCTCGCGGCGTGACTCACCCTCACCTATTGCGCTGAAGCGCTGGCTCGGAGCCATAGGCAATTACTCGCCACTGCGCGAGATCGGCAATCAGTCGAAGCCCTTGTCGGGCCTCGGCTTAAAGCCTGTACTCGGGAAGACTGAGCAACCGCACAACCTCTTCACCGATCAGCCTTATCGCTTCCACATCGGTTTTCGCACTCATCGCAGTCACCGTCAGGTATGCGCCAAGTGCAAATCATCATCCCAATTTACGAATCATGCCAGCCGGCGAGAAAGGAAGATGATAGAGGCATGGCGGCATGCTTAAACCTGGATCAGAACGCTAGCCTGCTGCGAATCAATAGTTGGGATCTGCCCCGAGCCCTGTGAATGTAAAAGCCAAGCCCGAGTCAGCTTCACGTCGAAGCGCCAGCCGTGGGT
>LNAP01003967.1_pt2 | contig 17190 bp, 18 predicted proteins | sample 602601 | NCBI WGS metagenome assembly LNAP01 (sample SAMN02440304, study PRJNA202911) | soil metagenome | biome: Subtropical and temperate rainforests or woodlands; isolation source: soil samples (1 kg each in a 20% v/v slurry with milli Q water) were... ... | reverse complement strand
GCCCAGCATCGACGCCAGGAACCCGTCACCGAACTTCTGCATCAGCTTCTGCGCGGTGACTGCCCCGATGGTCGGGATGCGCTTCAAGGCTTTCAGCACGGCCGAGGACTGGTCGCTGCCGGACAGGCTGCGCGGGCGGATCAGCGTCCACAGGGGCGCAGCGCAATGGCTGCACTTCCTGCGGTACTCCTCGGCTTCGAGCGCGACCGGGTTGACCGGCTCGCCGTCGAGGTCGGTGATGACCGTGCCGCAGTCCGGGCAGGCCGCCACGTCGCCGTGGCGGGTGCGCCGCTGGGTGAAGACGGGCTTCCAGTGGAAACCCATCCGCATCCTGACGCGCCCCAGGACGAAGAACTCCTGGCCCGTGGGCTGCACGCCCAACTGCTCACGCAGCTTGAGGAGCTTGACGAGCGTATCCGGCCCATTGAGCACCCATACCTTGGCGCCGGCCACCGTCTCCTGGATCTCCCGCCGCCACTTGTAAACCAAGTGCGGTGGCGACAGGACCAGAGTGCGGCGGTAGCCTTCGGCGTTGAGCACGGCGGCCGCGGCGATGCCAACGGTCGTCTTACCACAGCCCATCTCGCCATTGACGATCGCGGCGCGTTCGCCACGGTCGATCAGCAGCTCGGCGGCGGCGTGGACGACTTCGGCCTGGGCCGGGAACAGCTTGCGTTTGAGGCTGGCGACGATGAGCTGCCGGTGCGCCTGCGGTTGGCCGGTATAGACAGGCGGGTTGGCGCTGTTGAGGGCGTCGAGCAGTTCGTCGCCGAACTCGCCGACGAAATCCTGAAGGCTCAGGGTCAGAGGGGATGATTCCGCGTCGAGCAGTTCGCCCTGTACGGGCGCGGCGTCAGCGGCAGTGGTTTCGAGATCGAAGGACATTGTGATGCTCCAATGAAAAATGGGGCATGCACCACCCCCAGCGGGGCAATGGCATGCCCCGTGGTGGGAAGGAAATCGGCGCGCGGCCGAAGGTGGTTGAAGATGCTGGCCTGAGTGGCCTGCGGGTGAACCGTGCTCAGTCTTCGGACGGCAGCACGATGGCAGTGACGCTGCGCCCCGCATCGGTGATGATGCGAATGGCGAGTCCCGGGTGGATCACATAGTGCGATTCCAGCGACGCGCCCGATTGAAGTGCAACGCCGTTGGCGTGCCATTGGCAGACGTTGACGTCACCCCAGTCGCCACGGGTGTGGCGCCTGAAGTACGGAATCGGGTCCAGGCGACCCGCGCGGACAAGGCGATCAATGCCTCGGCTGAAGATGAGCGCCCCGATGGGGAACGCCAGCCTCTGGCAGTAGGTTTCGATGCGATGCGATGCCATGGGCTCCTCCTTGAAAGGCTATTGAGCCACGACACCCCTGGCGGAGTGAAGTGGCTCCGTCAAGTGGATGGGATGACGAGGCGGCGCCTTCAGATCAGGTCGCGCTCTTCGGGAAGCTGGACCACCGTGGTCTGGTGGTCTTCGCTGGTCTTCACGAGCAACACCAGTTCCGGCGTGATCCGGTACTGGGAGATCATCAGGTTGTCCTGTTGGATTGCGACGTCGTTGGCTTGGCGGGTGGCCTCATCGATCTCGCCCCAGTCCCCGCGCACATGGCGCTGGACATAGGCCAAGGGGTCGATCAGGCCTCGCCGAGCCAGCCAATGCACCTTCTCGCTCAACTTCAACGTACTCGGTGCGAACAAGGGTTGCTTGCGCGGCGCAGGCCGCTTGAACGGATTGGGGAACATGGTGTTTCTCCTTCGATGTGGTACAGCAGGACGGCAGCGCGTCCGGTGGATCAGCGAATGGTCAGCACCTCGCCCCTTGTCGGGGAGCCAGGCGTCATGTCCCACGCGCGGATAACGGGCACAAACTTGTCGGTGAGGATGCGTGTCTCGGCGATGGAGCCGTCTTCGCGTTCGGTGAATTCCCGCTGGAGCGTCTTGTCCTTGTGGGTGTCACCTTTGACGACGAGCACGCGCCCCGTCTGGGAGCGCACGACGCCGGAGATCGCGCCCGCGGCCAGAGCCAGGGCGAGATGCCAGTGGGACAAGGCCCGCGCCGGTGGACGCAGCGACTGCTGCGCGGTCCCCAAGTGCGTGTCCAGCGACGGCCAAAGGCCTTGCAGCCGGCCAACCTCGTCGGCGAACTGTTCGGGCTCCATCGTCACGCGGAAGAAATGCTCCGGCGGGGACGATGTACGGCAGGAACGGCCATTCGCTCGGCAGTTCCTCGGCTTCGACTTCGCCAAGCCCAACCTGCAGCAGCAGATTGCGCACGGCCTTGACGCCATCGGGTGCCAGCTCCCGCTGACGGACCCGGCGGCCGAAGATCACCACCTGCTTGAACTGCGTTTCCACCGCTCGGTAGATACGCAGATCGGTGTAGTGGCGCGTCAACCAGCCGACCAGCTCCGCGTCGAGCACGTAGCCGGGGACGATGAAGACCAGCACGCCGCTGTATTGCAACAGCGACAGCGAACGCTGATAGAACAGCTTTTCGAGGCGGGCACGGCCCTGGCCCTGATAGCCGATGTTGCCGTTGACGTCCTTGGACAGGTCGCCATACGGTGGATTCAGCCACAGTAGTCCGAAGGACTGCTTGGAGATCATCGTGTCCATCAGGTCCGCGTGCAGGCAGTGATCGACCAGGCCGCGGGCATGGCGCGCCCGCTCGGCGTCGAATTCGACGGCGAACGCCTTGGCCTGTTCGCGCCCGAGGGCATGAGAGGCTTCGGCGATTGCCACGCCTTCACCGGCGCAGGGATCGAGGATGCACATCGGCCCGTCGCTGGGCATCAGTGCGTTGAGGGCTCTTTCGAGCGTGGGTTCGTCGGTCGGGTAGTACCCATTTTTGGCGAAATTGCGGGCGAGCCGCGGGAACATGAGAGCCATGGAAGTCTCCTGGTTGGCGGGGATGAATGACGGAAGCACGCCAAGGCGTGCCTCCGAGGGTGGGTCAAGCCGCCACCGCTTCCGGCGTCCAAATCTTGGCCGGATAGGGATAGGCGGTGAGCGCGTCACTGCGGATCAGGGAGCCCAGCGCCAAGCTCAGCGCCGGCACGTCGATGGCGAGCCGATGGCCTTCCAGCGGCCCGAGGGCGGACGGAAGGCGGGCCAGCATCTCGCGGCTTTGCAGCAGTTCCAGCACGGTCTCGCGCCAGTGGTCGAGCAGCGGCAACGGGCAGGTGTCCCGCACCAGCATCCACAGGCGGTCAAGCCGGTGGGCGCTGTCACGTGGCAGCAGTGCCAATGCGCTGGCGTTGGCCTGCAGCGCCGGTCGAACAGCCACACGTTGGACAGCGAACCGAACAGCGTTCGCCGGTAGGCGCGCGTGATGCGCTTTTCCAGGCGATCGACGTTGCCGATGAATACCGGGACGCTGCCGCCCTGGTCGGTGATGACGTGGAACTGGTCCAGTCCCTGCTCGTCGCGCCCGAGGGTCAGGCGTGCAAGGAACTGCTGGACGGCGGTGTCGCGCGCCCAGATGGACAGGAAGATCAGGTTGCCCTGGTCATCGCCGACGCAAGCGTCGGCCATAACGTCCGGGCATTCGTCGATGTGGAACAGCGTGGTGGATGAAGTGTGTGCGTGCATGGTGGTGTCCTCGATGAAATGAGGGGCAGCACCGCCCGCAGGGGCAGCGAATGCCCCGTTAGGGATGAAGGAATGCGGATAAGGTGTTCGATCCGCTTGGGCGTTCAGAACGTCTGTTCGGTGAACGAGCCGTCGGCCTGATGCTTGACTACACGGTTGCCAACGTTGCCCTCGCAGTCCTGTTGGACTTCGGTGAACATGCTTTCGGGCACGTCGATGTGGAAATGGCGCAGGACCACTCGGTAGTAGTCCAGGTAGTGGTTGAACGGGTCGCTCTCGTGCAGGTTGCTGTACAAGAAGTCGTCGCTCTCGACCTTCGCGGTATCGTCGATCAGCTCGGCCGGCTTTTCGATGAATAGGAAGAAGTAATTTGCCGGCCGGTCCCAGCCCAGTACGACGGTGATGGGAAAGCCCTTGTGAACGGTGTCGAAGTAGTGCCGACTCATGGTGATGTCCTCGGTGAATCGGAAACAGCACCGCCCCTGAGGCAGGTGCTGCCCCAAGGGGTGGAGAAAAGCCGCGCAAGCGGCGATGACGTGTGCCGGACCTCAATAGTCCGAATCGCAACCGGACGGGCAATAACCCAGTTCGATTCCGTGCGAGCAGTAGCCGTTTTCGGCGTTCCAGTCCTGGGTTTCCTGCCTTTCGGCCGGTGTGGCGTAGCCCCATTCCTGTGCGATCTGCAGCGCCTGTGCGCGTTGCTCTTCCGGCAATCGACTGGCTTGCGCGTCGATCTCCGAACTGAAAAGCGTGACCCAGTGGTCCCAGGACAGGCCACAACCACGCTGGGCGTGCTCGGCGGCTGTCTTGCAAACAGCTCGCCACGCGGGTTCACCCAGCGAAGAACGGGGTGTATCGCAATCGATGGTGGACATGATGGAGACCTCCAGAAGAAAGCCGGGGGCCTCCCCGCATAGGGAAAGAGCCCCGGCGGGTGGATGAAGAACACCGCGCATGCGGTGTCTGCGATCACGCAGGTTGCAGTTCGGCCTGGCGGCTCCACTCCTGCGTTTTGAAGTCCAGCGCGTAGCCCAGATCGCCCAGGCGGGCGATCTGCGCGCGCAGGGCGCGGCGGTCGATGGTCGAATCCAATTTCACGGAATCGCCCAGCGGCCAGAGCAAGCCGAACAAAGCAACGTCGCCCTCTTCGGTGCTGCCAGGGGCAGCCGCCGCAGCGGGCGTCGGTGCATCCACACCGAAGGGCGTGGTATCGACCAGCGGGTCCGCCGAGGCCTGCACGGGTGCGGGCTTGGCGGGTCTGGAGGCCTTGGCGGGCTTGGCCGGCGTTTCCGCAGGCTGCGTCCCCAGCTCTTCATCGAGTGGATCGACTTCCTGGGTGGCGAAGCTGCGGGCCTCATCACGACTCAGTTTGTCGATGCCGTTGAGCGTCATGCCGTCGAGGTTTGCGCGCACTTCAAACCGCGCGCCGCCCGCGACCGGATAGGACTTCGCGAAGATGTAGCGAATGACGAAATCCCCGTCGTACTTTCCTTCGGGGTACTGCTCCAACTCCGCGTCTTTAACCGCGAACTCGCCGATGGGGGTAGAAAGGCGCCCAACCGTGAACGGGCCGTTCTTGCCCCGGATGGTCCGCAACGTGAGCTGGCCCGGGACGACGATGGGTAGGGCTGATCTCGTAGGTGCCGATGTGGCTGCCATGATGGTTCTCCTTGGACGAATAGGAAAAAGGCAAGGCCCCGTGAGGGGCCGTGCCGGATCAGAACGAAGCAGCCAATGCCGGCTCCTGCTCCTCGACTGCACATTCGGGCTCGCGCTCGGCGGGCTCGGCAGATTGGTAGGAAACGGCGTCGGCGGCAGTGTCGATGGCGTTGGCGGCTTCGGACGCGGGTGCGTCCTCCGCTGGCGCTGCCTCGGCATGCGCCTGGCTCGTCGGATAGACCTGGGTGCCGTCGATCTTGATCAGACCGATGTGGACCAGCGTCGATTCCAGGCTTGCGGCCGGTTCCCCAGCGTGCTCGCCCTTGGTGCGGATGTACGGATCGATCTTCATGTCGTTCAGACGAAAGGCGATCAGCACCTTGCGATCCCCTTCGATGGCCTGCACGCATCGGCGAACCAGATGCTCGGCTTCAGGGGTGGCGACGATCGTGTCGAAGTACCGATATTCCGGTTCATCGACAGGTCCGGCCAGCGCGGCGATGGAGCACGACAGGAACGGGTCACCATCCTTGGGGGTGACGTCCTTCGGACGGTTGAGGTAGCCGATGCCACGGGTGATCAACTCGTGCTGCTCGATCGAAGCCAGTTCGGCCCGCTCGATCAGCTCGGCCTTGAGCAGTCGCGCCTTGAGGGATGCGGCGGCCTGGCCTTTCTGTTCGCCCTTGTCGCGGATGTAGGCATCGCCCCAGAGGTCGCCGAGGCGAAAGCGCACCAGCGGTCGCTGCTTGGAATCGTCAACGCCGATGTAGCGCTGAACGAGCTTCTTGGCCTCGGCACCCGAGACCTTGACGTCGAAGTAGCGGTAGCTCGGGTCCCTGGCGGGGCCGACCAGCGCGGCGATGGTGCAGGCCAGGAAGGGCTGCGCACGGCGGCCGCCCCTGACGGGCACCTCACGGACACGCTGGAGGTAGCCGATGCCCGAGGTGTGGAGGTCGAAATACGATTTCTCGTTGGAAGTGGTGTTCATGGTGAATCTCCATAGGGAAAAGCGGAGACACACCGAGCCCACGCATGCGGGGAAAGGTGCGTAACCCCGCGGTGGGTTGATAAGGCGAAAGCATCCGCCACCAGGGACTGGTGGCCGCTCGCGGATGGATGCGGTGCGAGCTGGCTCGGTCACGCAGTGGAAACTGCGCCGCAACCTCGAAGACCGATGGTTGCCTGGCATGTCGCTGACAGCGTCAGCAGGCATGGGGTCAGCATGGCCGGGCCTCGCGCGCGCGACAGCAATCAATTGGCATCCGCGCGTTTCCCTTTGTCCACGCAGCCCGGCTCAGCGCAAAAGAAAGCCCCCGGTGTGGGGGGCTGCGAGAGTCGAGTGGCGGTTGCCGCGCTATGCGGGAGGCACCACCTCCAGCGACAGATGTGTGGCGGTGGCCGACAGCATCAGGTCGTCTTCGGTGTGCAGGATGCGCGTGAATACGCCGTCCTTCGGGTCGAAGTACTCCCCGAAGTCGTCGCCGCCCAGTTCGGCGCGCGCCAGTTCCCACCAGTCGTCGAACGGGTCGGTATCCGGGTTGCAGCCGACGGCATAGGCCAGCAGCTTCACACGCCCATCCGGGCGGCGCTCTCCCTGCTCGGCGAGGAAGTACACGCCCTGGTCCTTGACCAGGATGACGCGGCATTGGCTGGCGATGGCCTCGGTCAGCACGGGGCGCAGGTCGGAGCCTTTGAATCGCAGTGACATGGTTGAAATCTCCTATGTGGAATAGAGAAAAGGCCCTCCATCCGCATGGATGGAGGGCCTGTGGGCACATGGCCCATGGGCGAAACTTCGTGGCGGGACCCACGGGTCAGCCGTAGAACCGGCAGGATTCAGTTTCCGGCGTCATGCCGGCACCGCCTGGCGCTGCCGGGTAGCCTTGGCGTCGATCACGCTCACATCGATCAGGCGCCAACGTCCGTCGTCGATGAGTCGCTCCAGCACTTCGCCGAGCATGTCGAAATACACCTCGTCATGCCGATCGACCAATTCGCCGTCGCGATGCAGCTCCACCACGTAGGTGTCGCCGCCTCGGTCGTACAGCACCGTCACCCGGCCCTCGAACTTCGCGGTCGAGACCGTGAAGCTGATCGCCGGAGGCGTCTCGATGATCTTGGACGGCGTCGGATCGACCCAGGTGAAATCCCGGGCACCCGCATCGACCAGCATGTGGGTGATGCGCCGGAAGCCATCGGGCGCCGGCATTTCCTCCAACTGCTGGATGAGCTGACCCAGCTCCATGCACTGCGGCTCGGGAATGGGCAGCTTGGCCGGCGCGGAGCCGAGGATGTGCGTCTTGACGGTGTAGGGAATGCCGTCGGACGTCATCTCGGTGCGCTCTTCCGGCGTGTCCGCCCGCAGCCCATCGAAACGGCGCCGTGCGTAGGGTTGGACATGCACCTTGGCGCCTTCGTCGGGGACGGTGGTCACCAGCTTGGAATCGAGCACAGCGAACTCGCTCGGCTTGAGCTTGACGACGATGGCATCGTCGGTGATGGCGACTACCTTCCCGTCGAAGGGCTGGGGGTCGACGGCGAAGCCCAATGTCGAAGATTGCGGCTGATCGTCGAACACGCGGTACTTGAACGACCGCACGTTGCGGGGCACGTGGCCTGCGACTAGCGAAGGCATCATGGATTTGATGAGGGAACGGTCCATGGGAATCTCCTTGAGGAAGAAACAAGGGATTCCCCGCCCGCAAGGGAGAGGTCCCTTGTGGGTGGTGTGGATGGACGCGGTACGTCCGTGGAAAACATCGACCAGCACGGCTTCCCGTGCTTGCAGCCTTGAAGGTCTTGGCTGCCTGGGCATGTGTCGGCAACGCCGACGAACATGGGGCAAGAATGGCCCGGGAGTAAGCGGCCCGCTTGCAGGAAACGGCACCCCATCGCACCCGCTTTCCAGCGCTGCGGGCGAGAAAAAGCCCCTCGAAAGGGGCTTGGGGGTCAGGCTTCGTACACGAAGTAGTGTTCTCGCTGACGCGGGAAGAACACGTGCTTCCACGTGTCGCCGCTTGTGTTGCCACCGTCGAATACGACCATTTCGTAGTCGTCAATGTCGGTGTCCACCAGATCGGCGCTGTCGATATGGCGCATGTGCAGCGTACCGCTCATGCGCTCGAACACCAGGATCTGGCCGATGGCGTCGTCCTGGCTCATGGCGTTGACGCAGGCTCCAAGCTGATTCTCGAAGTCGGGCGTGGGCAAGATGAGATCGGGGAACATGAGATTGCTCCTATGGAATTGAACCAGCCCGGCTCCTGGTGGGAGGCGGGCTGGCATATGGGGGATAAAGGGGAAGGCTTGCGCGTCGCGTGTCTGCTAGGTCTCGGCCAGTGGCAAGCCCAGTAGCGCGGGTGCGTCGGCATCGAGGATGAGGATGCGCACATCTGCCTGGCCGGCCAGTTCAAGGATGTTCGCCAGGTCGTCAGGCATGCCCTTGTCGCGGTGCTCCTGTCGAAGCTGCTCAGCACTGATGCCCTCGGCATATTCCAGGTTCTTGTCTGTCCAGGGCGTGGAGATCAGCTTGACGCCAATCGCCGGGCTGTACGGAACCCGAAAGGCGATGAACAGAAAAGCCTCCGGCGTGGCGAGGTCTGCCAGGTTGGCGAGGTACTGGCCGGTTTCCTGGCAGATGTGCGCGCTGCTGACTTCCCAGCACCGGCTGTAATAGCCGGTCTCGAAACTCAACCGCTGCACCACGTCTCGCGCGGCTTCGGCCGAATAGGTATCACCGACATGGACCGGGCGGCCGTCGAGGTCGTCGCCATGGATGGCATAGACCACGGCGCCCACCACGCCTTCGCCGTTGATGCCTTCAACAGCATCACATTCAGCAATCAGCTCGTCGCTGATGGCGTCAGTGCCGCTTTTGATCAACGCGAAGTCGCTGGTGACGATGCAAGGCGATGAGATCAGGTCGTTGTCGGAAAGATGCGCTTGGCTCGTGTGGATGGATCGCCAGACATGCGGGCTTCCGTCCCCGTAGCAGATGCACAGCGTTCGGACGACTCTCAGATTCCAGTAGCCGCGTACAAAGGGATTGGGATTCTGGGTCATGGAATTTCTCCAGATTGAATAATGGAGCCAATTCCCGCCACCGGGAATTGAACCCCGGTGGGTTGAAAGTGGAAAAAGCGTCAGGCGGCACTGATCGAGGGCTTTGGGCCAATCGGCGCAGGCTGACGGAAGAAAAATCGAGGGACATGGCCGCGTGGACGCATGTCCCTCATGGGCAGTGAACAAAAAGACGGTGGTATGCCGCAGACCGGCTCACCAACCGCTGTAGTTCACCAACAGATCGGCGATGACCTTGCGGCGTTGCAGATCGAGACCATCGAAGTCCGACAGTCCTTGGAAGTGGCAGCGCTTGAGCATGGCACCGCCCTCGCGCGCGTTGTAGAAGCTGAACATGGCGGACAGGAACATGCGTTCCCCGCTGCTCAGGACGCCGAGTGCGTCGTTGGCACGCAGCATGTCGGGACGCAGATCCCACTTGCTCTTTGCCTGGTTCAGGCCTTCGCGCGTGCCGTCGCCAAACCATTGCGGGCCTGCGATCTCGACGCCGCGCTTCCAGACCTCGAAGAAGGCTTGGGGCGCGGCGGCGAAATGCTGCTCTTCCCGCATGATCTGATCGACGACTTCCTGGGGCAAAAGCTGGTTCATGACGTGGTTCCTCCAGTTGGATCAGGGTGTGGCGAGCTGGGACCAGCCGCCTCTTTCGAGGGCACGTTGAGCCGCGGCATAGCTGCGGAAGTACTGGCAGGATTCCCGCGAAACGGGACCTTCTGTATCGCGCGTGCCGATGTAGTGGCCGGCGGCGCTATGCAGGATTTCGAGCGGCAGGAACTTGCCGCAATGGATCAAGGCCAACTGGCCGAAAGAGGCTTGCTGGGACATGGACGGGCTCCTTGGAAAAAGCGGGGCCTCGTCCCTCACGGGATGGCAGCTCCCGCACGCGGTTGAGAAAAAAGCATCGGCGTCACGGGTGACGCGCGTCCGCAGACTCGATGCGATGGCGGACTGGCGGGTAGCGCGGAAAGAATCCGCGGCAGCCTGGAAACTCTGGCTGCTGGCATGGTGCTGACGAATCAGCGACACATGCGGGCAGCTTCATGCGCGAGGCGAGCCGCGTCAGCCGGAAATCGGCATTTGCAACAGCCCCGATTGGCGAACGCGGAAAAAAGAAAGCCCCGCAATAAGTGCGGGGCTGTCAGGAGGATGAGGCGAAACTGGGTCAGCGAGGCCTGTCGCCCAGTACATGCTGCTTCCACAGGGCGAATGCCTCGTCCGGTCCCAGCTCTGCGAGGATGACGATGGGCTGGCCCCGACGGGCACGCAGCGATGCGAAATACGCTGGCCGGTCGGCGATGGCGTTGAGCTTGATGCCCTTTAGGAACAGCAACTGGCGGGGGCGAACTTTGGTGGTAACGCAGGCATGATTGCGCTTGTTTGGGGCAAAAGGGCCAGCGAAGCGGGCGGACACGGCCAGAAAACCGCGACGAACTACTTGTACTTGCCAGGCGAGGCGAACGGGTGACATCAGCATATCGCTATGCGGTAAAGAAGACCGTCCTAAAGCTTGCAGGATCCCGGCATAGCTTCATCATCACCTCTCCGTGACGGCTCATTGGAACGAAAAAGGCCAGCATCGCCGTGATGGACTTTCATAATTGCCAGGTCAACTGGCTTGCGTGCTGTTTATTCACAGCAAGGCATTGCGACGTCGTTGCAGCAATCGCCGCCATCGCAACAGGGCGTTGCAGCAAAAGCGGCGGTGGGCGCTAGCATGAGGGCCAAGCCGCGGCCGCTCATGCTGGGGGCCGTTCTCTTCAGATTGGTGTCCTGCACCGTGTGCATTGCGAATTTCCGGATCGTCCCAATGTCACTGGGACTCCTTTGTGGCGGCCGGGTTCTCCACGCTCATGAACGACTGGGCCACCAGCGCGATCGCCCCGCCCACGATGGTCATGTCAGCGATGTTGAAGGCGGGCCAGTGCCAGCCGTGCAGGTGAAAGTCGATGTAGTCGATAACGTGCCCGCGCGTGGCGCGGTCGAACGCGTTGCCCAATGCGCCGCCCAGAATGAGGCTGTACGAAAGGCCTTCCGTTTTGCGCAGCGGCCGGGAGAGCAGCCATGCGAGCCATGCCGATATTGCGAACGCGATCGCCAGAAAAAACCACCGCTGCCAGCCGCCCGCGCCAGCAAGGAAGCTGAACGCCGCGCCGGGATTGAGAGCGTGAACTAGGTTGAAGAATGACGCCACCTCGTGCGACCAACCCAAGGGAGTTGTCGCGTCAATGTAGCTCTTAGCTGCCTGATCGCCGGCGAATATAACGATCGCGAGTGAGTACCACTGCGTCTTGCGAAGAGATGGTTCATCCATTGTTCATGCCGCCTTGAACTTCAGGAGGCGCAGCCCATTGACGACAACCAAAAGACTTGCCCCCATGTCAGCGAACACAGCCATCCACATGGTGGCATGCCCTGTGAACGTCAACGCAAGGAACACCGCCTTGATGCCAAGGGCCAGAACGATGTTCTGCGTGAGGATCGCCGCAGTGCTACGCGACAGCCGGATGAAGGCGGGGATCTTGCGCAGGTCGTCGTCCATCAGGGCGACGTCGGCTGTTTCGATCGCGGTGTCGGTGCCGGCCGCGCCCATGGCGAAGCCGATGTCGGCACGGGCGAGCGCGGGCGAATCGTTGATGCCGTCGCCCACCATGCCCACCTGGCCCTCGCCGCCGACCAGGCTTTCGATGGTCTTGAGCTTGTCTTCGGGCAGTTGGTCACCACGGGCTTCAGAGATTCCGACCTGGGCAGCGATGGCCGCGGCCGTGTGCTGGTTGTCCCCCGTCAGCATCAGCGTGCGCACACCCAGCGCCTGCAGGTCGGCCACCGCCTCACGGCTGGTTTCCTTCACGGTGTCGGCCACTGCAAAAATGCCGAGCACGGTCGCATCGTCCATCAGCAGGATCGCTGTCTTGCCTTGGCGCTCCAGGGTCTCCAGCCGAGCCTGGAGCGTCGCTTCGCTCAGGCCCAGCTCCTGGGCGAGCCTGTGGTTGCCCATGTGCAACATGCGCCCGGCGACGCGGCCGCGCACGCCGCGGCCAGGCAGCGCCGCGAAGTCGTCGACCTCGTGCAGCGCGATGCCGTCACGGTTCGCCTTGCGGGCGATGGCCTGAGACACAGGATGGTCCGAGCGTGCCGCGAGGCTTGCGGCCCAGGCGGCAACTTCCTGCGCCTCGCCGATCAGCGGCACGAAGTCGGTCTGCTCGGGCTTGCCATGTGTGAGTGTGCCGGTCTTGTCCAGGGCCAACGCCTTGAGCTTGCGCCCGCCCTCCAGGTAGACGCCACCCTTGATCAGGATGCCGCGTCGGGCGGCAGCGGCCAAGCCGCTGACGATGGTGACCGGCGTGGAGATGACCAGAGCGCAGGGGCAGGCGATCACCAGCAGTACCAGGGCCTTGTAGACCCAGTCAAACCATGCGCCGCCGAAGGCGAGCGGCGGCACGACGGCAACCAGCACGGACACCGCGAACACCGCCGGCGTGTAGACGCGGGCGAACTGGTCGACGAAGCGCTGCGTGGGCGCACGGCTGCCCTGCGCGGACTCCACGGCATGGATGATGCGCGCGAGCGTCGAGTCGCTGGCGCCTGCGGTCACCTTGTATTCGAAAGAGCCGGTCTCATTGATGGTTCCGGCGAAGACCTGGTCACCTTCGGCCTTCTCGACGGGCAGGCTCTCGCCGGTGATGGGCGCCTGGTTGATGGCCGATCGACCCGAGGTGATCAGGCCGTCCAGTGCGATGCGCTCGCCAGGACGCACGCGGACCACCGCGCCCTTTGCGACCTCCTTGGCCGGCAGCTCTGTCCATGAGCCATCGGCCTGCCGCACGGTCGCGGTCTCGGGCGCCAAGTCCATCAGCCCCCGAATGGCGTTGCGGGCGCGGTCCAGCGACTTCGCCTCGATCACTTCCGCCAACGCGAACAGGAACATGACCATGGCGGCCTCCGGCCAGTGGCCGATCGCCATGCCGCCGGTGACCGCGATGGCCATCAGGGCGTTCATGTTCAGGTTGAGGTTCTTCAGCGCGATCCAGCCCTTCTTGTAGGTGCTGAGGCCGCCGGTGAAGATCGAAACCAGTGCCAGCACGATCACGGCCCAATGATTGCCGTCGTTGACCCAGTACACGCCTTCGGCGGCCACCGCCGCAACGCCCGAAACCGCCATCGGCCACCAATTGGTCTTGTGCGCGGCCACCGGGGCATCGCGCGGCTCATCAGTCCTCTGGACCTCGGCTTCCATGCCCAGCGATTCGATGGCTTCGACTGCCGGCTTGATCGCGTCGGGTGTGTGCCGAACCGTGAGCGTGCGCTGCATCAGGTTGAAATCCATTCCCTGCACGCCCGGCATGCCTTGCAGCTTGCCGCGGATCAGACTTTCCTCGGTCGGACAGTCCATCTTCGCGATGCGAAGTACCGTGGTGGCTGTCTGCATGTCCTGCCGCGCAGCCTGCATTCCAATGGAAGCAAGCGCCTTCTCGATCGGCGCTGAGGTCGCCAGCGTGTGCTGGACTCCCAGCACACGCTGCATCAGATTGAAGTCGAGCGCGGTCACACCCGGCAGCTTGCCCAGCCGGTCGCGGATCAGCGCTTCTTCCGTCGGGCAATCCATGTTCTCGATCCGGTACGTCACCCGCTCGCCGATCGGCGGCGCGGAAACGGCAGCGGTTGGTTGCTGCTGCAGGGCCGAGGATGGGATCACAGCCGCGGCTTCGATCGGCCCCGTGTGGCCGAAGGTCTGCTCCTTGGCGCGCATGCCGATCGAGGCCAGGACCTGCTCCATCTGCGCGCGTGCCTGAGCGAGGTGTTTCACCGACAGGGTGCGCTCAGCGAGGTCGAAGTCGAGGTCCTGAATTCCCTCGACTGCCCCGAGGTGCGAGCGGATGAGTTTCTCCTCGCTCGGGCAGTCCATGTTCTCGATGCGGTAGGTGGTCGACACGGCGGCGTCTCGGACAGCCTGAGCCTTCATGCCCACCGAATTCAGCGCTTGCTCCAAGGCATCGGCCGAGACTTCGCGGTGCGAAATGGTCAACAAACGCTGCGGAAGATCGAACAGGAGCCGCTCGACACCGGGCATGCCCTCCAGCGTTCGCCGCACCAGTGCTTCCTCATTGCGGCAATCCATGTTGCTCACGTGGAAAACGGTGGTTTCAGTGCTGGCCTGCTCACTGGCGCACGCCGTCTGTTGGCCATTGCCGCCGGAGCAGGCGCATGGGCTGGAAGGTTCTTTGTTCATAGATCGCTCTTCATTGACAAGGTTTTCCCCGGATGCCATCATTAGAAAACCTCTAGTAGATATAGAGTCAAGTTTTTTATAGGAAGCAACCATGATGCGGATCGGTGAACTGGGCAAGAAGGCAGATTGCTTGGTGCAGACCGTGCGCTTTTACGAGTCAGAAGGCTTGCTGCCCGAGCCTGCACGTAGCGAGGGCAACTTCAGGCTCTATGACGAAGTCCATTTGCAGCGCTTGCTGTTCATCCGCCGCTGCCGGGCGAAGGACATGACGCTGGATGAGATCCGTCAACTGCTGAACTTACGGGATCGGCCAGAGTTGGGCTGCGGCGAGGTGAACGCGCTGGTCGACGCTCATATCGCGCAAGTGCGGACCAAGATGAAGGAATTGCGCGCCTTGGAGCGCGAGTTAATGGATCTGCGACGCTCCTGCGATAGCGCCCGAACCTCGCGCGAGTGCGGCATTCTCAACAGCTTGGCCGAGCCCGCCTGAAGCTCGAGCGTGTCATCGGTGCTGGAAGTGATCGGGTCCAGTTCTGAGAGCCACGTGCCGCGCTCCATCATGCGAAAGCGCGCGGTTCTGACGTTTTGAGACGGCGTGCGACCGAGGGCGTGGCCCACAGGAGCCAGCGCGAGCCGGACGACCTGCGCGCCGCAATCTCCGCCACCTTACGGGTTCTCCAGGCCAGACCGAGCATCGCGGCGTGGCTGCGCAGGTGCAGGTGCAGGCCAAGGTAGCAGTGCGCCACGACGCGGCCCGACTCATGGGCACGCCACGCAACTCGCGATCGCTTCGCAAGAAGCCGCAAGGCCCGACTCGCGCAAGAATGCGACGTGGGCAAGATCGTATAGCCAGCAGCGCAAGCGTTTGCCGCTGCTGGCCGGCTCCGGAAGGGATAGACAAGCTGCGGGCCGTAGTCCATTGGAAAGTCCATCTTTCTTGAGTGTCACTCTTTGGCGCCCAGCGTGTGCTTTTGCGACCGGAAAGCGCTGAACAAGTGGCCCCCGGGCATCCAGAAATCGCCGTAGTTGACTTGGGCGTCTTCGTGCTCACGCTTGTGATGCCAGCGATGGGCTTCAGCCACCCCGATCAACAATCCCAACGGCCCGACCCGGTATCCCAGATTGGAGTGCTGGAAGGCCAGATGCACGACCAAGAAGCCGAGCCATGCGCCGACGGCCAACCACAGCTTGGAACGCCGCTACTGGCTCAACGGGGAGTGGAAAGGCCGCCCGCCCTCTAGCAAGGCGGCACAAGCGAGCGCGACGATCACTGTGAGTAGCTCCGTCGGAAAAGACGGCCGGCCGGTCGCGAGCTCGCCGAAGAGCACAACCGCAGTGGCGCCACGGATCAGTGGATAGCAGCCATACCGGATGACAGTCGCAATGAAGGGGGCGCATTGGTGCTCATCTGTTCTGTCCTAAAGCTCTGACTGGATTGGAAAACCTTCTAGCTACGGTAGAGTCAAGGGCGTCCGGGAAGACCCTGTGGCAAGTTCGTTGCATCTGCGCCTTGACTCTCCAGCCGCTACAGGCTTCAGCATCCATCGATTTGGAAGGAACAATGCATGGCTGAAAACCACAGAAATCACGAAAACGACGAGTTGGGCCGCCTAGATGCGAGCGATGCGAAGGACCGAAAGATTCTTCTGACTGTGTTGCTGATCAACCTGACGCAGTCCGCCGCCGGCATTGCCCTTGGCATCTGGGCTGGCTCTACGGCGCTGATGGGCGCCGGGTTGGACAACCTCGCCGATGCGTCGGTCTATGCGGTTAGCCTGTATGCCGTCGGTCGTGCGGCAACGGTCAAGGTGGGCGCGGCCCGCTTGTCGGGTTTCTTGCTAATCGGCCTGGCCGCGCTGCTGCTGTTGGAAGTCCTACGCCGCTTCGCTGGAGGGGAAGAGCCTGTCGGCCCAGCCATGATGGCCATGGCCGCGCTGAACGCGGCTTTGAACCTAGTGTGCCTCAGACTACTGCGCCGCCATCGCGGGGAAGATGTGAACTTCAAGGCGTCAGCGATCTTTACCAGCAACGACTCCATCGTCAATGGTGCGATTGTGCTGTCCGGGGTGCTGGTGATGGGGTTCGGGTCGAACATCCCGGATCTGGTGCTGGGCGTCATCGTGGCCGCAATCGCAGCGAATGGGGGGCGGGAAATCCTGCGCGAAGCATCGGAAACAGCTCGCCGTAAGGCGGGCACATAAGGCATGTTTTCGCCCAGTTCATCCCGAGGTTTACCTCTGCAAAAGAGGTAGTCCAGCCTTTGGGCTACGGCCTCGGCTGCAGCCGAGCGTACCATTGGCGATGGCCGCGCGATAGGCGGGCATGCCGTTCTCGACCTCCGTCTGCCGTACAGCAGCGGTGCGCAAGGTTGAGGGTGCATGTCGTCTCTCCTGTTCGTGTGGCCCAGGCCAATGGCCGGGCCGGGACGTTGATGGGCAGGAGAATGGCGCCGAAGGCCCAACGGCCTTCGGCTCGGGAGAAAAGAGGAACCACCCGTGGGCTGATTGGCAGGCCCGGTCGTCGCTAGAACCGTCTGCTCATCAAGCAATCACACCCGGCCCATGTCGTGGCTGGGGCCGGCATCGTCTGGCGCACATCCGCGCACAAAGGGAGCCCGTTTTTGCACCGGCGGGCACCGGCAC
>LNAP01002777.1_pt1 | contig 17194 bp, 16 predicted proteins | sample 602601 | NCBI WGS metagenome assembly LNAP01 (sample SAMN02440304, study PRJNA202911) | soil metagenome | biome: Subtropical and temperate rainforests or woodlands; isolation source: soil samples (1 kg each in a 20% v/v slurry with milli Q water) were... ... | reverse complement strand
CCGTGCTTGCCGCGCTGGCCTCGGCGATGCTGGCGCGGTCCGTCATCGCTGCGCCGCTGTCGCGCGTCGTCGGCGAGCTTTGCCATGTCGAAGCCTTCGCGCTGGAGCAGGTCCGCCGCCATCCCTCCCGGCTCAAGGAAATCGCGAGCCTGTCCGGGGCGATCGCCGAGATGGCCGCCGGACTCTCCGCTTTCCGCAAATTCATCCCGGCCGATCTGGTCCGGGGCCTGCTGCGCCAGGGCGTTGAGGCGAGGCCCGGCGGCAGTGTCCAGGAGCTCAGCGTGATGTTCATCGACATTGCCGGCTTCACCGGGCTGTCCGAGCGGCTGGGCGATCGCGTGGTGCCGCTGCTGTCGCGCTACCTCGACATCACCTCGGAGATCATCGTCGCCAATGGCGGCACCATCGACAAGTTCATCGGCGACGCCGTGATGGCGTTCTGGGGTGCACCGCAGCCGCAAGGCGATCACGCCGCGCGATGCTGCCGTGCCGCGCTCGCCTGCCGCAGGGCCATCGAAGAGTTGGGCCTCGTCGACGATCTCGGCCAGCCGCTCCAGATCCGCATCGGCATCAATTCCGGCCGCATGCTGGTCGGCAATATCGGCTCGGAGCTGCGGCTGAACTACACCGTGATCGGCGATGCCGTGAACGTCGCCAGCCGGTTCGAAGGCGCCAACAAATCCTATGGCACGCAGATCCTGATCGGCGAGACGACCGAGCGTCTGGCGCGCGGCGCCGTCGTCACGCGCGAGGTCGACAGCATCGCAGTCTACGGACGGGAGGAGGGACTTTCCGTCCACGAACTGATCGGGATCGTGGGCGAGGACGGCATCGATGGGCAGACCACCGGCTGGATCGCTGACTACGCGCGCGGCCTTGCCCGCTATCGCGCGCGGCGGTTCGCCGATGCGCTCGCCGACTTCGAGACCGTGCTGAAACGCCGCTGCCACGATCGTCCTGCCGAGTTGATGCGCGAGCGCTGCCTGAAGTTCGCTGCAGCCGCGCCCGATGTCACCTGGCAGGCTGTGGCGGCACTGACTTCGAAATAGCGGCGTCGGAGTCCGGGACACCCAGCGCTCCGATCGCGGCACGCGCATCCCGCATGCCAGGCTCTTGAGCTTGCCGGGCGTCTATAGTAAGGGTTTGGCCGGGTCTGCAGTTCACCCAGGCGTCACCGTCCCGCGAGGGAAGCTAAACCTGCAAGGCTCAATCGTACCGACACCAACCTCGTGCCGCGTCGTAAGCCGGTGACCTCCGACAATCCATCTGTGAATCGGCACATCGAGGATTGGTCATGACCAGAACCGCCATTGAGTTCGTTGCGGGCGATATTTCCGCGCTCGCGAAGTCCGTGCGCGCCCAGCTTCTGGAGCGCACGTCACCGCCCGGTCACGTCGAGCTGCTCAACATTCTTGCTCGTGCGACCGGACACAGGAACTATCAGCATTTCCGCGCGCGTGCGGTCGGCACTGCCGCGGATGACCGCGGCACGCCGGCACCACAAGTCGATGCGGTCGATCTGAAGCGCGTGCAACGCGCCGCGCGCCATTTCGACGAATGCGGCAGGCTGCTTCGCTGGCCGGCCCGCCACAGCCTGCAGCAGTTGTGTCTCTGGGGGCTGTGGGCCGGCTTCCCGCCGCGATGCAGTCTGGCCGAGGCGCAAGTGAAGACGTTGTTGAATCGTCAGCATGCCTTCGCCGATGATGCCTTGCTCCGCCGCGCGCTGTGCGATCACGGCCTGGTCTTCCGCACGGCTGACGGGCGAGAGTATCGCAGGATCGAGCGTCGGCCGCCGACGGAGGCGACAGCGCTTCTGCGCCACCTCAAGGCCGGCGCATCCGGGCGAGCGGAAGTTGCGACATGACCGCAATTTCGGACGCATTGCCGCTCCCCGGGCCTGCTCCGGTCTCGGTGCAGACCTCCCGCGGGACAGTCCAATGCGCGATCGCAGGCAAGGGGCCCGCTGTCATGGCCATCCATGGCGGCATGGGTGGCCACGACCAGTCGTGGCTGTTGGCGCGCGCGCTCGCCACGACGCTCAAAGACAAGCGGGTGGTAGCCGTGTCCCGCCCGGGCTATCTCGGCTCGCGCCTCGAGCTCGGCGCGTCGCCCGACGAACAGGCTGATGTCTATGGTGCGCTGCTCGATGCGCTCGGGATTGAGAGCGTGGCCGTCGTCGCGGTCTCCGCCGGTGGTCCCTCGGCACTGCAATTCGCCGCACGGCACCCCTCTCGCTGCCGCTCGCTCGTGCTGGTATCGGCCTGCACGGGACGACTGCAAACTCGGCCGGAGATAACCGCGCGCCTGCGCATGATGCGCCACCTTGCCCGTCTTCCCGGACTGCCCCACATCCTGAAGTGGCAAGCTGAACGGAATCCGCAAGCTGCCGCGCGCCGCGCGATTCCCGATGACACGATGCGCGAACGGACCTTGCGCCATCCGGAGGCAGGTCCGCTGTTGCGCGCCTTGCAGTCGAGTGTGTTCGAGCATTTGCATGCCCGGCTTCCGGGGACCGTCAACGACATCGCGCAGTTTGCCGCGCAGCGACAGTTGCATGAGGGTTCGATCTCGGCGCCCACTTTGGTCGTGCATGGCCGCGCCGACAACGTCGTGCCGTTCTCGCATGCCGAGAACGTCTGCCGGGTGATCCCGCAGGCGGAGCTACTGGCGCTCCCCGACGGCGGCCACGTGTCGCTCTTCACGCATCTGGACGTGGTGCGCAAGGAGGCCGAGCCGCTCCTGAATGCGCGCGAACGCACTCCGCTGCACCGTCATCGCATCGAGGATCTCCATGAAGACCACTCTGCTCAAACCTGAAGACTACACCCGCTCGCCGTGGAAGAACGGCGGCGGCATCTTCACCGATATCGCCGACGCTCATCGCGCCGACGCCGCGGTGAAGGATTGGAGCAGTCTGCTCTGGCGCTTTGCGAGTACGCCGATCGTGGCGCCCGGTCCCTTCTCTCATATGCCGGGCATCGACCGCTTGCAGATGGTGGTCAGTGGGCGCGGGCTGGTGCTCAAGGCCCCGGGCCAGGAATTCGACGAGCGTGAACCTTTCACGACAGTGCGCTTCACCGGCGAGCTCGAGATCGTCACGGAGCTCGAGGCGGGGCCGGTCGAGGTCGTCAATTTGATGGCGCGGCGCGGTGCGGTGGAGATCGAGCTCGAAGCGCTCGAGGAGCCCGGCGATCGACCGTTGCCTGCCGGCACGCATCTGGTTTACGCACCGCACGGCGATTGCCGCATCCGCCTCGATGGTGAGGATTTTGCCGTCCCCGGGACCGGCACGCTCAGGGTCGAATTGAGCCAGGCATCGCAGCTCGCGCTGGTTTCCGGTCTGGCGGTGTTGGGGTCGATCCGGCTTCTCGGCTAGGCGGCAACAGCCCGGACAACCCGATGGGCACAATCCATGCAACTGGCCAGGTTGACGCGGCGGAGCCGGGCACGATATCTGCCCTGGCAGACCACAGTTCGAGGGGCACGATATGAACGCGCAAGACAACCACGCCCCAACGCCAGCCGATAGCGTCATCGACTGGCTGACCAACGGCACGCGCGACGAGCGCTTCATCGACAATATCTTCGCGCAGATGTGCATCCGCCTGCAGCAGGCGGGCATTCCGCTCAAGCGGGCCACGCTTCACGTCCAGATCAATCACCCGCAATGGCTCGGGGCCCGGATGATATGGTCCGACGGTATGCAGGGGGCCGAGATCGCGCGGGTGGATTACGATGTCCGCGAGCGGTCCGAGTTTATCGGAAGTCCCGCCAGCGAGATCATTGAGGGTGCCGCCGAGCTGCGAGAGAATCTGGAACAAGATCCCTCGCGTGGCCGCAAGCACGCCCTTTACGACGAGATGCGGGCCAGCGGCCTGACCGACTATGTCGCCTGGCCGCTATACCACACGCTCGGCAAACAGCACGTCGTCACTTTCGCCACCGATCGGTCTGGCGGTTTCGATCCCGCGCATATTTCCGCGCTCCGGAAGGTGCTGCCGGTACTGGCGCTGGTCAGTGAGATCCGCATCAAGAACCGGCTGGCGCGAACCCTGCTGGAGACCTATGTCGGCTCCCACGCCGGCGAGCTCATCCTGGCCGGTGCAACCAGACGCGGCACCGGCACGACGGTGCGCGCGGCGATCATGATCTGCGATCTCAGGGACTTCACCAAGATCTCAGACAATTGGCCGCGCGACGACGTCATCGATCTGCTCAACGACTATTTCGATGCGATGTCGGAGCCGATCGCGCGGCACGGCGGCGAGATCCTGAAATTCATCGGCGATGGCCTGCTCGCCATCTTCCCGCTTCAGGCGCCCGACGCCTGCGCGAACCTGCTGCATGCCGTGACCGAAGCCCGTCAGGCCATGGCCGCCTTGAACGTGCGCAACAGCGCGACCGGCCGGGCGCCGCTGAACTACGGCATCGGTGTCCATGTCGGCGACGTCATGTACGGCAATATCGGCTCGACCACCCGGCTCGACTTCACCGTGATCGGCCCTGCCGTCAACATGGCCTCGCGTCTCGAGGCGCTCACCAAGCAGCTGGGACGGCCGGTGCTGCTGTCGCGCGACTTCGCGGAGCTGGTGGAGGGGAAGTTCGAGCTGGAGCGCGTCGGCAAGCACGAAGTGCGCGGCTTCAGCGATCCGATCGAGCTGTTCGCGTATCACGGGTGAAGCGCAGACGCGGTCGGTCGCTGACGTCGATCGTCGGCAACTACTGTTTTGATCCGGTCCAGGTTCCGGTGCATCCGTCGGATCGTCGGAACGTCCCGGAGCCGCTGCGGCCTGAAAACCGCCCGGACATGGTCCAGGTCAGGCTTCCGGCGGCTCCGGTGCCGTAGGTTGCGCCATTCGGACTGACCCGACCGGTGCCGTATTGCCCCACCATTCTGCCGCTGGTGACGACGACCGTGTCGGTGGAGCCGGCGCAGGTTGCGCCGACACTGGTAAGAACCCATGCGCCGTCAAAATTGCCACTCCCGCCGCTTCTTTGCGGCGCGCGGCTCGGTTCGTCGTTCGCTGGCTTGCCGCGGCGTGCGGGCCTTGAAGGCTCGGCCGCAGGAGGCGACCCGCGTGAGCCGGATAGCGACTTCTCGTCGTTGCCGATGCTGCCGCCGGCGCTTCCCGACTGTGCACGCACCATGTCAGGCACGGCGATAATCGCGAGTGCGGCTGACAACAGCGCGGCTTCACGACAATATCGAAATTGGTTTTGCATATCGCATTGGTTTCAAATGAGCGGGTATCGAAGGTCGGTCCCGGCAGCCTGCGCCGCGTCAAACATGCCGCAAGATTTGCCGTTCTCGGCGCACGCGTCAAGCGCCGGGTCGTCCGCTCCGCGGCTTGGTTCGCTTCGGATCGTATTGCCAACGCGGCAGTGGCCCACTACGCTTTCCCTCCGGTAGCTCAAGGTCCTTCGATTGCCCGCAGCGACATGCCAAAATTCCTTCGCATCGGAGTCCATCAGTCCAACGTATCCGGCTACACGTCGAAAGCGTGGTGTGTCCGGCGGGTTGGTTCAACGGTTTTCCTGAAGTGGGGCGCCGTGGAGGTGCAGGGCGCCGGCGATGGGCGAAGGGTCTACTGGACGCGACTGCCGCAGGAGAAGACAGTTCGCTGCCGGACGACGCAGCGCGCGCAGGACTACGCCAAAGCCGCCATCGCCCGGCGCCGCAACCATCGCTACGAACCGCTGGCCGGACCGATCGCGCTCCGGCGCCGATCCGCCGAGCGGAGCGCGGAGCTCAAGCAGGCACTCGCCACCATCCTGATCGTCGATATCGTCCGCTCCACCGAAAAGGCGGCGAAGCTCGGCGATGCGCGTTGGACCAAGGTCATGGGCCACTATTACGCGGCGGTGCGCAAGGAGCTGAAGAGTACGCGCGGCAAGGAAGTGGTGACCACGGGCGACGGCGTGCTGGCGACATTCAAGGCGCCGGCTTCCGGCGTCCGTTGCGCGACTGCGATCCAGAAGGCCGTGCGTACGCTGGGGCTCGACATCAGGGTCGGGCTGCATGCCGGCGAATACAGTGTGAGCGGGGGCGAGATGGTCGGTCTCGCGTTTCACATCGGCACGCGCGTCGCCGCCAAGGCGCGGGCCGGCGAGGTCCTGGTCTCGAGTGCGGTCAGGGACCTGATGGCGCAGTCGGAGATCCGGTTCAGGGACCACGGCATGCATCAGCTCAAAGGCGTGCCGGCGCGATGGCGGTTGTACCGGGTGGAGGATTGAAGGGGACTGCCGCCTATCCGCTCGCATCGGTCCGGTCACATTTCGGGCATCGCCCGTCCGCGGCGACCGCGAGTTGGTGGCCGATCTCTTCCCTGAGAGCGTTCGCCTCGAAGGTCGTGCCGTCGCTCCTGAGGATTCGCTTGGCGCGTTCGTAAGCGTGGCTCTCGGCAGCGTCGTCGCCCACGCGGATGATCACCTTGTCGTGGAAAGGACAGACCGTGGTCGCGCGCGTCGTCTCGAGCGCGTAGCGCACCGCCGCGGAGAGGTCATCGAGGTTGACGGACATCATGGCTGCTCTCCTGATCGAGGCGGTCCGATGTTGGACTCTTGGCGGCGGTGTTCGTGCCCTGCGGCTGTGTCGGGCCGGCCAGGCAACGTCAATCGGCGCCCGGTTTCCAGGGAAGCATCGAGGCCGAGAAGCCGCTCGTGCCGAGCCGGCTCCGGGGCCGCGATAGGTTGCCCCCTGTCTTTGAAGCGGCGCCCGGAGTGCCTAGGAGTCCGGGCTCCGCTTCGTTCGGCACCGGAGCGATAGCGCACCCGATGCCACACAGACCCTAGGCGCAGGCGGGCCGTTCGCATTGACCCATCGCAAACATAGGAAAGGCCCTTAAGGAATCGTCCGCAATTTCGCCCGCCTCGGTTCCGGTGCATGAGAGAAGCATGCAGCGCCAGATCCTATTCAGGTGCCCTCGCACCGGCATGAATGTCCAGCATCGGATCGATGACGAGCGGCCCGAGAATTGCGAGCCGGCGGACAGCTATGTGCCCGTGAGGTGCCCGGCCTGCATGTCGCTGCACTTCGCCAACAGCACCACCGGCAAGCTGTTGAACGAGCGAGACCGGGAGCTCGTGCCCCTGCCCCGTTCCGCCTGATCTGTCTGCGTCGACTGTGCCGCGAAATGGCGGGCGGGGAGCGGTCAGTGGATCGCTGCGTACATGATGGCTTCCTCGGTCGCCTCCAGCGCGGAAAATTCCTCCACCACCTTGCCCTGCCTGCAAACCAGGATTCGGTCCGACAGCGCCATGATCTCGGGCAAATAGGACGAGATCACCACCACCGCCTTGCCTTTGTCGGCCAGCGAATTGATCAGCTCGTGAATCTCGACGATGGCTCCGACGTCGACGCCCCGCGTCGGCTCGTCGAAGATGATCAGCTCCGGATCCTGGACCAGCGATTTGGCGATCACGACCTTCTGCTGGTTGCCGCCGGACAATTCGACGACCTTGGCCTCGTCGCCGATGGCGCGCACCTTGAGCCGCTCGATCCAGGACTTTCCGGTCGCCGTGCTCTCACGTCGTGACAGCCAGGCGCGTCCTTTCGGAAACTTGGCGAGCAAGCCGAGATAGATATTGCGCGCAATGGACGCGGTCTCGAAGAACCCTTCGACCTTGCGATCCTCGGTCACGTAGGCGATGCCGGCCTGCACCGCCGGCGCAGGCACGCGGTAGCGGACCGGCTTGTCGCCGAGGATCACCTCGCCGCCGTGGAAGAAGTCGCGCTTCATGACGCCTGCGACGATCTTGAACGTCTCGGTGCGCCCGGCGCCGACGAGACCGAAGACGCCGGTGATCTGGCCCGCGAACACCGACAGCGAATTGTTCTTCACCATCGGCGCCATCTTCAGGTTCTGCACCGTCAGCACCCGCTTGCCCGAGGTGCGCACCTGCGCCTTGCGCGCGCCGTAGAGCGTGTTGGAGAGGTCCCGCCCCACCATCGCCTGGACGATGCGCGCCCGGTCGAAGCGGGAAGCGTCGTCGGTCACGACATGCCTGCCGTCGCGCAACACGGTGATGCGGTCGGCAAGCAACAACGCCTCTTCGAGGGCGTGCGAGATGAAGATGATGGAGACCCCGCGCTTCTTCAGGTCCTTGACGAGGTCGAAGAAGTATTTCTTCTCCTCCGGCGTCAGCGTTGCCGTCGGCTCGTCGAAGATGATGACCTTGGCCTTGTGCAGGACGGCGCGGGCGATCTCGACCATCTGCTTCTTGGCGGCGCCGAGGCCGCCGACCGTCGCGGTGGGCGTCACGTCGAAGTTGAGCGATTGCAGGAATTGCTGGGCCGCGATGTAGATGCCGCGCAGGCGGTTGTAGAATTTCTCCTGACCGAGAAACAGGTTCTGCGCCACCGTCATCGTCGGCACCAGGCTGTTCTCCTGGAACACCATGGCAATGCCGAGGTTGCGCGCCTCCAGCGGGGTCTTCAGAGTAACGTCGGCCCCGTCGACCGTCATGGCACCGGAGGTCAGCGTCACGACGCCGGCCATGACCTTGGTCAGCGTCGATTTTCCCGCGCCGTTTTCGCCGACCAGGGCGTGGATTTCGCCGCGCCGCAGGTCGAAATCGACGCCTTCGATCGCGGGCACGCCGGCGTAGAGCTTGGTCGCCTTCGACAGCGACAGGACGAGGTCGTTCATGCGCGGGCCTCCTCGCCGAGGGATGCCAGCGGCAGCCTGATGACGCGGCCGGGGCCCTTTGCGATCATGACGAGGTGCTCGCCGACTTCGACGGCGGCGACGATGCCGTGGTTGACGCCATCGGCCCGGCTGTGGAGCGAATAGCGCGGCAGGCCGTCGGCTCCGAGCCGGATGACGAGACCGTATGACCGCGGCGGCGCCCAGGGCTTCATCACGCCCATGGTCTTGATGTGGGCGCCCTGCAGCGGCTCCTTGAAGGAATTGCCGGAGCGCAGGCGCGGCGCGACCCAGAATTCCGGGGCGATCTCGGCGATCATGCGGCGGCGATAGGCCGGCTCGCGCAGCACGAACTCGACCAGTTGGGTGCGTGCGGTGAAGGCGGTGAGCCAGAAGCCGCCGCCGCGCGCCGGCGAAAGCCGCGACGGATAGACGGGGAGGTGACGGAGCAGATCCTTGCGGCTTCCACCCGGCGCGATCGAAACCAGACGATGCCGCCAGCTTTCGCTGACGAGCACGCTGCCGTTGCTCGCGATGGCGCCGAACGCGTAGCCCAATCCGCCGGCGAGCTGCGCGATCGCGCCGGACTTCGGGTCGAGCCGCAGCACCCGGCCCGTCTTGCCGAGCTCCATCAAATCGCGCGCCCAGTCGCCGGCATCGTGCAACGACGATCCATCGGTTGCGATCAACGTCCCGTCGCTCGCGGGAGCCAGCGCATTGACGGCGTGCAGCCCCTGCGTGAAGGCGGCATTGGGCGTCTCGGCCGCGGCATTGTCGTAGAGCCGGACCTCGGTGCCGCCGAGCGCGACGGCGAGGCCTCCATCAGGCAAGGACGCCAGCGCGGAGATCGGCCGCTCGAAAGTTCGAACCGTCGCTGTCGAGTTTCCGGTCAAGCGCGTCAGCCGTGCGCCGTCGGCAATGAGCAGCGAATTGCCGTCGGCGGCGAGGTCCTCCGGTGCGTCGCATGCGAGCAGGATCTCCGCCTGCTCGAGCGCCTGGTTTGGTTTCAGCGCCCCGTCGAACGACGGCACGGTGATGGCTGCCTCGCCACGGCCGAGGAAACGGTTGGCGAATTCGCTGATCGCGGCGATCACGACGGCTTCCCCCAGCGCTTGTCGTACTGCACGAAGTCGGGATCGGCATTGTCGAGCTTGAAGCGGCCGATCCGGTTGTTGGCGATGCCGCCGAGATAGAGATAGCCGCGATGCTCGCGCATCGAGGTGATCATGGGATGGTTGAGCCCCTTGAGGTCCCAGAACGATTCCAGGATCTTGCCCTGCTCGTTGAATTTGACGACGCAGCCGGTGTTGATGTTCGGGAACAGCCATTCGTCGACCGGCACGCGCTTGGCCATGCGCCGGCGGAAGCCCGGCATCTTCCAGGCGAGATCCAGCGACGGGCTGCGCATGCCGACCAGCGCCAGCCAGTAATTGCCGTCCGAGGCGAGGTTGATGTTGTCAGGATAGCCCGGCAGATTGTCCATGACGATCTCGACGTCACCCTTCTTCGGGCCTGCGAACCAATAGCGCTTGATCGAGCAGCCGAACGTCTCCGCGAACAGGATCGATTGTCCGTCACTGGCGACCGCGACGCCATTCGGGAATTTGAGGCCGCGCAGCGCGGTATGGGTGGTGCCGGTCTTGGTATCGTAGCAGATGATGCGGCCGTTGCCGCGCGCCTCCAGCCCGTCGACCGGCCACTCGTCCATCTCGTAGCGCACGGTGGCCTCGGAGAAGAAGATCAGGCCGTCGTCGGTGATGTCGAGATCGTCGGCGAGCCGCAGGCGGCTGTCGTCATTCACGGAATAGAGGCTGCGGTTGGTCTCGTCGGTGGCTTTCTCCACGGTGCCGTCGGGCGTGATGCGATACAGCCCCATGCCGCCGATGCAGACGTAGAGATTGTCCTGCTTGTCGAACGCCATGCCGAGCGGCTGGCCGCCGATATGGGCGAACACCTCCATCCGTTCGTAATCGGGTGGGAAGAACCGGATGATGTCGCCGTGACGGGATCCGGCATAGAGCACGTCGTTGCGATCGAGAATGACGTCCTCGGGCGCCTCGATCCGGCCGAGCCCGATCAGCGAGACGTCGCGCAGCTTGTCGTTCTGCTCGAACGGCCCGCCGCTGCCGATCTCGGTCGGCGGCGGAGGTGGCAGTGCGTGGTAGGTCGGAGCGACATAGACCTTGCTGATGATGCGGGTGCGGTTCTTCTGCCAGCGGATGTCGACCATCGCCGCCGCCAGCAGGATGCTCGCCAGCGCCATGCGGTTGACGCCGCCGCGCGCGTTCATGGCGGTCAGCCCGTTGGTGACGAGGAGTACGATCAGCACGCCGACCATGGACTTGACCACCGAGCCCTTGCCGCCGCCGAGCGTGATGCCGCCGAGCACGGTCGCGGTCAGCACGATCACCTCCAGGCCGACGCCGATGTCGCCGCCGACCGTGCCGAGCCGTGCGGCGAAGAACAGCGCGCCGATGCTGGTCAGCACGCCGCTCGCGACATAGCAGAGCGCGATGGTGCGACGGACCGGAATGCCGGAATTGTAGGCCGAGCGCCGCGAGCCGCCGATCGCGGTGATGTGCCAGCCCGGCCGCAACCGCGTCAGGAAGACGTGACCGAAGATCGCGATGACGATGTAGACCAGCGCGACGCTGGGAATGCCGAACACGCTGCCGCCGCCGATGAAATCCCAGGAGGGAATGTCCGGGAAGGCCGACGCGATCGCGTTGGAATAGCGCTGGATCAGGAGATCATAGGCCGAGCGGTAGATGATCAGCGTGATCAGCGTGGTGATGAAGGCGCGCAGCCTGAGATATCCGATCAGCACGCCGTTCACGGCGCCGAGCAGCCCGCCGACGATCATGGTGACCACCACCACTGCGGGGACCGGCCAGTTGAGCACGTCGAGCAGATAGAGCGCGCAGAAATCCGTCAGTGCGAAGATCGACCCGACCGAGAGATCGATGCCGCCGACGATGACGACCAGCGCCATGCCGAGGCCGATGAAGCCGATCTCGCCGGCCTGCCGCGCGGTGTCGGCGAGGCTCGCAGGCGACAGGAAGTGCTCGAGCGAGCGGCTGAGCGCGAAGCCGATGATCAGCAGCAGGATCACCGGAATGGCGGTTTCGGTCCATCGTTTGGACAGGATCTCGCCGAGGAGATGGTCCGGCCAGTAGCGATATCGTAGCCGCGTCAGTGTCTCGCGCATCGGCCTTCCCAAGAATTTCCATCAGATCAAGTGGCGCGCGCCCCGGGGAGGCCCGGGACGCGCAGTCATGCGGCGATCACTTCTTGAGGTCGGAGAGATTCCAGCAGGTCATCTGGTTGTCGGCATTGTCCTTGGTGATCGGGATCAGCGTGGTGTATTCCGAGCCCTTGACCGAGCCCGCCTTGACGCCCGACGACAATAGCCACTTGATCGTGCCGGCCATTTGCGCCGCCTGGGTCGGCACGTCGTAGCTCATGTCGAGATCGAACGAGCCGTTCTTGACGAGCTCGCAGGCGCCCTTGCGCTCGCCGCCGCCCGAGGTCGCCAGGAACACCTTGCCGGTCAGGCCGGCTTCCTTGATCGCGGCGGCGGTGCCGATGTCCATGCCGTCCCAGAAGCCGACGATGCCGCAGAGGTCCGGGTTCTGCTTCAGCACCGTCTGGGTGATCGCCTTGGCCTTGGCGGCATCCCAATCGGCGGCCTGGCTTGAGACGACCTTGATTTCGGGATGCTTGGCGAGGACGTTCTCGACGCCCTTGAGCGTGTAGGCACTGGCTGCCGCCGAGAGCGCGCCCTGGATGATGGCGATCTTGTTCGACTTGCCCTGGCAGGCCTTCACCACGCCCTCGGTCTGGCGCTCGCCGATCTCGATCCAGTTGGCGCCGACGAAGGCCGAGCTGCGATAGGCCGAGCCCATGTTGATCTGGATGACGTAGATGCCTTCGTTCTCGGCGCGCTGCAGCAGCTTGGCGTAGGTCTGCACGTCGGGATTGTGGATCACCATCACCGCCGGTTTCTCCGAGATCAGCGATGTCACGGCTTGCGCGCCGGCATTGGTGTTCCAGTTGGGATCGCGGATCACGAACTTGACGCCGTACGGCTCGAGCTCCTTCTTGAGGCCGGCGTACCAGCCTTCGGTCAGGTCGAAGTTCATCGCGACCGGCACGTAGGCGACGGTCTTGCCGGCAAGCGCTTCCCGGAACGGCTTCTGGAACGGTTCGTCGAGGCCCTGCTGGGCGAGGGCCGGAGCCGCGACGGCTGAAAGCGCCAATGCGGCGATACTTCCAAGCGCGAACTTATGAACGCTGGCCATTGTCTTCCTCCTTGTTGGATACGCGTTTTTTCAGGCAGATCAGATGTCGCCCTGTTGGGCCGTTTCTTCGTTTCGTGGATTGAGCAGGGTGTCGGTGATGACGGCGATCAGGAGCACGAGGCCCTTGATGAGGTTCTGGCCGGCATAGGGGACGTTGAGGATCGTCATTCCGTTCAGCATCGTGCCGATCAGCAGCGTGCCGATGATGACGTTGACGACCCCGCCGCGCCCGCCCGACAGGCCGATGCCGCCGAGCACGACGACGAGGATGACGTCGTAGATCAGCGTCGAATTGAAGATCCGGGTCGGCATGGAGTTGACGGACGCCGCCAGCACCAGGCCGGCAAAGCAGCCGATCAGCGCCGCGAGGACGTATTGCAGCACGATGACCGGCCGCGACGGGATGCCGGTGACGCGCGCCGCGAACGGGTTGTCGCCGATCGCGTAGATATAGGCGCCCCAGCGCGTCTGGCGCAGCAGCACGAAGACCACGACGCAGGCGATCGCGAACATGACGATCGAGGTGGGAATGCCGAGGATGCTGCCCTGGCCGAGCCGCTCGAAGCCGGCCATGCCGTCGCTCCATTGCACGACGTCGAGCTGGAAGAGGGCGGCCTGTCCGAGACCGGCGACGAACAGGCCGGTCGCCAGCGTCGCGAACAAGGGCGGCACTTCCGCATAGGCGATCAGCCAGCCGTTGACGAGACCGACCGCGATTGCCAGCAGGCCGGCGGCGAGCAGCGAGGCCGGCAGCGAATGGCCGTTCTGCACCATCTGCAGCACGAGGCCGGCGGGGACAGCGAGTGCAGCGATCAGCGACAGGTCGATGCCGCGGCCGATCACGACGATCGCCATGGCCAGGCCAAGGATGCCGAGCACTGCCACGTTCTGCAGCAATGTCAGCATGTTGTCGGCGGAGAGAAAGCCGTTGAGGAAGACCGAGAAGGTCAGGAAGAGTGCCGCGAAGACCGCAAACACGATCTCCTGTTGGCTGACCCGAACGCGCTTCATCGCTTGCCTTCCCCGGGATCGGCATCGCGCGTGCGGGATCGCCGTCTCGGCGCGCGCTTGCCTCCCCCCGTCCCAAGTTTGTTTTGCGCTTGATAGGCGAGAGAGCTCACGCTGACTTGCGTCAACGCGCAAACCTTTTGCGCTGGCGCGCAAAGAGTCTTGCGTGAAGCTGACAGGAACCTAAAATCGGCCGGCAGTTTTTGTGCGCTGCACAGATATGTCCCGACGTAACGGGCCGCCGATGGATCTCGTGTTTACGACCGAGGAGCTGGACCCTGCCAAGCGCTTTGCCGCCTGGCAGGATGCCATCTGCGACCACTACGTTCATGTCGACGTGAACGCGGTGAAGCCGGCCGACTATCAGGGCTTTATCCGCGAGGCGCAATTTGGCCCCGTCACGATGAGCGACGTCTTCCTGTCGGAGCAGCGGATATCGCGGCGCGAGCGGCACATCGCGAAGCTCGACAAGGATTGTTACTACGTCCAGTTTCTGCAAGCCGGCAGCATGGACGTGCTTCAGGCCGGCCAGACGCTGGTGACCAGCCCGGGCATCGGCGCGATCTTTTCGGCCTCCGACGCCTACGATCTGGAGTGCTCGAACCAATTCCGCTCGTTGTATCTGGAGATCCCGCGCAAGGAGTTTTCGTCGCGCTTCGCCGAGGGCAAGATGCCGTCGGCGGCAACGATCGCGACGGGGCGGGGCCTCGGGCGGATCGCCGCCGAATTCTGCGCGCTGCTCGCAGCGGAAGCATCACACCTGGAGGAGACGGCGCGAGGCCGGCTCGGTCACGAGCTGATGGACGTGCTGGCGCTCGCGCTGGACATGGGCGACAAGGACGAATTCTCCGAGGACGCCACGGCGCGGAATGCGCGCCTGCGCTCCGTCAAGGCCTGGATCGAGGAGCACCTGACCGATCCGGATTTGTCGCTGGAGAAGATCGCCAGGAGCAACGGCGTCTCGCTCCGGCATCTGCATTATCTGTTTCGCTCGACCGAGATGTCGGTGTCCGAATGGATCCTGAACCGCCGCCTGCAGCGCTGCTACGACGCGCTGATGCGCCCCGAGCTGCGCGCGCTCTCGGTGACCGAGATCGCCTATCGGCTGGGCTTCAGCAGCTCATCGCATTTCAGCACGGTGTTTCGCAGGAAGTTCGGCCACAGCCCGTCCGAGCTGCGCCGGCGGCAGGTGACGTCGATCGAGTAGGAGGGGGCGAGAAAGCGCAGGCTGTCGCGTCACGCCGACCAGCGGTCTTGTTCTTCCCGGTGCGCCTGTTCGTTCAACCGTTCGGCCAGCTCGTCCGCGATCTCTTCGGACTCGGCCGAAGCCACCGGCTCGCCCTTGTGCGTCCTGAGCTTGTCCTTGTCGGCTTCGATCGGGAAGTCGTCAGGTGTCAGTCCGGTATCCTTGGCGGTAGGCTTGTTCATGGCGCGCCTCGCTGTGGTCCTCTCTCCTGGGGAACAACGCGCGTCAAGGCAGATCGTTGCCTCGAAGATGAAGACCTGGTCGAAAGACCCAAGCCGGTATCCGAAATGACCCGCCGGACAACGAGGACCTCATCCTGAGGGCCCGCCGCAGGCGGGCGTCTCGAAGGATGCGCCGCGGGCGAGCGATCGGTCGCGCGCCGGCCGGATCGAGCTATTTCTCGACCGCCCCGGTCCAGTCCTTGAAGCCGCCGAGATTGAAGACCTTCTCGTAGCCCATATCCTTCAGCAGCTTGCCGGCCAGCGCCGATCGGCCGCCGGACGCGCAGTAGAGAATGACGCTCTTGCTCCTGTCGAACGCCTTGTCGTGGGACGGCAATTCCGGATCCGCGCGAAACTCCAGCATCCCCCGCGAGACATGCACGGCGCCCGCGATCTTGCCGCTGGCCGCGACCTCCGGCGCGTCGCGAACGTCGACGACGAGCGTGTTGCCGTTTTTGATCATCGCGGCGGCCTCGTCCGACGTGATCTTGGGGACCGCCGCGTTCGCCGCTTCGATCATTTGCTTGACGCTGGTGGGCATGGGTTTCACTCCGTTTGGGGGTTCTGGGCGGAGGATAGCATATCGGCGGTGCCTGGCCTCATCCTATCGGAGGAACGCTGCACGAGCGCGGGGGCATCGCGTGCACCATCACCACAGTTCGAGAAGGACTTCGTCGGCGGGGTCCGCGCGGCGTCAGGGGCGGAGAGGTCATCAACTTCTCATCGCTCGCCCGTGCCTTTGCAGCGCTGGCACTTCACCACCTTGTCGCCCTTCTTGAGCAGGCCCTTGCCTTCGCAATTCTTGCATTTCTGCTTCTTCTTGATGTTCGGGCCTTTTTCATTGGTCATGAAAGTCTCCTGCCCCGAGAGGGCGGTTGTGTGCGGGGGCTCGGCGGAACGGCCAATATGGTCCGATATGCGCTGCGGGTCCATGCGCCGCGGGTTCACCTGCACGTCCGGAACCGCAAAAATCCGTCGACATTCGCGTCCCTCAGGACCACGGTGCCTGCCATGACGCGGATGGCAAAGCTCGGCCGCGACGCGAAGGGTGGACCAGTCTTGACGACACCGCGTGATCAATAGGCGCCGATCGGCGCACACGCCAGCGCCCGGCTTGCGGGCGCGTTCGGCATGACCGCGCTCTGGTGGCAGACAGGCGTAATCTATCAGATCTACCCGCGCTCCTTTCAGGACAGCAATGGCGACGGGGTCGGCGACCTCCAGGGCATCGCGCAGCGGCTCGACTATCTCGCAGGCCTTGGCATCGACGCGATCTGGATCTCGCCCATCTCACCGTCGCCGATGGTCGATTTCGGCTATGACGTCGCCGATTATTGCGACATCGATCCATGCTTCGGGACCTTGGCGGATTTCGACGATCTGCTGCTGCAGGCGCACCGGCGCGGGCTCAAGGTGCTGCTCGACTTCGTGCCCAACCACAGCTCCGACCAGCATCCCTGGTTCGTCGAGAGCCGCGCTGCGAAGGACAGTCCGAAGAGAGACTGGTACATCTGGGGCGATGCCGCCGCGGACGGCGGGCCCCCCAACAACTGGATCAGCGATTTCGGCGGCTCGGCCTGGCAATGGGACGCGATCACCGGACAATATTACTACCACGCCTTCCTGAAGGAGCAGCCGGACCTCAACTGGCGTCATCCGGACGTGCAGGCGGCGATGTTCGATGTGATGCGTTTCTGGTTCGACCGCGGCGTCGATGGCTTCCGCATCGATGTTCTCTGGCACATGGTGAAGGCGGCGGACTTCCCGGACAAT
>LNAP01007078.1_pt1 | contig 17196 bp, 16 predicted proteins | sample 602601 | NCBI WGS metagenome assembly LNAP01 (sample SAMN02440304, study PRJNA202911) | soil metagenome | biome: Subtropical and temperate rainforests or woodlands; isolation source: soil samples (1 kg each in a 20% v/v slurry with milli Q water) were... ... | reverse complement strand
AACAGGAGAAATCCCTATGTTGCACATCTTCTGTCCTCACTGCGGCGAACTGCGCTCCGAAGAGGAATTCCATGCATCCGGCCAGGCGCACATCCCGCGCCCACTGGATCCGAACACCTGCACCGACCAGGAGTGGGGCGATTACATGTTCTTCCGTGACAACCCGCGCGGGTTGCACCACGAACTGTGGGATCACGTCGCCGGTTGCCGTCAGTACTTCAACGCCACCCGTGACACCGTGACCTACGAAATTCTCGAAACCTACAAGATCGGCGCCAAGCCGCAATTCACCGGCAAGACAGAAACGGCGAAAGTCGCCACTGGTCTGGGAGAGAAGGTATGAGCCAGATCAATCGTCTGTCCAACGGCGGCCGGATCGACCGCAACAAAGTCTTGAGCTTCACCTTCAACGGCCAGAACTATAAAGGCTTCGAAGGCGACACCCTGGCTGCAGCCCTGCTGGCCAACGGTGTGGACATCATCGGTCGCAGTTTCAAATACTCCCGCCCGCGCGGCATCTTCGCCGCCGGTGCCGAAGAGCCGAACGCGGTGCTGCAGATCGGCGCCACCGAAGCCACGCAAATCCCTAACGTGCGCGCTACTCAACAAGCGCTGTACCAAGGTTTGGTCGCCACCAGCACCAACGGCCAACGACATGATGGGGATTCTCGGCAAGGTCGGCGGCAAGCTGATGCCGCCGGGCTTCTACTACAAAACCTTCATGTACCCGCAATCGTTCTGGATGACCTACGAGAAATACATTCGTAAGGCCGCAGGTCTTGGTCGTTCGCCGACCGAGAACGATCCGGACACCTATGACTACATGAACCGTCACTGCGACGTGCTGATCGTCGGCGGTGGCCCTGCTGGCCTGGCGGCTGCTTTGGCGGCTGCACGCAGCGGCGCCCGAGTAATTCTGGCGGATGAACAGGAAGAGTTCGGCGGCAGCCTGCTCGACTCCCGCGAAAGCCTCGACGGCAAACCGGCCACCGAATGGGTCGCGAGCGTCATCGCCGAACTGAAATCCCTGCCGGACGTGGTGTTGTTGCCCCGCGCCACCGTCAACGGCTACCACGACCATAACTTCCTGACCATTCACGAACGCCTCACCGATCACCTCGGTGACCGTGCACCGATTGGTCAAGTCCGTCAGCGTATCCACCGGGTTCGCGCCAAACGTGTGGTACTGGCCACCGGTACGCATGAGCGTCCATTGGTCTACGGCAACAACGACGTGCCGGGCAACATGCTGGCCGGCGCAGTCTCGACGTACGTGCGTCGTTACGGCGTAGCACCGGGCAAAAAACTGGTGCTCTCCACCAACAACGATCACGCCTACCGCGTGGCGCTGGACTGGCTCGACGCTAGCCTGCAAGTGGTGGCCATCGCCGACGCACGGAGCAATCCACGCGGTGCGCTGATTGAAGAAGCGCGCGCCAAAGGCATCCGCATCCTGACCGGCAGCGCCGTGATCGAAGCGCGCGGCAGCAAACACGTGACTGCGGCTCGGGTAGCCTCCATCGACGTCAAAGCGCATACCGTGACCAGTCCGGGCGAATGGCTGGACTGCGATCTGGTGGCCAGTTCCGGCGGTTACAGCCCGGTGGTTCACCTGGCTTCGCACCTGGGCGGCAAGCCGATCTGGCGTGAAGACATCCTCGGCTTCGTACCGGGCGAAGCACCGCAGAAACGCGTGTGCGTCGGTGGTGTGAATAGCGTGTACAGCCTCGGCGACACGCTGGCCGACGGTTTTGAAGGGGGCGTACGCGCTGCCAGCGAAGCCGGGTTCAAAGCGGCCCAGGGCGTGTTGCCAAAAGCCCTGACCCGTCTGGAAGAGCCGACGCTGGCGCTGTTCCAGGTGCCTCACGAAAAAAACACCGCACGGGCGCCGAAGCAATTCGTCGACCTGCAGAACGACGTCACCGCTGCCGCCATCGAACTGGCGACCCGCGAAGGTTTTGAGTCGGTCGAGCACGTCAAACGCTACACCGCACTGGGCTTCGGTACTGACCAGGGCAAGCTCGGCAACGTCAACGGCCTGGCCATCGCGGCGCGTTCGCTGAACGTGACCATCCCGCAGATGGGCACCACCATGTTCCGCCCGAACTACACGCCGGTGACCTTCGGCGCCGTGGCCGGTCGTCACTGTGGGGACATCTTCGAACCAGTGCGTCACACCGCGCTGCATCACTGGCACGTGAAAAACGGCGCCGAGTTCGAAGACGTCGGCCAGTGGAAGCGTCCTTGGTACTTCCCGAAAAACGGTGAAGACCTGCATGCCGCCGTCAAACGCGAATGCAAAGCCGTGCGCGACAGCGTCGGCCTGCTCGATGCGTCGACCCTGGGCAAGATCGATATCCAGGGTCCGGATGCGCGTGAGTTCCTCAACCGCGTCTACACCAACGCCTGGACCAAGCTCGATGTGGGCAAGGCCCGTTATGGCCTGATGTGCAAAGAAGACGGCATGGTCTTCGACGACGGCGTAACGGCTTGTCTGGCGGACAACCACTTCGTGATGACCACCACCACCGGCGGCGCTGCACGCGTGCTGCAATGGCTGGAAATCTATCAGCAGACCGAATGGCCAGACCTCAAGGTGTACTTCACCTCGGTCACCGACCACTGGGCGACCATGACCCTGTCCGGGCCGAACAGCCGCAAGCTGCTCAGCGAAGTCACCGACATCGACCTGGACAAGGACGGTTTCCCGTTCATGACCTGGAAAGAAGGTCTGGTCGGCGGTGTGCCGGCACGGGTGTTCCGGATTTCGTTTACCGGTGAGCTGTCGTACGAAGTCAACGTGCAGGCCGATTACGCCATGGGCGTGCTCGAGAAAATCGTCGAGGCCGGCAAAAAGTACAACCTGACCCCGTACGGCACCGAAACCATGCACGTACTGCGGGCCGAGAAGGGCTTCATCATCGTCGGCCAAGACACCGACAGCTCGATGACCCCGGACGACCTGAACATGGGCTGGTGCGTTGGCCGCACCAAACCGTTCTCGTGGATCGGCTGGCGCGGGATGAACCGTGAAGATTGCGTGCGTGATCAACGCAAGCAGTTGGTAGGCCTGAAACCGATCGACCCGACCAAGTGGCTGCCAGAAGGCGCGCAACTGGTGTTCAACACCAAGCAAGCGATCCCGATGACCATGGTCGGTCACGTTACCTCGAGCTACCTGCACAACTCCTTGGGCTATTCGTTTGCCATGGGTGTAGTGAAGGGCGGCTTGAAGCGTATCGGTGAGCGCGTGTTCGCACCGCTGGCCGACGGCAGCGTGATCGAGGCGGAAATCGTTTCTTCGGTGTTCTTCGATCCGAAAGGCGAACAACAGAACGTGTAGTGACATTGCCCTCCTAGGAGCGAGGGCGCGATGAACGATGACGCGGTTTCTCAGACAGACCGCGTTGCCCCTATCGCGGGCAAGCCTAGCTCCAACAAGGCAACCGCACAACAGAATTCAAGACAGGTGCTTTATGACCGCAGCCAATGTTTACCAACAACGCCCAACCGCCGGCGCAAAGGCCGAGTCGTCGCTGCATCATGCCGACCTCGCCAGCCTGGTGGGCAAGGGCCGCAAAAACGCCGGTGTCACCGTGCGTGAAAAGAAACTCCTCGGCCACCTGACCATTCGTGGTGACGGCCATGACCCAGCGTTCGCTGCTGGCGTGCACAAGGCACTGGGCCTGGAATTGCCAGTGGCCTTGACCGTCGTCGCCAAGGGCGAAACCAGCCTGCAATGGATGGGGCCGGACGAATGGCTGCTGATCGTGCCGACTGGCGAAGAGTTCGCTGCCGAGAAAAAACTGCGTGAAGCGCTGGGTGCTCTGCACATCTCCATCGTCAACGTCAGCGGCGGCCAACAGCTTCTCGAACTGAGCGGCCCAAAAGTCCGCGAAGTGTTGATGAAATCCACCAGCTACGACGTGCACCCCAACAACTTCCCGGTGGGTAAAGCCGTCGGCACCGTGTTCGCCAAATCGCAACTGGTGATCCGCCACACCGCCGAAGACACCTGGGAACTGGTGATCCGCCGCAGCTTCTCCGATTACTGGTGGCTGTGGTTGCAGGATGCTGCGGCTGAGTATGGCCTTAACGTTCAGGCCTAACGTTGATCGTTCCCACGCTCGCGTTGGAACGATCGCAATATGAGGAGTCACCGCACTATGAGCCGCGCCCCAGACACATGGATTTTGACCGCCGATTGCCCAAGCGTATTGGGCACGGTGGATGCGGTGACCCGTTTTCTGTTCGAACAGGGTTGCTACGTCACCGAGCATCACTCCTTCGATGATCGGCTTTCGGGCCGCTTCTTCATTCGTGTGGAATTCCGTCAACCCGACGACTTCGACGAACAGGCGTTCCGCGTCGGTCTCGCCGAACGGACTGACGCTTTCGGCATGATCTTCGAGCTGACACCGCCGCACCATCGGCCAAAAGTGGTGATCATGGTCTCCAAGGCCGATCACTGCCTTAACGACTTGCTCTACCGCCAGCGCATCGGCCAGTTGTCCATGGACGTAGTCGCGGTGGTCTCCAACCACCCGGACCTCAAGCCTTTGGCCGACTGGCACCAGATTCCGTACTACCACTTCCCGCTGGCCCCCAACGACAAGCCGTCGCAGGAGCGTCAGGTGTGGCAGGTGATCGAAGACTCCGGCGCCGAACTGGTGATCCTTGCGCGCTACATGCAGGTATTGTCGCCGGAGCTGTGCCGCAAACTCGACGGCAAGGCGATCAATATCCACCACTCCCTACTGCCGGGGTTCAAGGGCGCCAAGCCGTATCACCAGGCCTACAACAAGGGTGTGAAACTGGTCGGTGCCACCGCGCACTACATCAACAACGACCTCGACGAAGGCCCGATCATTGCCCAGGGCGTTGAAGCGGTCGACCACAGCCACTACCCCGAAGACCTGATCGCCAAAGGCCGGGATATCGAGGGTCAGACGCTGGCGAGGGCGGTGGGTTATCACATTGAGAGGCGAATATTTCTAAATGAAAACCGAACGGTGATTTTGTAAGCCGGAATGAAAGCATTACTGTTGTCACGCGAACATCCATACGGGACAGTCAACTGTCAGTGCGATTAATGAGCATTACTATGCAAGGCTAGGAAAAATTTTCCATGAGCAACAGGATGAGATCTTGCATTTCAGCTTCCACCTTCTACCAAAGGGGGCATGTTGAGACCGCTAAAGATCTCGCCCACTCGTTTTCGCAAGTATTATTGCGCACTCAAACCTCTCAAACGCTTCGCAATATATAGCCAGCACTGATCAAAGAGACCATCGACATTATAAAAAAATCCTGCTGTTATCAGACCGCCTTATCTTACAGCAACAATGACAACTCGCCCATGAGTAACTAGCTGAAGCTTATACCAATAGCTGCGCAGGGAGCACCCATGATCAATATGGGTTTAAATAATGAGTACGGCGGGATGGTCCTTTCTGGCATTTTCCTCACCCTGGAAATGAGTGTGGGTGGCATAGTATTTGCCATGATTCTGGGATTGCTACTGCAAAGCTGCAACCAAACCAGCAATCGAATGACTGCTCTATTCTATCGGTTATATTTAACTATATTTCGTGGCACCCCACTGCTATTGCAACTATTTTTAATATTCTACGGGGAACCTTACATAGGGATCAATTGGAGCGCAGAGACCGTTGGCTTGATTGGCCTTGGATTATATGGAGCCGCTTATTTTGCGGAAATACTCTGTGCTGCCCGCGCGTCGATTCCGCGAGGACAGCTGGAGGCTGCGAGCGATTTGGGGCTTACGGGCACCCAGATTTTTCGTGCGGTGCTCTGGCCGCAGATGATGGCTCGTTGCACACCGGCTCTTGTACGACAGATGATTATTCTAGTGAAACAGTCCTCTTTACTGTCGATAATTACAGTTGCCGAGCTTACCCATGCAGCGAAGACAAGCGCTGCTTACAGTTACGCGACGCTTGAGCCATATACTATATTATTGTTGACCTACGGGGCTACTGCAGTTGCTCTAGTCAGTGCCGGATCCAGGGCGGAGCAATACTTCAACAATTATCTGCAGCGCTGAGGCAAGCCCATGACTAATTACTATGATATAGAGATCCGTAATTTACAAAAAAGTTACGGAAAACAGAAAGTACTAAACGGTGTTTCCATGACGGTCGCTAAAGGAGAGGCGGTCAGCATCATCGGTGGCTCTGGCTCAGGAAAATCTACACTTTTGCGTTGTATTAATTCTCTTGAAGTATACGATGAGGGGGAAGTGCTGGTGAACAACCACCTTGTTGGCTACAGCGCTCCAGTCACTGGTGGATTATACCAGCTTCCAGAGGGAACCCTTCGGGGCGCTCTTCGTAAAGTGCATATGATTTTCCAACAGCCCAACCTATGGCCACACATGAGCGTACTGGATAATATCGCCACCCCCCTGCGACTAGTTAAAGGCATGGACAAACGAGAAGCATATGCGGTTGCGGAGGCTCAACTTGAAAGGGTTGGTTTGACGCATAAAGCCTCGAGCTACCCGAACCAGCTAACCGGAGGGCAGCAGCAAAGAGTCGCAATCGCTCGAACTCTGGGTATGGAGCCCAGCATTATTCTATTTGACGAACCAACCTCTGATTTGGATCCTGAGTTAGTGGAGGAGGTACTTGATGTGATAACCGATGTGGCGAGATCAGGTATGACTCTAGTCATCGTGACTCACGAGATGGGTTTCGCAGCTAAAGTCTCGGACAAAGTAGTATTTCTCGCTAACGGCCGTATCGAGGAGCAAGGACCACCAAACCAAATTTTTGGGGCTCCAACCAGCCCATGTCTGCTCCAGTTCCTCACAACATGGAATGAGCGAAAAAATAATGTTGGCGTGAGTTGAGTACCAGCACTCCCCCTCCTCCACTAATGACAAAACCATCTCGAACAATGTCATAAGGTTAGCGTGCTGATTTATTTCATCTCCACTGCAGCGGGAGTGTCAGAATAAAGTCATTTTCCATCTGAGCATTTCTTGATAAAAATCAGATAGATATGACCGCCTCGCGGGGACGTTTATTTCGAGATAGCACACTAGGGGTTTGAGTCTAATCAGCGGATTTGATTCTGATAATTCGTATAGTTATCGGCGTTATTGCCGAAATATACATCAGTCAGGAAGAGGAAGTGAATGACTTGCCTTACGTTGCCGGCTACGGGCCTGGCTGGCGGTATATCCAAAGTAATCCCGGAAGCAGCGACTGAAATGATGGGAGCTGACGAAACCACAGGCCATGGCCACTTCCACAACCGACGCATTACCCTGCAGTAACAGGCGACGTGCTCGGGTCAAACGCAGCTCCAAGTAATGGCGACTCGGTGAACTGTGCAAGAAGGTCTGGAACAATCGTTCGATCTGGCGTCGGGACAAGCCCACATAACGTGCCAGTTCGTCCAGTTCAAGAGGGTCCTCCAGGTTGTTCTCCATCAGTTCGATCAGGTTCGACAACGGTGAGGGGAACGCAGGATCCCGCCCACCACGCGCCAACAGCATGTCCTCTGGATAGGCACCGCGATCGCAGCTGAGAATAGCCTCGATGCCCTTGACCAACTCGGCCCCCTGCTGACCTCGAATGATTGTCAGCATCATGCCCAAGGCACTATTGGCTCCGGCGCAACTAACCAGGTCTCCCGTGATAACAAAGGGTTGCGGCCGCAAACGAACGTCAGGGCACAACTCGTACAGGCTGGCTTGGCTTTCGGGGTGTACGGTGCAGTCGCATCGATTAAGCAAACCTGCGTGAGCCAGTTGAAAGCAGCCGTTCCATAGGCTGCCGAGCAATACCGACTCGCGGCTTGCCTGGCGCAACTTCTTGATGAGCACATGCGCCGGCGTCAACGCTGTTCGCAAGCCTCCACACACAATCAGCATGTCGAGGCTGGCCACGGTCAATGCGTCGATTGGCAGATCAGTCGCGATGGCAATCCCTAGGTCACTGCGCACCTGACCACCACGCAGACCATAAGTGGTGACCTCATAAAGAGGTGTTTGACTTAGATAGTTGGCCGTCACCAAAGCATCCACCGAGCCAGTGAAAGCCATCATCGAAAAATGCTCCAACACCACCACGGCAATCTTGCGACAGCGTGGTGATAGGAGCGCAGAAGATGAGTCGGCCCGGCCATACGGCTGATTGAGACCCTTGAGGCTCATACCGAAATGTCGACGGCTGTCGGCTTGTACCATGAAAACTCGCGGCGATATGGTGGGATAACAGAAAAAGGTAGCCGTTTACGGCTAGCAACACCAGCTACCTTGCATTGCGAATGCAGCGCTGAGCCGTCTGCAGGTAGTCCAGCTCCGAGCGCGTAGGCCTGCACGACCGCCCCTACCTTTGAGGCCCCATACTTAGTCGCCGCGCAAAATCAGCGCACGAGAGTCGTCCCACTCGGCAAAGATCTTTTGTCCGCTGTGCACGCCGAGCAGGTTGTAATCGGCGTGCGGTTTCTGGACCTGCAGCTCGAGCCCATCACTGGCTTCGAGGTAGATGTTAACCATCGAACCGATGAACTCTTCACCGACCACAGTGCAGGCCAGACGGTTACGCCGACTAGGCTTCGCGCTCAGGTCGATATGCTCGGCGCTCACACAGACAGTGACTCGCTCGCCTGCGGGGACCGACTTACCCTCTGGCAGCCGCGCCAAGAATTCGCCGTGCTCCGAATGGATACGCACTAACCCCCTATCGTCGAAGCCAACGACAGTGCCGCTAAGGATGTTCTTGCCGCCAACGAATTCGGCCACGAAGCGGTTGTGTGGCTCTAGGAACACCTCCTGTGGCGAGCCTATTTGCTCGACTCGGCCCCGACTCATAATCACAACGCGGTCGGCCATCGCGAAGGCTTCGGACTGACTGTGGGTGACGTAGACGAAAGTGATGCCAAGGTCCTTCTGCAGCCCGGTCAGCACGCCCTGCATGCGCACGCTCAGATGAGCATCAAGTGCGCTCAGCGGCTCGTCGAGCAGCAGGATCGGCGGCTCGGTGACCAACGAACGTGCCAGCGCCACGCGTTGGCGCTGGCCACCAGAAAGCAGGCTGATATCGCGCGTGGCGAATTCCTCCAACCCAAGCCGCTCAAGCCAGTGCAGCGCCTTCTTGCGCCGCTCGGCCTTAGCCATGCCTCGCATCCGCAGACCGAACTCGACGTTCTCGATCACGTTGAGAAACGGAAACAGCGCCAGGTTTTGCCAGACCAGCGGCGTCTCCCGCTCCCAGGAATAGAGGTCATTAATCCGCTCGCCGTTAAGGCGTATCTCGCCTTCGCTCGGCTTGTCGAGACCTGCGAGCATGCGCAACGTCGTAGTTTTGCCGCAGCCGCTCGAGCCCATAATCGCGACGAACTCGCCCTTGTAAATCTCGAGGTTCATACGCTCGACGGCGAGGTAACTGCCGAAATGCTTGACCACGTTGTCAAATACCACCAGCGGTTGAGTCATGGCTGAAATCCTTCGGGTTCAGGTGTTTGTCAGGGAAGCGTCAAACGCTCGCCGGCTTCTTGCGCCGCATCAGCAGCAGCTGTGCGAGGATCACTAAGGTCATGGTCGTGATGAAGACGATTGTTCCGATCGCATTGATGGTCGGGCTCACCTGCCCTTGCAACGTGTTGAGGATGCGTACAGGCACAGTCTCGTTGAGCCCCGATACGAACCAGGCGACAGCGAACTCGTCGAAGGAAACCGCCATGGTCACAAACAGCGCGGCAAAGATACTGGGTGCTGAGAACGGCAGGATCACATAGCGCATTGCCTTCCATTGACTGGCACCGAGGTTCCACGCAGCCGCCTCAATGTTCGGATCCATCTGCGCCAAGCGCATCCGGATCACCGCCATCGCGAATGGTGCACACATCACGATATGGCTGATCATCACTGCGTAGATCTCGCCGGAAAGTCCGATCCGCGACAGGAAAGCCAGCATTGCCAGCCCCATGATCACGACCGGAATGGTTGGAGGAAGCAGTGCGAGCGCCATGTAGATCGACTTGCCGAAGAACTGATAGCGGAAATCGGTGTAGGCCGCAGTGAATCCGAGCAGGGTCGATACCAGCGACACGACCACACCCACCGTGAGGCTGTTCCTGAATGCCTGCCACACCGCCGGGTCGGCGGCGATCATCTCGTACCAGCGCAGGCTGAAGCCACCCAGCGGCAAGGACGGGAAACGGTCAATGTTGAATGAAAACACGAAGCTTCCGGCGATTGGCGTGAAGATGAAGATAAACACCAATACGACAAAACTGCGTAGTAAGAAGTTAATCAAGCGATGCTCGTTCATGCGCGCCTCCGGTAAGCGAAACGAACCGCACCGAAGGCCGTGATGAGTAGCGTCACGATCATCATCGTTGCAATCACCGCCGCGCGTGGCCATTGCTGACCAGACTTGGTGGTGTCAGTGATTAGAGTGCTCAACGTCGGCGGCTGACCACCGCCCAGATAGAGCGGGCTGACGAAGTCGCCGAAGGTGAGAATGAAACAGAATAGCGCCGCGACGACGATACCAATCCGCGCCGACGGCACTACCACCAGAAACACTGTCCGCAGTCTTCCACAGCCGAGGTTGTGCGCCGCCTCGATCAACGAGCGATCGATATACATCAGGCTGAACAGCTGCAGCAACACCACCAGCGGCAGGCATAGCGTGAAATAGCCGACATAGGTACCGAACGCTGTGTTCAGCATTACAAACGGCTCCAGCCCGAGCAGGCCAAGCGCGGCATTGAAAATGCCGTTATCGCTTAGGAACACCTGCCATGAATAGGTACGCACCAGGTAGCTGGTGAAAAACGGTGTGACCAGCAGCAGTACCAGCAACTGCTTTGCCGATTCGCGGAACTTGAAGGCGATGGTATAGGCGCAGGGGAACGCCACCGTACTGACCAGCACGGTGGCCCCCGCTGCCATTGCAAGGGTGTGGACATAGGCGTCCCAGAAGAACCCACGGCTGAGCATGTAGCTCCAGTTCAGCCACTCGAACGTCGGCACCATTCGGAAGTTGCGCACGACCCAAAAGCTTATCGCCACCAGGAACGCCAGCGGGAATATGAAGAAGATCAGCTGCCAGATAAGGATCGGCATCGAAAAGCTGATGCCATACCAGGGCAAGCGGAATGTCCTCTTTGCGTCGCGCTGCCGAACCAGTAACTTCGTAGAACCGCTTTCGGCAATCTTTGGCGGTGAATGCCTTAACTTGTGTGAAATCATTGCGACAACCTCCGAGTGCCTCGTCATGCGCCCTTGTATTCCGACCAGAAGTCGTTCCACTCTTCCAGGCTCTGCTGGATGGGAAGCTCGCGGTATTTAATGCGACCATCCCGGATGTCATTCATGACGTTGCGCTGCCCAAGCACCATGCCTTGACGCTTCGCTTCAGCGGGATCGGTCTGGTTCAGCAGTTCCCAACCTTTTTTGTTCGGAATGAGGGCTGGATAGGCTGCCATCTTCGCCGACTTGACCTGGCCTTCCGGCGAGGTGATGTATTGGATGAACTTCTTCGCCAGCTCCGGGCTATGTGCTTTTTTGGCGATGCAGTAGGACTCCGTCCATTGCAACCCGCCCTCCTCTGGTATCACGGTCTTCACCGGTGCGCCGGCGCGTTGCAGGACACCGGTGATCCAGTCGCCGATACCGCACATTGCGTGAATTTGACCGTTCTTCAGCGAAGAAAAAGTTCCGCCGTAATCGAAGAATCCGCCGATCTGCGGGCGTAGGCTCATCATCTTTTGCTTGACGCTTTGCCAATGCGCGGTGTCGATGTCGTACGGGCGGGTATTGCTGTTCAGCAGGCTGATCTGCCCCAGGTTCGGCAAGTGCCAGTCGAAATGCCCGACCTTACCCTTGAGGCTTTCATCCCAGAACATGTTATAGCTGCGCACCTTGGCGTCGGAAATGAGCTGGGTGTTGTAGGCAATGCCGAGAAAGCCAAAGCGGATCAACACCGAGTAGAGCTCGTTACCCTGCCAGTGCCCGGGGAAGTGCTGGAATTCGGGGTAGAAATCGTCGAAGGGGTAGTCTGCAGGGTCAAGCCGCTCGATATATTCAGCGGCATTAAGTTGCTGCACGTACTCGGCGTCGGACAGAATCAGGTCAAAGGTGCCGGGCGGCGACTGTGAGATCAGCCCGAGCATATTGTCCCCGCCGGTGTAGTACTTGGCCCGGACCTTGACCCCATGCTGGCGCTCGAAATCGGCGACGATATCCGGCTCGGCATGTCCGGCCCACGCCAGGATGACCAGCTCTTTTTCCGCTGCGGCAAAGCTTCTCAAGGGCAGTAAACCAGAAAGCGCCGCGGTGCCGGCGAGAATACCGGTGGTCTTTAGGAATGTACGGCGTGAAACGTCGATGGGTTTTTTCATCATTGTCTATCCTCGGTGATGGAAAGTCCTTCTGTCCTTCTGTCTTGCCTCTTTCTTTTCTCTTTCCGACCGTTTCAATGGAGGACATTGAACCGGGCTCCGGCAGAACGCTGCATTGGCGCGCCGTAAGAAACATTGAAGTAGATCGCCATAAGCAACTTGTACGCTCCCGACCCAAAGTTGTTCAGATTCGCCGCCCTGTTTATATCGCCTTAAAACTGTCAAACAGATGTCGTCAAAGTATGGGCAGCCAGCTTTTTTGCGCAGCTTCAGGACTGGATACGGGCAGACTTCATGTCTCCCCCCAAGAGACGAATTAGCCGAAACTTTAGGCGACAGACTGAGGCGAAATCACGAAAGCACGGTGGTCAGCGCCTGCTGGCGACCCGATGACAACCTCTGAGCCATTGAGGGAATATCTCCATCGGCAGATCGAATTTGATCACTTACGGGTCGGAAATGGACAAATTCTCCCCCCTCAATTCTGTTGGAATTGCTCTATGCCCCACTCTCAATCACACGAAAAAATGGTATGTGGTACGATATGCAAATGCCGAAAACCATCCAGATCAAGAACGGCGAAAAAGTGACACCGACGTTCTCGGCGCAGGAGTACGGCAATCTTCACGCCCGATCAAAACACCAACTACTACAACGACTCCCTTGCTACCGCAGGCCAAAAAATATGGCTGCCACTACATCACCTGATAATTATAGTTCCACGCTTCTTATAGCCTAATAAGAATGACTAACATAAAACACTTTTAGAAGGTGTATACATGAACAACAGCGTCGTGATTGGAGAACTCACCTGGCCGGAGTACGCAGAGAAGGTTGCTACCGGCTGCCCTATATTTCTGCCCGTTGGCGCATTGGAGCAGCATGGCCATCACATGTGCATGGAAGTCGACGTCCTACTGCCTTCAGCGGTATGTAAAGCCGTAGCGCAGAATGTCGATGGCTTGGTGTTGCCCGCTCTGGCCTACGGGTACAAATCTCAGCAAAAATCAGGAGGAGGCAACCACTTCCCCGGTACGACCAGTCTCGATGGAGCAACACTGACCCATACAGTACAGGACATCATCAGAGAGCTTGCACGCCATGGTGCACGCAAGTTGGTGATGATGAATGGTCATTACGAGAACGCTATGTTTATTGTCGAAGGCATTGACCTTGCTCTTCGCGAACTCCGCTATGGCGGCATCAATGACTTCAAGGTGGTGATGCTTTCTTATTGGGACTTCATTAACGACCCTGCTGTCATTGCAAAGCTGTACCCGGATGGATTCCTCGGCTGGGACATAGAGCATGGCGGCATTTTCGAGACTTCTCTGATGCTCGCCCTACACCCTGACAAGGTCGATCTGAGTCGCGCAATCGACCATCCCCCAGCCAGCTTCCCGCCCTATGACGTCTTCCCCATCATTCCAGAGCGCACACCGGCTTGTGGAACACTGTCATCCCCTAAAGGCTCCAGTCGCGAGAAAGGCGAATTGATCCTGGAAGTCTGTGTTTCTGGCATCAGTGCTGCAGTACGGGAGGCTTTTGATTTAGAAACATAAAGAGCACCCGTGAGTGCCGAAATAACAACCCACAACTAACCCTTCACCCTCCCAAGTATAATAAAAAGGGTAAATATCATGTCCAGCAGCTCCACTTTGGCCCCAGGCCTCAAGCAGCGCCACGTCACCATGCTGTCCATTGCCGGCGCCATCGGTGCCGGCCTATTCATAGGCTCAGGACACGCCATCGCCTCCGCGGGCCCCGCCGCGATTCTGGCTTACATTTTTTCCGGCACCCTGGTCGTTCTGGTCATGCGCATGCTGGGAGAAATGGCCGTAGCCTCGCCCGATACGGGTTCATTTTCGACCTATGCCGAGCGTGCGATGGGCCGCAGCGCAGGCTTTACCATCGGCTGGCTTTACTGGTGGTTCTGGGTGTTGGTCATTCCTATCGAAGCCATTGCAGCAGCCGCTATTTTGCATGCCTGGTTTCCTGCCATACAAACGTGGGAGTTTGCGATAGCGGTAACCGGTCTACTGACGTTAACGAACCTGTTCAGTGTCGCTCGTTACGGCGAGTTCGAATTCTGGTTCGCCATGCTCAAAGTCATTGCAGTACTGGGCTTTATCGCGCTGGGCGCACTGGCCCTGGCTGGCGCATTACCCGAAACGACGGTGAGCGGTGTCGTTCAATTAAGCAACCAGTTTGGTGGCTTCATGCCCCATGGCATGACCGCCGTTATCGGAGCGATGCTCACCACAGTGTTCAGCTTCATGGGCACAGAAATCGTCACCATTGCAGCTGCCGAATCTCAGAACCCCTCAAAACAGATAACCCGAGCGACAAACTCCGTCGTCTGGCGAATGGGGATTTTTTATATCGTCTCGGTGTTCCTCATTATCTCAATCGTGCCTTGGAACGACCCCATGCTGATGGAAGTCGGCTCTTATCAGCGAGCGCTTGAGTTAATGAACATTCCGCACGCGAAAATGATCGTAGATATCGTCGTGCTGATTGCGGTAGCCAGCTGCCTTAACTCAGCCATTTATACCGCCTCACGTATGGTCTACTCTCTGAGCAAACGCGGAGATGGCCCTCAAGTACTGCAGAAGACTTCATCTTCAGGTGTGCCCTATGTTGCGGTGCTAGCCAGCACGGCGGTTGGTTTCCTGACCACAGCGCTTAACTACTTCGCGCCCAACGAAGTCTTCTCCTTCCTTTTGGCCAGTTCTGGAGCTGTTGCGCTATTGGTCTATCTGGCCATTGCTATTTCCCAACTGATACTTCGCAAAAAAATGAATGCTTCGGGACAGCCGATTGCCTTCAAGATGTGGTTTTACCCTTGGCTCAGCTACCTGGTTATTTTCTGCATCTTGAGCATCCTGGTGGTCATGCTGATTTTGCCAGAGCACCGCATGGAAGTGATTGCTACGGGTGCGCTCACACTGTCCATTGTTTGTATGGGTGCAATTTTTAACGCCAAGAAGAATACACTACAGAAAATTGAAATGGCTTAAACAGAAAAACGCGAACTCTATGTTTACATACCGTCACGAGGACTAATTCCCTTTCACCTCTTTCCGGCCCGCTTTCCACCACAGAGCTGGCCGGCTTTTTTCCTTCTCCTCCTGCCCCCTACGTTTTGTAGCTCCCCTTTCAAATCTCCATGAGCCCCGATGAAAAAAATGTCCTTCGCCAGTGCCGAGTACACAGGTAATCGCAAGCAGATACAAAAGATGGCTGGGTCCTGATTGACGATAAATCCAACCCCGCACCCGAGGCGCAGTGGGAACGATTGGCCGAGGAACATGCGGGTCAGCTCGACGCTTATGTCCAAGCGATTGAGGCGGCATCGGCCCGGCCTGTAATAGCGGCATGGCTCTTTCTACCGGTGGCGGCCGGAGCGATTCAGGTTTTTAGCCGCGGGAGCAGCCTTTACTGGGTCAGTTTTCGGTCAGCGGCAACAGCCTGGGCTTTACTGGCATGGCAATTCTCCAAATGGCGTTGAACGCACTCAACACTTCAGCAGCCTCGGACTCTGGGCCATCATGCGATCGGCACCATCGCTTGCACAATCTCCAGCTTTCCCTGCAACTGCTGGATGTGCTCCTTTTCCGCCAGCAAGGCCGAGCGCAACTCCCGATTTTCCATTTCCCAGATCCACGCCCAGCGTGTCGCCGTTGTATTCAGCCGGCTACCAACACCGATCGTTATAGCCACGCTTCCGAAGATCGTCTCCGCCTAACGAGGATCAGCTGTGCCACTTCCTCTTACCGACACAACCTTTGACGATCAGTACAATTCGAGCGAGCGGAGGAATTGCGTTTGCATGCTGGGTGGGCACGAGGTGCTCCACCTTGAGCGCTTATCGCAGTTAAACCATCACCTCGTGTAGTGGTCAACTAATCCCGGACACGACGTTAAGTTTTTCTTCGGCCCGAGCTGGCGCCAGCCCATCGTTGAATTGATGGGGTCGAACCCAGTTGTACCGATGCATCAAGAAGTGGCTGATATCGCGCTGAGCCTCTTGAGTCGTTCTGTCCATTCCGTTTTCAAGCTGCGGAACACGCGCTCCATTGGCGCGTTGTCCCAGCAATTCCCCCGGCGACTCATGCTCTGGCGCATGCGATAACGCCACAGCCGCTGGCGAAATAGATGACTTGCATACTGCGACCCTTGATCCGAGTGAAACAGCAGTTCCCGAGGTCTTCCTCGTTGCTCGTAAGCCATATCCAGCGCCTTGATAACCAGATCGGCGCCCGGCTTTTCCGACAACGCCCAGCCCACCACCCGGCGCGTGCAAAGATCCAGCACGACAGCCAAGTAATGCCATTTCCCCTGGGCCCAGATGTAGGTGATGTCACCGCACCACACCTGGTTGGGTGCCGGAACATCGAACTCCCGATTCAAGATGTTGGGGATATCCAACCGTTCAACCGTCGCTCGTTTATAGGCATGTGATCCGGGCTGTTTACTGACGAGATCAAGCTCGCGCATCAGGCTGCGCACTTTGAAGCGACCGAGCTGCTCACCGTCTTCAAGCATCAGCGACAGGATGCTGCGGCTGCCGGCAGCGCTACGACTTTGCGTGAACAACTCGCTCACCCGGCTGCGCAATCGAAGCCGTTCAACATCGGGCGTGCGGCGCCGAAGGCGCTGGGCGTAGTAGCACGAACGAGTGACTTCAAACACCTTGCACAGCCAATCAATCGGCTCATGGACGCTCAGCTGATTGATCAGCGCGTACGCTCGTGATCTTCCGACATCAAGAGCGCGGTAGCCTTTTTTAATATCGATTTTTCCCGTTCA
>LNAP01002774.1_pt1 | contig 17214 bp, 16 predicted proteins | sample 602601 | NCBI WGS metagenome assembly LNAP01 (sample SAMN02440304, study PRJNA202911) | soil metagenome | biome: Subtropical and temperate rainforests or woodlands; isolation source: soil samples (1 kg each in a 20% v/v slurry with milli Q water) were... ... | reverse complement strand
TTGATTCCCGTGGCGGCTATGTGGTGTGGGTTGACGACGATCTGGAGTTGGCCGCCGATAACCTGCGCAATATGGCCATTGAGCAGGCGGGTGGCATCGGCAACGAACGCTTGGTCAACTGGATGCACAAACACGACCTGACGCAAGAGCGCGCCGCCGAGGCAATTGGCGTGTCCAGGCGGATGCTCAATTACTATCTGTCTGGCGCTAAAGCCATACCCAAGACCGTTTGGCTGGCCTGCCTGGGTTGGGAGACTGTGGGCGAGGTGGCTCACGGCTAAGGCGGGTCGGTGCGCACGTCTTACCCCCGGAGTGATCGCCGTCGGCAGACGCGACAAAAACGCCGTCTATGATTTGGCCAAGCTGCGTTTGACAGCACAGCCCGGCAAAGCGCCATGACTAAACGCATTTGCAACGTGTGAAAATTCACACCCAACCTGCCACCCTCTAGCGTACCGCCAACCGAGAACCCCATGCCTGAAATCGTCTTCAAAGGGAAAGAGTACGTTTACAACCACCACCTCACGGTGCCGTATCGGCCGCTGCTGGTGGACGTTGCCAAAGGCATTGGCCCGGCCGATCTGGGCAGCAATCTGATCATTCATGGCGACAACCTGCATGCGCTCAAAAGCCTGCTGCCGCGTTACGCGGGGCAGGTTGATCTGGTGTTCATTGATCCGCCTTACAACACCGGCAACGAAGGCTGGTGTTACAGCGACGGCGTCAACAGTCCGATCATGAAAGAGTGGCTGTCCACCAACCCGGTGGATGGTGAAGACATGCTACGCCACGACAAATGGCTGTGCATGATGTGGCCGCGGCTGGTGCTGCTGCGCGAGTTGCTGTCAGAACGCGGCTCGATCTGGATCACGCTCGATGACAACGAGGTGCACCACGCGCGGGACATTCTGGACGAGATTTTTGGCGCGGATAACTTTGTGGCGACGTGTATCTGGCACAAGATGGACAGCCCAAAAAATACCGCCGAGTTTTTTAGCGAGGATCATGACTACGTCTTGGTCTATGCAAAGTCAAAGGCAAATTGGCATCTGAATTTGTTGCCACGATCAGAGGAAATGTTGGCGCGCTACAAAAATCCGGATAACGACCCGCGTGGGCCGTGGCTGCTCAGTGACCTGGCGGCACGAAATCAGTACACGCAGGGTCTATATTCGATCACCACCAAGAATGGACGTGTTATTGATGGACCTCCCGCCGGAAGTTACTGGCGAGTGAGCCGCGAAAAATTTGATTTGTTGGATGCTGACAACCGAATATGGTGGGGTGAGAAAGGCGATAACCGACCGGGAATTAAGCGTTTTTTGTCAGAGGTGAAGGATGGCGTTGTGCCTCAAACCCTTTGGCACTGGGAAGACGTTGGCAGCACGCGAAACGCAAAGCAAGCGCTTTCACAAATTTTGTCGTCCGGGTTAGATGGCGATTTGTTTATCACGCCTAAGCCAGTCGAGCTTTTGGAGAAGGTACTTGAGATTGGCGCGGACAGCGATTCGCTCATTCTGGACAGCTTCGCTGGCAGTGGCACCACCGCCCACGCCGTCCTCAAAGCCAACGCCAAAGACGGTGGCCGGCGCAGGTTCATTCTGGTCGAAGGCGAAGATTACGCCGACAAACTCACCGCCGAGCGGGTGCGCCGCGCCATCAAGGGTTACGCCTGGGTAGGTACCCAGCGCGAGACGCTGCTGGAAGAAAAAATCAACTTCACCCAGTTCAAAAAAGCCGACCAGTGGCTGGCCAAGATCGAGGCGATCAAGGTCAAAGAAGGTTTTAGCGAAGAATCCGCACAAATGGAGCTGGGAGCCTGGGTGGCACAGCGTTCTGCGGAGGTCAAGGAGGAGCCCGCACCGCGGGCGGGGGACACGCAGCAGAACGCGGTGCCGCCCAGGCTCCCAGCGGGTGCCACCAACCCAGTGCAAACCGAGGCCAAAAAGAAGCGCTTCAACAAACTCAACGTGGAACTCAAGGACGGCATGCTCAAGGTCGAGGGCGAAAAACGCATCTCCGAGAGGGTTGACGGCCTGGGCGGCGAGTTCACCTACTGCACGCTGGGCGAGCCGCTGGACATTGAAAAACTGCTGTCGGGCGAGTCGCTGCCAGCCTTTGACGCGCTGGGCGCCTGGCTGTTTCACACCGCCACCGGCGGCACCTTGCTGCCCGTGCCCAAAGATGCGCCGCCGTTTTACCTGGGCGAGGCCAAGGACGCCCATGTGTGGCTGGTGTACCAACCTGAGCTGATGTTTTTGAAGTCGCCCGAGGCGGCACTGACGCTGAGCCGTGCCAAAAGTTTTGCCGACTGGGGCCATGCACGCAACGGTGGCAAAGGTGACGGCAAGCGCCATCTGGTGTTTGCACCGGCCAAATACATGAGCAACAAGCAGTTGCTGGAGTACGGCGTGGACTACGCACCGCTGCCGTTTGCCTTGTATCGGGAGGGATGAAATATGAGTCAGGAAAAAATAGATCGCATCGATTTGCAGTTCGAACATTTTCAAAAGGCGCTTGCCAGATTGCAGGAAGCTCTGGCAGAGCCGGAGTCCAGTTTTATACGTGACTCCATCATCAAACGATTCGAAGTCACCTTTGAGATGGCCTGGAAGACGATGTTTCGATATTTGACAAATAAGGGTGAACGCATGGCATCCAAGGCTTGGGATGTGATTCCAGTCGCGTTTGAGTCGCTGCTGATTACAGATGCAGGTCTTTGGGACAAGATGCGCAATTTCCGCAATGACACCAGCCATGAATACAACGAGCTTCGGGCGATTGAACTGGCGGCCTACATTCGCAGCCATGCGGAACCTGCTTTCAAGGCGTTTCAATCCGAAATGCTAAAGCGCATATGAGTGGGTTGATGCACGTGGCCGAGTCGGATCAATTTGCCACCCAAAAAAATTCGGGTATTGCTGCGACGACGCTGACCACGTTGTTGCGGTTGTTCGAACAAACCACGGGGCTGGATCGAGTTTGGCTGTTTGGCTCGCGTGCACGGGGTGATTTCCGCAATGAATCCGATATCGATTTGGTTGTTGATTCACCGTCTCTGGATAGTCGCGATTTCGCCCGGCTTTCTGGTGATCTGGACGAGCTCGGACTGATGTACCGCGTTGATCTGGTGAACTGGAATGACAAGCTGGAAGATCGCTTTCGTAGTCTGATTCAGAAAGATCGCAAGATTTTTTGGGAACCACGCCGCCACCCTGCCCAAGCGCCTGCACTGGCCGGAACACAGCTTAAGGAATTCCAGACCAAAGTGCTGGAGCAGTTGGGCCAATTCATCACCGAACTCAAAACGCATCAAGCTCAGGCAGAGCCCATTGTGCAAGCCTTGCGCGCCATGGAGAACGCGCATGACCTGCTGCGTGAGGCTTCTGATTTCCCCAAAAAGACCTGGAACGCGCTTAAAAGTCAGGGTTTGTTGCCACCGGCTTTTGCTGGTCAGCCATATTCGAGCCGCTTTGATGGCGCCGACCGCGCCATCCCCAATGTGTGCCTGAAAGTGCCCACGGGTGGCGGCAAGACCCTGCTGGCGGCTGCCAGCGTGGGGCGCGTGTTTTCAAGTTACCTGAACCGTCACACCGGCCTGGTGTTGTGGATTGTTCCCAACGAGGCGATTTATCGCCAGACCTTGAAGACGCTGGCCAACCGTGACCACCCGTACCGCCAGATGCTCAACACGGCGGGCGCGGGCCGGGTCAAGATTCTGGAAAAAGACTCGCCACTCACCCGGCTCGATGTCGACAGCCATCTGTGCGTGATGTTGTTGATGCTGCAATCTGCGGCGCGCAAGGATGAGGCGCAGCGCAAGCTCAAAGCCTTTCGTGATCGGGGCAATGTGCTGGGCTTTACCCCGCGTGAGGACGACATGGAGGCGCACTGGCAATTGTTGCAGGCGGTGCCCAATCTGGACGCCTATACCTCGTGGGGCACCAGCCAGGCCGAGGCCCGCGCCACCAAAGGCAGCATCGTCAAAAGTTCGCTGGGCAATGTGCTGCGGCTGGTGCGTCCGATGGTGGTGATTGATGAAGGCCACCACGCGTATTCCGAGAACGCCCTGCGCACGCTGGACGGTTTCAACCCCTGCTTCATGCTGGAGTTGTCGGCGACGCCGCGTGTCACCTCCGACAAATCGGGCAAAGCGATGTCAGGCTCCAACATTTTGGTGGATGTGCGCGGTACCGACCTGGAGCTGGCCGAGATGATCAAGCTGCCGATCAATGTGGATTTGCGCGGCTGGAGTGACTGGCAAAGTTGCCTGGCGGCCAGCATGGACCGGCTCAATGGGCTGGCGGCCGAGGCGGCCGCTTTGCAGACTGAGACAAATCGCTACATTCGGCCCATTTTGCTGGTCCAGGTGGAGCGTACTGGCAAAGACATGCGTGACCGCGGTTTTATTCACGCTGAAGATGCCAAAGGGTATTTGTTGCAATTGGGCTTGACCGAGGCACAGATCGCCATCAAAACCTCTGACAAGGACGAACTCAAAGCGCCCGAGAACATCGACCTGCTCAGCCCCGCCTGTGAAATTCGCGTCATCATCACCAAGCAGGCGCTGCAAGAGGGGTGGGACTGCCCGTTTGCCTATGTGCTGTGCGCGCTGGCAGCGGGCAAAGAGACCAGGGCGATGACGCAACTCATGGGCCGCATCCTGCGTTTGCCGCATGTGGCCAAAACCGGTCGCGCAGCGCTGGATGCCTGCTACGTGCTGTGTTTTGATGCCAAAACCGGAGAAGTCATCACCGCCATCAAACAGTCGCTGGAGTCCGAAGGGATGGGCGATTTGGCTTTGACCGTGCAGGGCAATACGGGTGATGCAGCGGTGCCAAAACCTGTGACCTTCAAGCGTCGCGCTGCTTTTGCCGAACTGCGGATATTTTTACCCAGGGTGACCTGGGTCATGTCATCGGCGTCGGGCAACATAAGTCGCCGCGAGTTGGTATACGAAAGCGATATCCTGGCCTTGCTGGATTGGTCACAACTTCAAACTGACGCGCTGGCGCGTGAATGGGCACCGGGTGCGGCTGGATTCATGGGGCAAGTCGGCCAACAATTGCAGGTGGGGCTGGATGTGCTGCAACACCCGCAGGCCGTGTCTCGCGAATCCATTTGGATGATGGATGCGGCGCTGGACCGTGCCCACCTGGTGCGCGGATTACTCGACATTGCACCCAATGCGTGGTGGGTTTGGGCGTGGGTGAATACGGTCGTGGCGCGCTTGCGGAAAAATTTTTATGAGAAGGCTATCGCTGCCAGTAGTGCCTCGTTGTTGGAGCGCCTGCGCATGGATTTGGAGGCCGAGCGTGACCGTTTGGCGCAAGTCGTGTTTGATGCCGCAGTGGCCGCTGGTCAGATTGAGTTCAGACTGCGGGCTGATCAAACCGACTACGCCGTTCCCGACGAATTCACCTTGCCGCTGGCCGGCACGCCGCAGCCGTTGGCGCGCATGGATGGCCGTCCGGTGGAAAAAAACCTGTTTGAGCCCGCACTCACAGCCCTGACAGACAGCGGTCTGGAGCGCGATGTGGCCTGCTATCTGGACAGTCAGGCCGCCCTGATCTGGTGGCATCGCAATGTGGCCAAGTCGCAGTACGGCCTGCAAGGCTGGAAACGCCACAAGGTGTATCCCGACTTTGTTTTTGCCCGCTTGGGCGGCGCCGACCATGCGGATGCTGTCGCCACTTCAAAACTGGTGGTGTTGGAAACCAAAGGCCTGCACTTGGCGGGCGCCAACGACACGGTCTACAAACAGGCGCTGCTGGCGCGGTTGACCCAGGCGTTTACAGACGAATCGCTGGCGCGGGTGGGTGACCTGGAATTGGTGGGAGCTTCGCAATCGGTGCAGTGCGACCTGGTGTTCGATGGCGACTGGCGCGGCACGCTCAATGCGCGGCAGTTTGGTGCGGCGGCAGCCTGATGACCAGCTGGGCTGGCCGCTGCGCACCGACGGTAGTCGCCCAGGCTGCCTGGGTGTTTGCTACCGTCAGTGGCGCCGTGCCCGACTTGAACATGGACGCCAGCTGCTTGGCGCAGCTCTGGCGTGTCGTCTTGAGGAGCAGCAGCGTGAACCACCTTACCCGAATCGACTTTGTCAACGCTTTGCGGTTGTTGGCGCGCATTGAGGCGCAGGCGGAAAATGTCAACAGCTTTGCGTGCGCACCGCCGCGGTCATGCGCGCCTCAAAGTCGTTTGCCATGCCTGATTCCCGTAAAATATGCAGTCAATGAATATTGAAGAAAAACCCGCCTTCGACACGCCCTTCGAGTGGATCGGGGGCGAAGCACGCGTGCAAGCCCTGGTGGACCGTTTTTACGACCTGATGGACCTGGAGCCGGGTTACGCCGAGTTGCGGGCGGTGCATGGCTCGGTGCTGGATGGTGCGCGGCAAAAACTGTTCTGGTTTTTGTGTGGCTGGCTCGGTGGCCCGCAGTACTACACCGACCGTTTTGGCCATCCGCGTCTCAAAGCGCGGCACATGCCGTTCAAAGTTGGCGTGGTCGAGCGCGACCAGTGGCTGGCGTGTATGGATCAGGCCATGACCGAGACCGGCGTGCCCCCGGCGCTGCACGAGCGGCTGAACAAGTCGTTTTTCCAGACTGCGGACTGGATGCGCAATCAGGCCGAAGCGCAAAAAATGCCAAATTTTTCCGGGTCATGACCCAGCAGGAAAGAGAAATGCTCAAATTTTCTTGCTAGAATACGCAGCTTAGCGGCTGTAGCTCAGTTGGATAGAGTATCTGGCTACGAACCAGAGGGTCGTGGGTTCAATTCCTGCCAGCCGCACCAAATGAATCAAGGACTTAGGGTAGCAATGCTCTAAGTCCTTTCTTCTTTCTGGCGTTTGCCCTGGCTCAGGTTGCCGTCTTCTGGTGCCGACGCCGGTCACGCATTCTGTCGGTGCCCATGCAGGCGCCTGATTCGCTAGGGGGAACACCATCCTCAACGGATAGCTTAATTTTCTATTGGAGATGATTTAAATGACGAATGCGCCGTCCTCCAGGCCCAGAGCTGTCGTCTTGCTCAGTGGCGGGCTTGACTCGACAACGGTTCTGGCCATTGCAAAAGAGCAGGGGTTTGCGCCTTATGCACTGAGTTTCCATTATGGGCAACGCCATGTCCAGGAATTGCTTGCTGCCGAATCGGTCGCGCGTTCTCAAGGCGTGGTAAAGCATGTGGTGGCGCAAATCGATCTTCGCGAGTTTGGTGGCTCGGCGTTGACGGCAGATATCGCCGTGCCCAAGGGCCGGACTGCCGTTGACATGTCGGACGGCATACCGATTACCTATGTTCCGGCTCGAAATACGGTTTTCTTGAGCTTTGCCTTGGCCTGGGCCGAGACCCTGGGGGCCTCGGATATCTTTATCGGCGTCAATGCGCTTGACTATTCTGGTTACCCGGACTGCCGCCCGGAATACATTGCGGCTTACGAAACCATGGCCAATCTGGCGACCAAGGCCGGCGTTGAGGGCCTTCAAAAATTAAAGATACACACGCCACTGATCAGCCTGACCAAGGCCCAGATCGTACAAGAGGGCATGCGCCTTGGCGTTGACTATGCAGAAACCAGCAGTTGTTATGACCCGGGCGAGGATGGCAAGCCTTGCGGTCAATGTGACTCGTGCGTGTTGCGCGCCAAAGGCTTTGCCGAAGCCGGTTTGAAAGATCCGCTGTACATGCGTTTCGGGATGGTTTGACAATGCAAATCAAGACCCTCTTCAGTGCTTCAGCCGGGTTTGAGGCGGCACGACATGTCGACGTTCTTCCCGCAGGCCACCGCTCCCGGCGTTTGCATGGACACAGTTTTTTGGCGACGGTGAGGTGCGCGCCTCCTGAAGGATGGGCACATTTTCCGGGGGGTGAAGTTGACCGGCTCCGAACAGAGCTTGAATTGGCCATTTCGCAACTGGATTACCGTTTGCTCAATGAGCAGGTTCAGCAACCCACTGACGAAAACCTGGCACGCTGGGTTCGTCAAAACCTGCATGTTCCCGGGATCGAGCGCATTGGCATTCAAAGCACGGCGCATGAAGGTGCCGATCTTGACCTGGCCGGTGACGCGCATGTTTGGCGGCGCTACATTTTTCAGTCAGCGCACCGATTGCCCCATGTGCCTGCCGGGCATCAATGTGGGCGCATGCACGGGCATGGGTTTGAAGTCATCGTTCATGCGAATCAGGATCTCGGCAGCCGTGATCTGAGCATCGATTACGACCGGCTTGACGCGGTATGGGCACCGTTTCAAAAACAGCTTGATTTCGCCTGTTTAAACGACTTGCCAGGCTTGCAGAATCCAACCAGCGAAAGGCTGTCGAGTTGGTTGTGGGAACGCATCAAGCCTGAGTTGCCCGAACTTTCCTGGATCACGGTGTTTGAAACGGGTTCATGCGGCGCCAACTTTGATGGAAAAAATTACCGGATCTGGAAAGAACTGACTCTTGACAGCGCTTTGCAGCTCAAACGTGCGCCGGATGGCAGCCCATGGCGGCGGATTCATGGACACACCTACACCCTGCGTCTTCACCTTTCGGCCCCGTTGGATCAAGTCATGGGCTGGACGGTCGACTTTGGCGATGTGAAAGAGCTGTTCAATCCTATTTTCAAGTCCCTGGACCATCGTCCCTTGCATGAGATACCAGACCTTGCGGATTGCGACACCGCCAGCATTGCCGCATGGATCCTCAAAAAGGCGCGCCTTCAACTTCCCCAACTCGACCGTGTGGACCTTTACGAAACACGGGGTTGCGGCGCCATCGTTTCGGTGGGCGCGGAGGGGCCGGCATTGCCGTTGTGACCTATGACCTACACAGTCAAGGAAATTTATTACACCTTGCAAGGCGAGGGCGGGCAGGCGGGTCGCGCAGCCGTCTTTTGCAGATTTGCGGGTTGCAATTTATGGACGGGTCGCGAAGAGGATCGGTCCAAAGCGGTGTGCCAATTTTGTGACACCGACTTTCGTGGCACGGATGGTCCGGGCGGAGGAAAGTTTGCATCCGCTGACGCGCTGGCGCAGGCGGTCCTGGGGAACTGGCCCACAGCTGCGGGAGGCAAACCGCTGGTTGTTTTCACCGGTGGTGAGCCATTACTGCAACTGGATGACGCCTTGGTGGACGCGCTGCATGCGGCAGGTTTTGAGATCGCGGTTGAGACCAATGGCACACAGCCCGCGCCGCAAGGGCTCGACTGGATCTGTGTCAGCCCCAAGGCCGGCGCCGAGCTGGTGTTGCGGCACGGCACTGAACTCAAGCTGGTGTTCCCGCAGCCCAGCGCCATGCCCGAACGCTTTGCCGATCTCGATTTTCAGCACTTTTTCCTGCAGCCCATGGATGGGTTGGACGGCAGGAAGCATACGCAGAAAGCCATCGAATACTGCTTGCAGCACCCCCGGTGGCGCTTGAGCATCCAAACCCATAAACTCATCGGCATGGCCTGACCGGAAGAAAAACCATTGCGGAAAAGTGAAGCGTTCTCTTTAGGTCGCCCTCGAAGCCATCAGCAGCACCACCAGGGCACCCGCGCCGCCATCCGCCGGTTTGGCTTGCACAAAGGCCAGCACCTCGTTTTTTTGCACCAGCCAGCTGTGCACGCGGCTTTTCAAAACAGGCGCTTTGCCGGGTGAACCCAGCCCTTTGCCGTGCACCACGCGCACACAGCGGATGCCCTGCTTGTGCGCTTCGCGGATAAAGAGGCTCAGGGCTTCGCGGGCGTCGTCGCGGCGCAGCCCGTGCAGGTCCAGCTGGCGCTGGATGCTCCAGTCGCCGCGGCGCAGTTTGCGCGTCACGTCCGGGCCGATGCCGGGGCGGCGAAAGCTCAGGTGTTCGTCGCTTTCGAGCAGCGTCGAGACATCGAATTCGTCGCTGATGGCTTCTTTTAACACCGCTTTTTCATCGCGCTGGTATTGCATGGCCTGCGGTATTTTGGGCGCTGGTTTGTGGTGCAGCTTGCGCTTGTCGGGCAGGGCTTTGACGGCACCCGCTGCGCGGATGAACAAATCCTTGTCGCTGGCCGCTTGCTGGACTGCCTTGACTTCCTGGCTGGCCTGCAGGATGCGCTGCCGGGCCTGCTCGGCGAGGGCGCGCTTGACCAGCTTGAGGTCGCCCAGGGCCTTGACCTTGACCGGTTTCACAGCAAGCCCCGCTCGGCCATGCTCAAGGCCTCGCCCGGGGCCACGATGACGTGGTCGAGCACGCGCACGTCGATCAGCGCCAGCGTGGTTTTGAGGGTTTGCGTCAGCATCTCGTCGGCGCGTGAGGGTTGTACCGAACCGCTGGGGTGGTTGTGCGACAGCACCACGGCCGCCGCCTGGTGCTTGAGCGCCATCAACACGACCTCGCGCGGGTAGACGCTGGTTTGGGTCAGCGTGCCCTGAAACATTTCAACAAATGAGATCAGCCGGTTTTGCACGTCCAGAAACAGCACGGCAAACACTTCCTGTTGTCGCGCTGCGAGCTTCAATTGCAGGAAGTGCTTGACCGCGTCGGGCGTGGCAAACACGGTGCGCTCCTGCAGCCGCTGGGTCAGCGCACGGCGGGCCAGTTCCAGCACCGCCAACAGCTCGGAACGCTTGGCCGGCCCCAGCCCCTTGACGGGTTTGAGGTCTTCGGCGGTGGCGTTGAGCAGGCCGGCAATGCCGTCAAAACCGTTTTGGCCGTCTGCGCCGGGTTTGATGTCGAGCAGCTCGCGCGCCAGTTGAAACACGCCCTTGCCCTTGATGCCGGTGCGCAGCAGCAGCGCCAGCAGCTCCACGTCGCTTAAGGCGCCGGGGCCGCGGGCCAGCATTTTTTCGCGCGGGCGGGCATCGGGGGGCAGGTCTTTGAGGGGCATGGTGCGGGCTTTTACAATGGCGCACAGTTTATGCCAGCCCCCCACGGCTTTTGACCGCGGGGGCATTCCCTGATTTTTAACCGAGATCGTCCGCCAGCACCCGCGTAGGCCCGAAGGGCCGCCTAATGGACAATGTCGGTTTAACGCACGCTTATCGCGCCACGGGCGCACAGGAACTTCATGACGACCTCTTGCCCAACCGTTCAACCCGGCTCTTTTCTGACCCTGCACTACCGCCTGAGTGGCCCGGCGGGCGACGTGGTCAACACCTTTGCGTCGGCGCCGGCCACCCTGACCCTGGGCACGGGCGAGTTGTCGCCGGCCCTGGAGGCGCGCCTGATCGGCTTGGCCGAAGGCAGCCGTACCACCCTGGAACTGGCGGCGGGCGAGGCTTTTGGCCCGCGCAGCCCCGACATGCTGCAATGGATGGCGCGCCAGGAGATGCTGGACCTGGGCGGTGCCGACGAACACTACGCCGTGGGCGATGTGGTCAAGTTCCCCACGCCCGACGGCCAGGGCGAATTTGCCGGTGTGATCGTGGAATTTCGCAACGACCACAAGGGCGAAGCCGTGCGGTTTGACTTCAACCACCCGCTGGCGGGTCGGCCGGTGACGTTTGAAGTCCAGGTGATCGGGGTGTTATGAGCACCAACGCAGGTCTGGAGGTTTTGCTGGCCGAGCCGCGCGGCTTTTGCGCCGGGGTGGACCGCGCCATTGAAATTGTGGAGCGGGCGCTGGGCAAGTTTGGCCCCCCCATTTACGTGCGCCACGAGATCGTGCACAACACCTACGTGGTGAACGACCTGAAAGCCAAGGGGGCCATTTTTATTGAGGATATGGATGACGTGCCCGCCGGCGCCACGCTGGTGTTTTCTGCCCATGGCGTGAGCCGGGCGGTGCAGCTTGAGGCCGCCGCGCGCGGTTTTCGTATTTTTGACGCCACCTGCCCGCTGGTCACCAAGGTGCACGTGGAAGTGGCCAAGCTGGCCAAAGAGGGTTATGAGTTCATCATGATCGGCCACAAGGGCCACCCCGAGGTGGAGGGCACCATGGGCCAGCTCGACAGCGGTATTCACCTGGTCGAAGACGTGGCCGATGTGGCGCTGATTGCGCCGACGCAGACCGGCAAGCTGGCCGTGGTCACGCAAACCACCCTCAGCGTCGATGACGCCGCGGCCATTGCGGCGGCCATCAAGGCCCGTTTTCCCCATGTGCGCGAGCCCAAGCAGCAGGACATTTGCTACGCCACGCAAAACCGCCAGGACGCCGTCAAACTGATGAGCCCGCAGGTCGATGTGGTGGTGGTGGTGGGCAGCCCCACCAGTTCCAACAGCAACCGCCTGGCCGAGGTGGCGCGCAAGCTCGGCACGCCCGGCTACATGGTCGACAGCGCCGACGAATTGCAGCCGCAGTGGTTCGAGGGCTGCCAGCGCGTGGGCCTGACCGCCGGCGCCTCGGCCCCCGAGATTTTGGTGACCCAGGTGATCGCGCGCCTGAAAGCACTGGGCGCGGTGTCGGTGCAGCGCATGCCCGGCGACCCCGAGAGCGTCAAGTTTCCGCTGCCCAAGGGTTTGCGGCTGGATCAAAACGAAGAAATCTAAGCTGAAACATCCCGTTGCTTCGCTTGCAATGACAGCGTCCCCACCCTACTTAATTTCAAAAATCATGCTAGACCTTACCCTGCTGCGCAAAGACCTGGCCCACGTGGTGGCCCGCCTGGAAACGCGCAAGAGCCCGCAAGCCTTTCTGGATGTGGCCGCCTTCACCCTGCTGGAGACCGAGCGCAAGAGCATCCAGATCCGCACCGAAGCGCTGCAGGCCCAGCGCAACAGCGCCAGCAAGCAAATTGGCCAGCTCAAGGCCAAGGGGCCTGCGGTCGCCGCCGAGGTGGATGCCGTGATGGCGCAAGTGGCGGGCATCAAGGACGAGCTGGAGTCGTCAGCCAAACGGCTCGACCAGATTCAGGCCGAGATGCAATCCCTGCTGCTGGCCGTGCCCAATCTGCCGCACGACAGCGTGCCGCTGGGCGCCGACGAACATGGCAACGTGCTGGTGCGCAGTTGGGGCACGCCGCGCAGCTTCGACTTTGCCATCAAGGACCATGTGGACGTGGGCGAACCCCTTGGCCTGGACTTTGCCATGGGCGTCAAGCTGACCGGCGCGCGTTTCACCGTGATGAAGGGCCCGGTGGCGCGCCTGCACCGCGCCCTGGCGCAGTTCATGCTGGATGTGCAGACCCAGGAACACGGCTACACCGAGTGCTACACGCCCTACATCGTCAATGGCGAAACACTCAAGGGAACCGGCCAGTTGCCCAAGTTCGAGGGCGACCTGTTTGCCGCCAAAAAAGGCGGCCAGGAGGGCGAGGCACAGCCCGACAACACCGCGCTGTACCTGATTCCCACGGCGGAAGTGCCGCTGACCAATTTCGTGCGCGACGTGGTGGTGGCCGAGGCTGATTTGCCGATCAAACTCACCGCCCACACGCCGTGCTTCCGGTCCGAGGCCGGTTCGTCCGGGCGCGACACCCGCGGCCTGATCCGCCAGCACCAGTTCGACAAGGTCGAGATGGTGCAGATCGTGCACCCCGACACCAGCTATGAAGCGCTGGAGCGCATGACCGGCCATGCCGAGGCCATCCTGCAAAAGCTCGGGCTGCCCTACCGCGTCATGAGCCTGTGCACCGGCGACATGGGTTTTGGCGCCAGCAAAACCTACGACCTTGAAGTCTGGCTACCGGCGCAAAACACCTACCGCGAGATCAGCTCGGTGTCCAACTGCGAAGCCTTCCAGGCGCGCCGCCTGCAAGCCCGTTTCAAGAACGCCCAGGGCAAAAATGAGCTGGTGCACACGCTCAACGGTTCCGGCCTGGCGGTGGGTCGCACCCTGGTGGCGGTGCTGGAAAATTACCAGAATGCCGACGGCTCGGTCACCGTGCCAGAAGCCTTGCGGCCTTACCTGGGTGGCCTGCAAAGCCTGCATGCCTAAGCTGCAACGCATCTGCCTGATCGGTGCCGGGTGCACCGGCAAAAGCACCCTGGCGCAGGCCCTGGCCGCGCATTTTGGCGGGCTTTGGGTGCCTGAGCACTTGCGCACATTTTGCGAACAAAACGGCCGTACCCCCAGGGCTGATGAGCAGGCGGCCATCATGCGTGCACAGTTTGAGCAGGAAGAGCAGGTGGCTGCGCTGGCCTTGCAAACAGGCCGTGACCATGTGTTTTGCGACGGTGCGCCGCTGCTCACCGCGATTTACAGCGACTTTTATTTTGCGGACCGCTCGCTGTTTGACTGCGCTTACGCCCTGCACGCACCTTATGCCTTGACGCTGTTGTTGTTGCCTGATTTGCCCTGGTTGCCCGATGGTCTGCAACGCGACAGTGAAACCGTGCGCGCCGCGGTACACGCCCGGCTGCAGCACGCGCTGCAGGCCATGCACCTTCCCCATATCGAAGTCGCCGGCCGGGACGACGCGCGCTTGCAGGCGGCGATCCTGGCGGTGGAGACCCTCACCGCTTGAAGCTTAGTCGCAGCACCCGCCCCGGATTCATCAGGTTTTGCGGGTCCAGCGCCTGTTTGATGGCGCGCATGGTGTTCAGGGCCACGGGCGATTTGTGGTGGACTAAATGGTCGACCTTGAGGCTGCCGACACCATGCTCGGCCGAGATCGAGCCGCCATGCGCCAGCACCGCGTCGAACACGATTTGGTTCACGCGGGCTTCCTGCTCACGCAAAAACACGGCGGCATCCATGCCGACAGGCGCCTGCACGTTGTAGTGCAGGTTGCCGTCGCCCAGGTGGCCGAAGTTGACCAGGCGCACGCCGGGAATGGCCTGTGCCAGCTGGGCATCGGTGCGGGCCACAAAGGCCGCCATGGCTGATACCGGCACCGAAATGTCGTGCTTGATGTTGAGCCCCTCCTGCGCCTGCGCCAGCGGAATGCTTTCGCGAATCTGCCACAGGGTTTGCGCTTGCGCCAGGTTCTCTGCCACCACGGCGTCGCTCACACAGCCCGCGTCCAGTGCGGCTTCCAGCAGGCTTTCCAGCTGGCTTCTGGCGTGGGTTTCGGATTCGGCATCGGCGTTTTCCAGCAGCACGCAAAAGGCGCTTTCCTGGAAGAGCGGCACGCGCAAGTTATCGAAGTGCCTGGCCACCAGGCTCAGGGCAAACTGGCCCATCAGCTCGAAGCCGGTCAGGCTGGCGCCCAGGTGCTGGTGCGCCAAACCCAGCAGTTGTACCGCCGCTTCCATGGACGGCACGGCGGCCCAGGCGGTGAGCCGCGCTTTGGGCTGCGGGTAGAGCTTGAGCGTGGCGGCGGTGATGATGCCCAGCGTGCCCTCGGCGCCGATGTAGAGGTTTTTCAGGTCGTAACCGGTGTTGTCCTTGCGCAGGCCGCTCAGGCCTTGCCAGATGTCGCCTTGCGGCGTCACCACCTCCAGCCCCAGGCACAGGTCACGCGCATTGCCGAAACGCAGCACCTGCGTGCCGCCGGCGTTGGTGCCCAGATTGCCGCCAATGGTGCACGAACCTTCGGCCGCCAGACTCAGCGGAAACCAGAAACCGGCGGCCTGCGCCTGCTCTTGCACCGTCTGCAAAACACAACCAGCCTCCACCGTCATCGTCAGGTTGGCCACATCGACGCTGCGCACCGTGTTCAGGCGCTGCAGGCTGAGCACGATCTGCCGACCGGATTCGTCGGGTGTCGAGCCCACCACCAGGCCGGTGTTGCCGCCCTGCGGCACGATGCCCAGGCCGCTGTCCGGGTGCTGTGTCAAAAAGCTGGCGCAGGCCCTGACCACTTGCGCGACCTCGTCGGTGCTGGCCGGACGCACCACGGCCAGCGCCTTGCCGCGGCTGCGCTTGCGCCAGTCCTGGGTCCAGGCGCTGAGCTCGCCTTCGGTCAGCACCTGGGCGCTGCCGACGATGGTTTTGAGTTCAGTGAGCAGGGTTTGCATGGCTGGATGCGACAGGGTCGGTGGTGTCAGGGGCCGACTTGGCGGCCTCGGCGGCGTTTTTGAGTCGCAGCCGCACGTGCAGCGCGCAGGCGGTGAACAGGATCAGGCACAGGGCCACTTCCACCATCGCCAGAGAGTTGCCAGGGGCCTTGTCGCTGTAGGCGCGCACCGCGCCTTCGGTAAAGTACAACCACACCAGCAAGCTGACCCAGCGGTAGGTGTACATGCGGTTTTTCAGCAAGCCCGCCAGCGGCAGGCACAGCGGCAGCACCTTGAGCGCCAGCCCGGAGCCGCCCGGGCGCAGGGGGGCCAGCCACAGTTCCCAGGCCAGGCCCAGCACAATGAGGCTCAACAGGCTGCCCACTGCCAGAATTCGGGTCAAAGCCACGCTGGTGGTGGCCGGGGTCGGGGAAGAGGTGCGAAAAGTGTTCATGACGGTGGCATCATAGCGGCCATGAGCACACCACCCACCCTACGCATGTCCTGGCCCCGCAGGCTGGATGCCTTTTTGAATGACCTGTCCAATTTCCCCTGGAAAAATACCGCCTACACGCTGCGTGAGCGCTTCCATGAAGACCATCTGGGCCTGACGGCCAGCAGCCTGACCTTTACCACCACCATCGCGCTGGTGCCGCTGGCCACCGTGTTGTTGGCGGTGTTTACCGCGTTTCCGATGTTTGCCAAGTTTCAGGGCGTGCTGCAGCAGTGGCTGATCCAGAGACTGATTCCGGACAATATCGCGCGCCAGGTGCTGGGCTACCTGACGCAGTTTGCCGGTCAGGCCAGCAAGCTCGGCGGTGTCGGTTTTGCAGTCTTGTTCTTCACGGCGCTGGCGCTGATCTTGACGATCGACCGCACCTTGAATGCCATCTGGCGGGTGCGCAAACCGCGCCCGCTGGGGCAACGGGTGCTGGTGTACTGGGCGGTGATGACGCTTGGCCCCATCTTGCTGGCAATTAGCTTGAGCCTGACGTCTTACGCCTTGTCGGCCTCCAAGGGCCTGGTGGGCGGTTTGGCGGGCGGGGTTGGCTTGCTGTTGGACAGCCTGCAATTTGTGCTGCTGGCCTGGGGCATGGCGGCGCTCTACCGCTATGTGCCCAACACGCGGGTGCACTGGGCTCATGCCTGGGCGGGCGGAATGTTTGTCTCGGTGGGCTTCGAGGCGGCCAAGAAACTGCTGGTGATCTATCTGGCCAAGGTGCCCACCTATTCGGTGCTGTACGGCGCTTTTGCCACCTTGCCCATCCTGCTGATCTGGATCTATGTGGGCTGGGTGATTGTGCTGTTGGGCGCCGTGATTGCCGCCTATCTGCCCAGCCTGCTCAGTGGTGTGCCGCGCCGCATCAGTGCCCAGGGCTGGCAGTTTTTGCTGGCCATCGAGGTGCTGCAGCAGTTGGCGCCCTTGCAAGCCAGCGCGGACAAGGGCCTC
>LNAP01005363.1_pt2 | contig 17220 bp, 27 predicted proteins | sample 602601 | NCBI WGS metagenome assembly LNAP01 (sample SAMN02440304, study PRJNA202911) | soil metagenome | biome: Subtropical and temperate rainforests or woodlands; isolation source: soil samples (1 kg each in a 20% v/v slurry with milli Q water) were... ... | reverse complement strand
TCGCGCTTTTGCTCGGAGGTCATTTCGGAGCGTTTGAATGCAGCCTGGCCGCCACCCCCGCCCGGGGCTTGTGTCCCTGAAGCCCTTGGCCACAGGTGAGGTGCGCTTTCGCGCAGCGATTCCGCCCATTCGAGCGGAGTCAGTGGGGTTTTGCCGTCTTTGCCGAGGATGGTCTGGCCAGACTCATCGACAGCGACCGCTTCGCCCTCGTCATTCAGTGAGAACACGCCCTTGGCGCGCAGAATGATGTCGTCGGTTGCTTCCGGCAGAGCGCCGGCTTTCAGTGCTGCGCTGCGCACAGAGTCGCCCAAGACTTTGCCCTGGAACTTGGCGGCGAAGGTTTCTGCCTTTTCGGCGCGTGCGGTGATGGCCTTCAGTTGCTTGTCGGTATCAGCACGCAAACGTTCGGTTCGGCGGTTGAAGACTTCGTCCACCTTGCCCTCTGTCAGCAGCTTGGTTTCTTCGTCTTGGCCTGCCTTGGTAAGCAGGCCGCGCACTGCGTCGATGTCCAAGCCTTCAAACTGACCTTTCAGCTTGTCCAGCTCGCTTTTGACGGTCTTGTTGGAGCCGATGAGCTCCTGATTTTTGGACTTGAGGCCGGTCACCTCGCTATCCAGATACTTTTGCACCTCGCCGCCCAGAGCGGTTTTCAGCGCAGAAACCTGTGTTTCGTCGAGGTTAAGGCCATGAGCGGCCGGGTCAAAGTCGAAAGGCATGATGGTATCCCCAGGGGATTGATTGGCCCGCCTGGCGGGCAGAAAAAAGCCCCGCAGAGGCAGGGCTAGTAAACCGTGGCTGCGTCAGCCGGCGTTGGTTGAATGGGAACGAATAGTGGCAAAATGCCGACGTTATTAAACGAACGGGTTATGAAATGAACTTCGAAACGATCAAAGCTTTCGCGCGAAAGGGATACGTCCAAGTTGGACTAATCATTACTCTGCTCTCAGGTCTCGCGTCGATATACGCCGCGTTTGATGAATCAGGCCCCAAGTACAACCCAGCCTTTCTCGGACGCTGGGAAAGCAACTACCAACATCCAGTTCCGGGCGGGACTGTCGCCTTCAACGGCATCACGGAATACTTCCGTAACGGGCGATACAACGTGAACGGAACCCTCAAATTCTCAGGCGGCGCTGCCGACAAGCCGTTTTCTGCTGTGGTTCTCGCAAAAGGCTCAGGCACCTGGACGGCTGACGACAAGTTCCTGACTTTTACATTGACAGGCTTACGCACTGAGCCATCGAGCTTTAAAAGCGGCGATTCCACTTCTGGAGAAGCTGAGCGGATATTCACTCCCTGACATGAATAAGCAATATGTTCCTGGTAGTTCAGATGAGTACAAGATCGTGTCCCTAGAGCGCCAACGGATCGAGCTCCAAGGAAAGGACCCATTCGACAATCCATTTACAGTGGTCAGCTCTAGACCTCAGTGAGCCACGCCAGCAGGCTAGAAAATGCCTGCTTGCTCAAAAGCCAGTGGTTCCAAGATCTTCATCTGTACCAAGGTCAGCGGCGCGAAGTTACGATCCAGCTGCAGCTCGGCAAAGCGCTGGACACTTAGTCCGCCTTCGCGGAACAGCTTTGCCCGCACCGGGCCGATCGCGATGTCCTGGAACGATGCAGGCTGCTGCTGAAGCCAGTGGTAATAGTCGAGGCTCGCGCTGACCTGCCCTGCTCCATCAGCCCCGATTGAGGCCCGTGTTGCTCCCTTTGCGAACATCTCGCTGAGATTGGTCAGCAGAACGAACGTGGTGCGACAATTCGGGTGGAACGGTGGCCGAGGGCCGGAGTCGACCGGGAACCGCCGCTTATCCATCGAGCGACATTGCTGGCTGGTTTTGCTGTCCAGAGTGGCGACCATCTCAACTTCGGAAACGATATCCGTGTTGGTCTTGGCTACCTCCATGCGCGCCTGTGACGAAACATGCTGAATCGCGGTATGCACGACCGTGCTTGCATTGCGATTGGTCGTTGCCAGGATGCCGTCTTTGTACCCTGCCGCCTTGGTGCCGCGAATGTTGCGAATGACTTGAAAGTTCGTTAGCCCCTCGAAGAATCCCTGCCGGATCGTGCCGGTGACGCGCTCGCGCTCGGCCGTGGTCCAGCCCTTAATGAACGATTTCAGCAGCTTCCCGCCGCCGGTGCCGCGCACGCTGAGTGGATTCGTCAGCACCGCCGTCCTGATCGCCGCCGCCGTAGGCGCTGCAACGTCAAGCGACACGCCGACCGGCGCGGACCTGGCCAAGCTCGTCGCCTCAAACTCAGCTTCGTAGTTGGCAATGTCGATCAGGTCGAGGTTCAGCTGGACGCTATAGCGGTCGAAGATGCCCAGCAGCAGGCTGTCGACCTCCTTCAGCAGCGCTTCGAGCCGTTTGGCGTTGTTATCGGTCAGATCTGACTGGGTGAGCCGGTCCCGGATCGAGCGGTCAATCTCCTTCAGGAAAGGGGCAAACTTGCCGACCTCCCCCGCCTTCAGCTTTTCAAGGAAGACCGCATGCCGGATCGTGGCGTCAAGGATTGCTTGGTTTGCCGCCATTTGGTGTTACCTCATCATCCAGGCCCAGGCCATCGCTCTGCTCTTGAAGCTCGCCATCGATCTGCAGGTCTGTGCGCTCTGGGGCAATCAAGCCCAGTTTGCGCAGGTAGACCCGCAGGTCAGCCTTCGCGAATCCGCCGTTCTGCCACAAGCCAACCAAGGCCGTGATCATTTGTGGATCGGCCGTCAGCTCGACGAACTCCTGATTGACCTGGTAGGCGATCTTGTCATTGACGCCCATGTACTGGCCGCACCACATGATCGCCCGGGTATAGGCCTCGCTGACGTTCGCCACGCACCCAGCCAGCACCGATGTTGATGCAGACTGATCACCGCGGGACTCGGTAGCAGTCTTGGCCGACAGAGACGCAACTACCATGCGGGCGCCCAGCTCGATCATCATCTGATTCTTGTCGGCCATTGCCTCTTTGACCAGGGTATTCGGCAGTGGCTGCGCGTAGCCGAAGGCGCCGCCTGCCGGAAGCAGCATTGGCGCCCGGGAGCCGACGTAAACGCCGTTTTTCTCCATATGGTCGCGCCACTGCTCATCCAGGCCGGAGATCCATGGCTGAGCCTGGCCGCACCAGAAGACGCTGTCTTCGTAGTCAGCGCTGTTGCGGTAATGCCCCAGGTTGATCATTGCAATGTCGTACAGCGGTGACTCGTCGATTGTTGGATCGTTGTTCTGTGCACCGACGAATGTGAACGGGATTTCTTTAAGGCGTCCGGTAACGCCCTCCGGAGTAAATGTGTCCGTGACCTCAAGTGGGCCACCACCTCTTGGCCCGGACCGGCGCCAAACTCGGCAGACAAAGCCTTCAGGTTCAAGTGCAAGTTCACGGAACTGCTCAACCACCTTGAAACCGAAGCCGTCCTCAACCTCTGGCATCTCACGCAGAACAACCAACGTCAGCACGTTGTGACCATTCACCATGCCGGTGCGCCAGTTGATTATGTCCTCGGCGCAGTACGACAGGATCACCGAGTGGCCACCAGCACCATCATCTTGGTGGTAGTCGACGTACAGGCCGTGACGACCAGCCTCAAGCACCTTTTCCAGCGTACCTTGGGAGTGCTGGTAGATGCTCACTCCGGAGCCATTAGCATTGTCTTGCAAGTACTCCAGCTTCTTCGGCACGGAGAGCGTTGGGTCTTTGTGGAAGGCCAATCCCAGCAAACCATTACGCGTGTGGCCAGTTGCGTTCTTGAACACCGCACGCTCGCGGTAGGCCTTGTTCCGATCAGTGTTCTCCGGCGATTTGTCGTGTGCGTTGATGTACGGCAAACGAGACACCACCCGGTGCTGGCCGGCGCAGATATCGCGCACGGTAGCCCAGCGGTCCAGCACTTCGATGTAATCCGCCCGCTTGAAGGAGACATCGTTGCTCATCGGGCGTATCCCATTTTGATAGCGGTGACCGGCTTGATAATCGGGTACTCGCGATGGATGAAGTAACCGCCGCCGTCGTTGGCGTGGTCGTTGCCTTGGCTCTTGTCCGGCTCGCCGTTGGGCGCCCAGATCTGCTGCTCAAGGCCGTCGGCATAGGTCGGGCATGTGAACGGGTTGACCAGGTAACGCCGCTCGCCCTGCGCATTGCAGAACATGGCGTTCATGGCGTTGATCCGATCCTTGACTGGCGGGTTGGCCGCCGGCGCGATGACTGTGAAGCCCGCCTGTTTGAGCATGGCGATATCGGTGACGCTGGCGTTGACCGACTTGCGCGAATCGCCGGAGGCATCCGGGTAGATCCGGATCTCGCAGGTCTTCTTGTAGTCGTTGCCGGTGTGTTCCCAGTAGCGCTCCTTGATGCGGCGGATCATGTCCGGCGTGTCGTAGCCATCCATCAGCTCATCGACTGCCCGAGGAAGACCCTGGTCGCGCTTGACGTGAGTGACTGCTGCCATCTTGCCGACGTTGAAGTCCATGCCGATGAACAGTGGCTCACCCGGCTGCACAGTGTCGAAGCACTGATTCAGCTTGCGGTCATACGTGTGGTAGATCGAGCCGGACGTCAGGTTGACGAACTGGCCGTTCAGGTACGCGAGGATCAGCTGCGGCGGATACGACTCCATCAGCGATTCGATGTAGTCGCTTGGCAGGTTCAGTTCGTTGTCGAATGTGCTCGCCTGCACCAAGCCGTACATCTCATTTAGCTTCGGCTTGTCGCGGAGCTGCTTCACGAACTGCAGGAAGACGAACTTGAAGCCTTCCGGCGTCGTGGTTACGTCGACGCCGTTCTTCAGCCCGGGCAAGTTGTAGCGCATCCGGGCAATGATCTTGCGCCAGGCCTGCTGAGCCTTGATCGACGTCAGCACGTCCAACTCATCGACCAGGGCGTGGCCGATCTTGAAACCGACAATCGTCTGCGGCTTCTCCATCGACCGACAAATCACAGTGCCTCGATACTGTCGGCCGCTGTAGATGTGAACCTCATGGTTCGCCTGGTTGATCTTGGTCTTCAGCCCCCAGTCATGAGCCACCTCTTCCACTGTCGGATAGAAGATGTCCCGGATCTGCGGGTAGGTGGGTGCGAAGTACCCAGCGTTGACGCCGGGCCACTCCATGAAGTGCTTGCACAGCGCCGAGCATCCCACCCAGGTCTTTCCTGAGCCGAACCCTGCAACGAACGCACGGAATTTGTGGGGTAGCGTGAGGAAGTGAGCCTGCGGAACGTTAAGGCTCGGCATTCGGCTTCCTCGCATCCACTACATCGACCTGGATGCGGGTCGGGAGTGCAGGCTCATCGCCCGGCTCGTCCTTCCGGTGCCGGTTGATGTACATGTCACCGCTCTCTTTCGCTGCCTGCTCCAAAATCTGCATGGCCAGACCGATGTTCTTCATTGTCTCGGCACGTTCTACAAACCGATTCATGGCGCGGAGACGGAACGCACGGTTGGCGATCGGGATCTCTGCCGTCTCTTCGCGGAAGCGCTTGCGGGTGTCGTGAAAAAGCGTCGCCCACTTCTTCGCCAGATCTCTTCCGGCACGCTTGGTGGGGTCTTGGGCCTCGCACTGCTGACGGGTGACTTCAATGCCGAACTCTTCTCGGACAGCAGCTGCAACCTGCGAAGGAGTGTCGAAGCACGCCAACGCCTGAACCATGAAGCCTTTCACCTCATTGTTCAGGGCTGCCATAGGGTAAATTCCGTCTTAGGTCTGTCAGGGGTCAGGCCGATCTGAGCAGACAGGTTCCGCAGGCCCTCGATATGTTCAATGTCCCCACCTCAGCAGGTTTGTTTACAGCGTCCACCAACGCTTGAACGTCAGGGCTCGCACCGTAGCGACGAACCACACCGACGAACTCTTCGACGTCGTGACCGCGCATCTCTATCTTGGGTGCGCCTTCCTTGGTGAAGGCCGGCTGACCGTATTTGTCTTTGGCGTGAGCCAGGTGATAGAGCTCATGCTCAACCAAGGCGCAGAAGTCAGCATCGGAGCAGTGGGAGCAGTAATCAGCAGCCAGGGTGATGATGTAGTTCGGCACATCGCCGAACCAATCCATCATCTGCTGTTCCATCCGGGCCTTCTGCCAACCACCGGCGCGGAAGGCCACTTGCTCGGCCAGGCCAACTACTGTGCGACCCTTCTTGGTGAACGCAGACGATGCCCACATCACCCGGATATCAGCATCGAGTAGATGAGCGTGGTCTTCGTTGTGGATGCTACCGGTGTCGGCAAGGATCTCAGCGCTAAGCCATTCCCACACCTCCGGGGCTGGAGTCAGGCGGATACCGAAGTCCGATAGCTCGGACAGTTCAAGCAGTGACGATGGAGGATACGGCCTATCCATGGGTCACCTTGCGCTTGAAATGGTGGTGCGTTGCAGGTAAGGCAGGAGTTGACTCGATGCAGGAGGCAGAGCTATGCCAAGAGTTTATGTAGTTCAGTGCAAGCTATGCATGATTGCCGATTCATCCGGCCTGCCATGCGGCACCATAATCCAAGTGCCTGCATGAAAGGCCGACCCTCTTAGCTTTCACCATCATGCACAGTGACCCTAACTCCCGTAGCGACAATCTCGTACTCAGTTTCGGAAATCTTATTCACGGCACCACCAAATTGCATTTCGAAATGCTTCAGGCCTTCATGTCGAACCATGCCGCTTGAAGAGCGCTCAATGGTCTCGTCCTGATATATGTTAATCACGTAGTCCAAGTTATCCGTGCCAACTCCAACTATTTTTCCAACATATTTATCTGCCATGTCCGAACTCCTTGCATGAAATTTCAAAGTAGCTGGTACTGACAGATGAATCCACAGCATTGAACAGTTCACTTCACCATGATGTTGGTCTGCATCTGGGCGTGCCCGTGCAAGAGAGACACGACCAATCCTTGAGGGAGGCCCGCAGCCTTCGCAGCGTCAATCGCTTCGGCGATGGCGCTATCCAGCTCAGTAATAGCCTGGTTAATGGCTGGGCTCAGTGGCAGTGCGTGATGTAGCCGAGTCACGTTGCTCATGCCCTTCTCCAATGTCGCGACACAATTTGCTGATTCGCGAAACGTGTCGCGGATTACCTGTTCTTCTGTGCAGCCGAGTAGGCAGCCTCACACGCAAAGCCAGCTATTCGGCTTCGGTCAAGCGCTTCTGCCAGGCTTCCCGCTGTTTCGTCAGCGCTTCGACGCAGGTCGGCGAGCAGAACGGTAAGGTCGGCTCTTGCCTTGCTTCCGCTGGCAACCTCGGCAGTACAGGACTTTCGCCCGGCAAGCAGGTCGGTGATTTGCTGCTGCAAGCTGCGAGCCCGGCCATCAGCAATAGCAACGGCAGCCGTAACGTGTTCAGTCTTGGCTTTCGCATCGTCGGAGACTCGGTTGATGTCATCAGTGATTTGGCGTTGTAGGCGCAGCGTGTTGCCGAGCGACGTCACCCTGGCATTGGCCGTGTCCCGCTCAGTTGCTACAAGCTGACGATCAGCCTTCACGCTATCCAGCCGCCACGAGAGGTAGCCAATGGATGCCAGCGCAGCCAGGACGACCCACACCCACGTCGGGACCATCCGAAGAAGAGTCACGGGGTCTTTCTCTCTGCTGCCTTGCCGACCTTGTCGCAGGTCATGCAATGTTCACAGTTCAGCGTCCGGCAGAGCCAGGCTTTCACCGGCTGCCAGTACGTGACCATGAAGATGTGGCGGGCACCGGCAAGAGCCAAGGACACATGCAGCGTCAGCCCAGCTGTGGTCGGGCCGAAGAAGATGTTCTGGCTCCGAACCATCACTACGAAACCGCTGATAGCGATCGTCGAGTAGATCAGCTTGCCGAGGATACCGTCCCTGACTTTGCCGCTCAGTACGCACCAGGTCGCCCACAACGAAATCAGGCCGACCGCGATGGAATTGATCAGTTCGTAGTTCATGGTGGGTTGCCTCCCCCGAACCGCTGGCGGATAAGCGCCCAGAGGTCAGCGGCTTTGATGGCTCGGTTGATTGCCAGCAGAAGCGAGCCTCCGAAGGTCCCTAACAGAAAACCGATCCCGGCAACGATGCTCGGCTCGGTCACGTTCAGGTAGGCGCTCACCATGCCGGTCAGGTACAGGGCGCAGACGATACCGGTGAACAGGAATTTCCCCCAGGCACGCCAATCGTTCAGATCTTCCTTGTGCCACCAGCTGGCGACGATGGCACCAATAAGGCCAGCGATGACCCACTCGATTCTGTCGAGCAGGCGATGCAATAGATCCATGCGCTCGACTCCGTGGGGCATGTTTGAAATAGGTCAGCCCCAGCAGCACTCCCAGCTCAGAGCGATGGGTGTGGTGGAGCTGAAAACGAAAAGGCCTCGATCAATGTCGAGGCCTGAAATAGGTGTGAGGGTCTTTCCTGCCGAAGACTGTCTCTGCGTCGATGCCCTTATGCATCTATCTCGCAGTCTCGCGCCGTCCTGTAAGCGTCGTTCTGGACATTCGATAACCGAACGAGGAACAAAAGACAAATAAAAAACCCCGCGCAAGGCGGGGTTTGATGCTGATAAATCTCAGCGGATTGAATGCATTTTAATGTGTTTTCTGATACCAGATAGACGCTCCAAATGCCGCAATAGAACCAACAACTGATCCTATTAGAGCGCCAAAAAACAGCGCTTTCTCAGGGGAATCGATTGTTTTGCTATCGAGCCCACCTGAGTCCACAACCGGGTGCAGCAAGTACCCCCAGCCATGTGGAATAATCACGCAAAGCACGAGTATGATCACGCAAGCGATAACAAAGCCCTTTTTGAATAGGACTTCACCGTAACCTCGCTGATAACTGGTGCTCAAGACCAAATTCATAAAGAACAAAACCACCCCAATGCCTATCAATGCAAGCCAAAATGTTGGCCATGCTTGACCTGCCACCGCTTGGCCAAAGTCGTATGTCTCTCCGAGTCCGCTCAAACCTGTCCTTCCCTTTTTCGATCTATGAATCAACGTGCTAATCGTTAGCGTCCTGTGGCTCGCCTCCCCCATATGACCTATAACGAAGTCGGGGTGAATCGAGCCAAGTAAAGTTGATCAGATATCTCGAGGGCGAACAATGGCGATATGCCATCTACAAGCATAAAAAACCCGGCTCAAGGGCCGGGTTCAGATATTCGTGTGCGTGTTGCGTGAATTGCGCACTATGGGAAAAGTACGCGCAAATCCCCGTCATGTCAATATGCTTATGCCGCTTCTTCTTCTTTTTCCGCGTGTATCACCTGCCACACTGGTTGTTGTGCCTGAATATCCACTTCCTTGATGACTTCTTTCAGGGATTCCCATAGGTCGAGCCAGTCGCGCGTCCAGTTCTTCGGATCAATCGTCACGCCGAAGAAGGTCTTCATCTCGGCGGCGACCCGAGCCGGCCCCCACTCTGCCGCCCCGACGATCTCCCCCTTGTACGATTGCAGCGCCAAGGTCACCAAGTACTGCGCCTTCACGCGTTTGGCCGAAGTGAGGTCTGGCAACTTGGCATGGGCGGTGATCAGCAGCACAGCGTTCATGACGTGGCGCATGGTCATTGCCGGGTGGTAGAGGTAATGACCAAACTGTTGTACCTGGAACGGCAGCGTGTCGATGGCGCGCAAGACCTTGCCGATGGTTGCCAGGTGCGCGGCGCGGGCGGTAGATCGGCCAATAGGTGTGCGGCGAGTCTCGCTGATACTGATCTTCTGCCGAACGATCTGGATGCGTTCTTCCTTATCATCCCCCAAGGCAGCAAACACGGCCTCATGGCGGCGCATGCGGCTGCCCTTCTGCACCGGCGCCGACTCCGCCTTGTCGATAGCCACAGCGCTGATCGACTCGTTCGATTCGTGCTGCGACTCAATCCATACCTGTCTTGCGTTGATCAGCTTCATGCTGCTTTCCTCTTCAGTTCTTTGGTCTTCGCCAGGTAATTGGCCTTGATGTTTTTCAGGTCTTCAATGGTGTAGCGCTTCGGTTCGTGTGGCCCCTCCAACCAATCCACCTTGTCGGCGCCGATGCGATTCACCAGTTCGATGCGGTAATTCACGATGTCGCCCGACTTGTGCGTGTTGCAGGGCGAGCATTGCCGGTGGCAGTTCAGCGGCTCGAAGCGCAGCGCCGGGTTGCTCCCGACCGTCCGGTAGTGCCCGGCGTCGTACTTTCCTTGGTGGTGCCGGCCGCAGCTGATGCACGGCAACGCAGCATCACGCTCGCGCACCCAGGCATTGAATGCGGTTTGGGCCTCTTTCATGTACTGCCCTTTCGGCTTGATCCGCTCCTTGGCTGCTCGGATCTCTTTGCGGCCGAGCTCGGCCAGCGACTTGCGCGCCTTCTCCTGATTCACGTCCTTGATGGCCAAACTGCACTTCGGACTGCACACGGCCTGCCCCAGGCGCTGCGGAGGAAAGCTGACGCCGCACGCCGGGTTCTTGCAGCTTTTCGGCTTGGGTTGCTTGGCGATCATGCAGCCTCCTTGCTGAGCAGGTCGGTGAACACCACGCCTTGGCCGGTGAAGAACGCGGCGATTCGGTCGGTGTACTGGACGCCCTGGGCGCGATTGAAAAGGCTGGTAACGGGGAAGCCGTCCGGGCCGAACAACTTGCATTCGCCCATCATGGCCAGCTTCTCCTCATAGGGAAGATGGCGCATGACCCTGTACCAAGCCGCCTGGAACCCTGAGTCCTCGTTCAGCAGGATCTGCACGCCGAAGTGCAACTTGCAGTAGCGCCGGGCGTCGGCCGCGTCGCCGATCTGGGTCATCTCGGCGATGCGCTTGTACATCCCGAACCACAGTGAGTTCTGGTCGAGCGTGCGGTCCTTGCCCGGGCGCAGGGAGACAACGACGAACTTCTTGTCGCGGTACATGGTGGTCAGGCTGGTGATGGCCTCGGTGAGCTTGGCCGGGCTGTTGACGCTTATCTTGTCGGTCATGGCCGCCCCCTTGCGATCGAACATGAGTAAGTGGTGTTCCCGATGTAAAATCCACCAATCCGGTCACAGTCATTCTTGATGCTTTCGTGAGCACCGACCCAGCCAACGACAGCGCACAAGGCAAAGACAAGCGCCAACCAGAGAAAGTCGCTCATGCCGTCACCGCCATTGTGTTCAGGACGCAGAACACGCCGATGGCAAAGCCGGCAAAGGTGCAAGCCAGTGTGTTTGCGGATTTAGGGATCATCAGAAACCCTCCTTGCCGCGCTGAGATTCCCATTCGAACGGAATGACGATCACTCCACCCTCCCGCAGACGATCCGCGCAGCGTTCGCCGATGGCGGCCGGCAATGCCTTGGCGTCCAGATTGGAAACGATCACCGTCGGGCGCTGCTCCTCGTAACGGCCGTTGATGATTGCGAACAGCGTGGTCAGCTCGAAGTCACTGGGCCTTTCCTTGCTGACACCGATCTCATCGAGGATCAGCAGCGAGGGGCTGACGAGGCTCGACAGGATCTGGCTTTCGCTCTGCTCGCTGGCCCGGTCATAGCTGGCGCGAATCGCTTGCAGCACGGCGCCGACAGTGCGGTACACCGCGGTGGCGCTCGATCGGGACATGATCTCGTTTGCGATCGCCACGGAGAGGTGCGTTTTGCCAGTGCCAGGCTTACCCAGCAGCAACAGGCAGCGGCCCGACTCGGCGATCTGAGAGAACTCAGTGGCGTACCGACGGCAGGTGTTCAGCGCCTTGTGCTGCTCGGCGGTGGTGACCACGTAGCCTTCGAAGGTTTTGCCGGCGAAGCGCTTCGGGATCAACGCCGAGCCAAGCTTGCGCTCCATTGCCATGCGGAGCATCAGCCCCCTGCTCTGGCGCTCAGACTCTTCAGTCGCTTCCTGGGCGATCCGGGAGCACTCAGGGCAGCCGGTCTTCAGCTCGCGGCCGATGACTGAAAAAATCTTCTGCTCGAACTCACCATGGGTTTCGCAATCGGCGGGCTGGATGCGAGTACCTGGTGGAAGCTCGGAGGTCGGTTGTACTGGTTCAGAACGCATAGCTACCGTCCTCCCGCTGGATCAGTCCGTCGGTGTAGTTGCGGTCAGCGAAGCCAGTGTGGCGGGACTGAGCGACCGGTACCGGGGCCGACTCGGTCATGCGCTTGATCACCCAGGACGCCTTGAATCCCTGCCACCCAGAAGTCAGGGCTTCGGTGATTGCGTCGGCAGCGGTTATCCCGGCTTCGGCGCACTTGACCAGTTCAGCGTTGACGGTCGACCAGACAGTGGCGGTGACGGCGGCGCGCTTGGCCTTGCGTTGGGTCAGCCAATCGGCCAGCAGTTGCTCAGGGACGTTGTGCGGGTTGTCGGCCAGCAGCTGGGCCATGCCGAACGGAGCCTTGCGATCAGGCTTCGGTTGTTCCGGTTGCTCTTGGGGCGGATTAATCTCTTCCGAAGGAAGAGTTAATAGGGGTTCTTTCTTTGTATAAAGAAGGCAAGTTGCCGTTTTGGTCTCACTCGCATCAGGTCTCAGTGAGACGATTTGGGCTGAGTGAGACGTTTTGGTCTCAGTGAGATTGACTGGTTTTTCCTCGTAGAAGGACCACTCGCGAATAGGGGAAATCCCGATATCACCTCGGCTTCCCCCTACACGGAAAATGATTCGACGCTCAAGGAGATGACTGATCGCCTTCGACGTGACGTCTCGGCGCATGTTGGTCTGCTTGCCGATATCGTCGGCGGTCAGGCGCTTGGTTTCGAGTTGATAGCCGATGGTCTGCCGTGCAATGNNNNTTCGCGCGCTGGCAGGTCAACCGTAGCCAAAGCCTCCATCAGGCTGTTGTCCATACGGGTGAATCCCCTGCTGCTGTTCAGCTGGATGATGTTGTCGGGAGTCATTGCTTGATTCCCTGAGAACGAGATTTGAGGCGCGACACGTTTTCGGAATTAACAGAACGTGTCGCGACATGGTTCGGGGTATTGCTTGAATTGGGCTGGCTCTGCATAATCGGCGCTCTCTAGTTTCGCGAATCAGCCGACCTTCTCCGTCGGCTTTTTTGTGTCTGAAATTCAGGCAGCCTTCAGCGACTCGCGCAGCACGTGCAGCGCGTCAATTGCTTCCTGGATGGCTTTATCGCCCTGGGCTTTTTCGTGCTGGCTGATGTGGTTGTCGGCGGTGGCATCGAAGATCAGTCGGCCGACGTCGCCGCACTCGGCGGTCAAATGGCACAGCGCAACCATCAGCGGTTTCGCTGCCGGACGCTCACGCGCCACCAAGTCAAAACTGAACTCGTCGGCCAAGGCTGCCAGCGGACCTTTGTCGCCGGTGTGTAGCAAGATCCCGTACAGGTGCTCGATGGTCAGGTGGTGAGCATCGTTGTCCGGGTTTGCGCGCTGGAGCAGGCTCACATGCGGAACTCCCATCTTGGCGCTCAGCGACTTAGCTTCGTTGTCCTTGACCGCGTCGTGGCAGGCCCGCAAGAACTTGTCCATTCGTAAAACCTCGTTTCTGTTTCCGTGGCGGCGTTATGCCAACAAGGCGATCATTCGTTCATCAACTGATCAGGGACGCATCCGTGACCTCTAATTCCGAATTGCAAGGCGAGATAACCGCCCTTTGTTGCTTGGTGGTCGCCCTTGCTTCCACCCTTCCCCTGTCTTCTCAGCTCAAGCTATGGCCTGCGTTTGAGCGAGTTGCCAGCCCTCTTAGAAGGAGGCTTGACCGTGAAGAGTTGCGCGGCTTCGAACGGGCTACTGCCTCGCTCAGCTCGCAGCGAGTTGTTGGTTAGCTGGCAAGGCGCTGGACTTGCCCGGGAAATGGCTTGATCTCTTCAGCCTTGAAAGATCCGTCCTCGAGCTCGATCACGTAGACGACCCGATCTGCACGAATTGCTTTGCTGATTCCGCCTTGGGTAAGCCCAAGAGCGGCAGCAGCCTTGATCTGCCCAACCTTTGTCACGAACTCTTTAAGTGGTGTGCGTTGCATACGGGATTCTCCTGCGCGATGCATGCACAAGTATTACTTGCGGTCTTTATTAAGTCAATATTGGCGGTCTTAGAATGTTAATACCCGAAGTAATACAGTTGGCCGATGAAAATTCCTGATAAAAAGCCAGCCAAAAAACGCCCCCTATCTGAGATAGAGGCGGCTGAATGTTCCGCGCTGAATGCCATTTACAAGGCAAAAAAGAAGGCTCTTGGGATCAGCCAAGAGAAGATTGCGATCGAGGGTTTGAAGGCGAACAGCCAGAGCGCTGCAAGCCATTACTTGACCGGGCGAAACGCCCTAAATATTGAAGCCGCCGCAGTGTTCGCTCGCTACCTCCAAGTACCGGTTTCCGATTTCAGCGAGCGCCTGGCCAAAGAGATCAAAGGGATTTCTGGCTATTCAGAATCCAACGTCGGCGAATCCCGTCAGCCCGTTGAGTCCTACCGCTACCCGGTGATCAGCTGGGTAGCCGCCGGCGCCTGGGCTGAGGCCGTGGAGCCCTACCCGGCTGGCTTCTCGGATCGCTATGAGTTTTCTGAGTACGACTCAAAAGGTGCGGCGTTTTGGCTTGAGGTCAAAGGCGACTCGATGACTTCACCGGTTGGGCAAAGCATTACCGAAGGGACTCTGATTCTGGTCGACACGGAAGCAGAGGTTGCTCCCGGGAAGCTAGTGATCGCCAAGCTGCCGGATAGCAACGAAGCGACCTTCAAGAAGCTGGTCAATGACGGCGGCAAGCTATTCCTGAAGCCGCTGAACCCATCATGGCGAATTGAGCCTTTCACCGAAGACTGCCGGATCGTTGGGGTTGTGGTTCGGGCGCTTCAGAAGTTTTAAATAGACGGCTAGGTGAGCCGACCCATGGGGTCATTAACTATTCTCCGGAGAACCATTAGAGGTACGGCGGATCACCCTGCGCACGGGAATCCCAGCCGATCTGGAACGAGGGCTGACGGCATGGCGCACTCACTTCAATACCAAATAACCAAATCCATTCGCGTCGTTGAGATCGAGATTGGGAAACTGCTCGATTTGGCGGCAACGCTGAAAGACGCTGGAAATGATGTCTTGGCGGCGGTTGTCTCGAACCAGGCGCATAAGCTGCTTGAGGCTGCGGTAGCGCTGAGAATCGCGATGGCAGGCTGACTGCTTACGCTGCCGCATCATAGGCGTTGTGGTTCGGGTACTTCAGAAGTTTTAAGCCAGCAAATCACGATCCTGAGTTACGTGTTTTGGCGCGGAGAGTGATTGCGCACAGAGCCGACGAAAACCGCCCCCTTGAAAACGAAGGAAAGGAACTCCGATGAAAAAGCTATTGGTCACAGGGTTGCTCGCGTTGATCGCCGTTGCGATTTACACGCAAATTACGCTCTTCGTGGTCCCTCCCATCGGGGCCGTTCCGGAAGGACGTACAGTCGTCATGCTAAGGCTCAATAAGACCAATTTCATCGATAGCCCTGATGCCATGTGCGACCGTATGCAGGGTGGAGTCAGCTTGCTGTGCAGAGGAATGACCATGGCCGCTGTCGTAGAAAAAACCAAAATCATCGCAAGGCTTCCCTACTCGGACTGGCTCTATCTTCAGTCTACGGATGGAAAGCGATTCAACCGCTGAGCCATTCTCTTATGTCAACGATGTGATGGGAGGCTTCCATGGGACTCAACAAGCTCGAGCAAGACCTGAAGCGCGACCTACAGGGTGTCGCCTCTGATCTGAAGTGGTCGGCGGTGGAGCTGTTGCGAGTTGCCGAACGTCTGAGCCTGGCCGGCAACGAAGCAGATGCCCAGGCAGTACTGAGGATGTGCGCCGTGTTCCACGCCGATGAGGATCGGCTGACTGCTTACGCTGATGAGGTGAAGGCTGGGAAGATTTTGCGGGGAAAGTCTGAGTAGATGGGACCTACTCGAAATTAACATTCAAACATGAGCATTTCAACGGAAAGTCAGCAGCTACACGACACACTCATATCAGCGGCATTCCTCCTCAAGTGGTCCAGCGCCGATATCCTCAGCAAGGCGCAGGGGCGATCTGAAGCAGGAAAGCAGGCCGAAGCAGACGCACTGCTGAAGATCGTCGGCAACTACCAAGAGTCTGAGTCGCGCCTTTTGGGGTTTGCTGACGAGGTGAAGGCGGGAAGGATTGCGCGAGGGAAGACTGAGCAACTATGAATGGCGCGGCGGGATGTTTTTGCAGTCTGCTGGCGATATGGGTGAGCTGAGGGGTGGATTTTATGGCAGGGACTGCATTTCGATGAAAGATTTTGTTGTTGTTGACAGTGCGCAGTCATTTTTGAGCGCACTGGCGGGGATATCGTCAGGGGATGCGGCCATACCTCGATTCAAAGGATGGCCAATTTTCCATGTCGCCATTGAGGGCGAGCGCTACCACAGCACCCTTACCCCTCGATTAATGGAGGGGTTCGTAGACTTCCATGACCAGCTATTGAGAGCCTACGCTGAGATCAGGTATGGTGCCCCTTCGCTAGGAAGGCTGACCAATCTTGAAAAGGCCGAGCTAGACTTGGTCTTTCAGATATCAACGGGATGCACCGACGGAAAGGGGCTGCTGGATGACATTCTCAACAAGCTTTTCAGCGTCCTTCCCATGAGCAAGCTTTCCGGCGCACAGACAGCATGCCTGGTTACTGTGATAGTCCTATCTTTTGCTGGATACATAGCCTTCCAAGAATGGACGGCATATTCGACAGAGAATCATAGGATTGATGTCGCCGCATCAAGCGACGGAAAAAATGCTGAGCTTATATCCAAGCTGATTCAGGCTCTGGCGGACAAAGAGCTTCCAGTCGAGGCGATTCGAGCCAGGTCTCACGCCGTTGAGGGATATAGGTCGATCGCTAAGGGTGCTCCTGACGCTACTGGGATGGACATCCAGGGTCAGCACTATGACTCTCAAGATCTACAGCGGGTTCGGGATAATGACCCGGCAGATCGTACGCGCGGCCCGAGGACTGACGACGTGTATATCGAGATGATTAAGCGTACCAAGACTAGTCTGTCGCTGTCGCTTCGCCTTACAGGCCATGAATATGTGTTCCCAGGCAAGGTGGATCTCTCGACGTTTGCTCCCCAGGATGTAAAGACGCTATTTGACTCGATGCGGGACTCTAAAAAAATCAGGGTTCAGCAGTTCTCCGTAATGGAGGCTGGCGAAATTGTGAGTACAAGCGTGCTGGCAGTCGTACCGATGTAACTCCAAAGCCCGGCCCAGCGCCGGGCTTTTAGTATCTGCCTGTCACGCCTTCGTCACACCTACCAAGCACACTGCAGTCAGCCAAAGGGATTTGGCCACGTGCATAAAGAGCCCGGCCTAGCGCCGGGCTTTTTCGT
>LNAP01004802.1_pt1 | contig 17220 bp, 12 predicted proteins | sample 602601 | NCBI WGS metagenome assembly LNAP01 (sample SAMN02440304, study PRJNA202911) | soil metagenome | biome: Subtropical and temperate rainforests or woodlands; isolation source: soil samples (1 kg each in a 20% v/v slurry with milli Q water) were... ... | reverse complement strand
CTGGTTGAGCTGGTTGCTGATCAGCTCGTCAATCTGGCTGATGCGGTCGTTGATCATGGCCACGGTGTCTTTGTCGATGGCCATGCCTTCGTCGAGCACTTGGGTAGCAAATTCGGCGAGCATGTCGCGGGCGTAATCCTGCTGGCTGTCGTCGTGGGCCATACGCCCTTCGGCAATGATGCGGTCGAGCAGGGACAGGGTTTGGGTGGTGCTTTCGCTGGTTTTACTTTCGCTGGACTTGGCCACGGCGAATCCTCCTTGAACGTAAAGGGTAGCTATCAGGCGTCGGGTTCGGCTGGCGGCTCAGCGTCGGCGGCGGCCTTGCCTTTTGGCGCGGTATCAGCGGCGCCAGCGTCGGCTTCCGGGCGAGCTGATTTGATTTCCTGCAAGCCTTCGGTGTTGGCCACAACGTCTTGCAGCAGCTTGTCGAGGTCGTCGTTGCCGTCGAGTTTGGTCAGCAGATCGCGCAGCCGTTGGCGCGCTTCAAACAGACGGCGCAGTGGCACTACTTGGGTAACGATATTGACCGGATCGAAGTCGTCGATGTGGTTGAAGCGCAGTTCGACGTTGAGCTTGCTGTCGTCGCCGGAGATGGTGTTGTCCACCTGTACGGCGGCACGCGGGGCGATGGAGGCGATCACGTTGTTGAAGTTGTCGCGGTCAATTTCAATAAAGCGCCGCTCGCCAATTTTCGGCAGGGCCACATCCGGCTTACCGGACAGGTCAGCGAGAATGCCGACCACCAAGGGCAATTCCTTTTTCTCGATGGCATCGCCAATTTCGACGTCGTAGGTAATTTGCACACGAGGTGGGCGAATGCGGTCTAGCTTGTGCTGGGTACTCTCAGCCATGACGTAGGGCTCCGATGCATGTGTCGAGTGCAATGCATCGGTGCTTTCCCCGGTCATCGCACTCCTTTGCTGAATCGCACAATTGGCGGGCCCGTTTAGGCAACGGGTCTGGCGTCGGCGATCCCTCCTAATTCGCCGGCCGATTACGGGGCTGGTCCTGCGAACTACCCAACACGCTAGAACAGGTCTATAAAAATGCAAATCGAAATAGTTGGACGCTCATGAAACAGGGATGCTTTCTTATGCTCTACCGCGCAACCGCTCTAGCTTCACTGTTGGCACTGGGTGGCTGTTCCTACTTCGCGCCCAAGGTTGAGCTGGATTCGTTGACCCTGGATGTGGCGCCACGGGCCAACAACGACACGCCGATTGCCGTTGATTTTATTGTTATTCGTGACCCAGACTTGCTCAAACTGCTGTCGGCCATACCGGCCCGTCAGTGGTTTGCCGAGCGTGAACAATACCGCCGTGATTACCGTGAGCAGCTGTCGGTGTGGAGCCTGGAACTGGTGCCTGGGCAATATATGCAGGCCAACGATTTCCCGCTGCGCGGTGAGAAGGCCGCTGGACTTTTGGTCTTTGCCGGCTATAACACTCCCGGTGTTCATCGGCTGCGCCTTGGCGAACAAGACAAGGTGTGGCTGCGTTTTGAAAGCAGAGACATGCGGTTAATGGGCGAGGAGCAGGCGCGCTAAACACCACGGGTAGGGCAAGGATTGCATCGGTTGCAGCACGGCGCTGCGGCCCAATACGGGACGTTGGGGGAGGGTGGTATGAGTGGTCTACCGGACGCAGTTTGCTGGCATGAAGGCATGCAACTGTTGCCCCAGCATTTTCAGTTGCAGGGCCTGCGCGCCGAAGCACTGTCTGCTCACTTGGCGCTGGCCGCCAACCCCTGGTTCTGGGGCATTAGCGAACTCGATTTAGACCCGATTGCCCTGTGCGCCGGGCGCGTTCGTGTGCTCGCGCTCAAGGCGATTTTGCCCGACGGTTTGCCGGTGGAACTGACCCCTGGTATCGACCCGCCCATTGAGTTGGATGTGGCCGCTGCCATCGACACCGCCGGCAACGCCATGGTCACCGTGTACCTGGCAATCAACCCGCTGTGGCGCGCCGGGCAGCTGCTGCCGCTCAAGGGCCGCCTGCAATCGGTGGTCGGCCAGGCCCTGCCGGACCTGGCCAGTGGCGAACACCCGGAGGCCATTACCGTGTGGCGGCCGAACCTGCGTTTGATCACCGAAGCGCAGCGTGCCGACGCCATTTGCCTGCCGCTGCTGAAGGTCGGCAAAGAGGGCGGCGGCTATGTGCAACTGGCCTATGTGCCACCCACGCCACGGGTGTTGCCAGAGTCGGTACTGGGCCGCCAGGTAATTGCCTTGTGTACCCGGGCGCGGGAGAAATGTGTGTTTCTCGCCGGGCGCCTGCGCCATGCGCAACAGGCCGGCAATGACGACGATATCGACGAAATTCGCCGACAACTGGCCGCGCTTTGGGCGCGTTTGCCAGAAGTAGAGGCCGCGCTTAACAGCCGTATCGCGTCGCCGCAGCACCTGTACACCGTGCTGTGCGGCATGGCCGGTAACTGGTGCGCGCTGGACCCCGTGGCCGGGGTGCCAGCCTTTGCCGGGCTGGATTTTCTCGACCTGCAAAAAGGCTACGAGCAGGTGCTGGCCTGGCTGAACATGGCCCTGGAACGGGTGCGCGCGGGCTATCGCAGTGTGCCGTTCGAGCAGCAAGGGCCGCGCTTCAGCATTCTGCTGCCAGACCTGCAACAGCGCCGCCAACGCTTGGTGATTGGCCTGCGTATGCCGGCCGGCAGCCACGAACAGGCCGCGTCCGAATGGCTGGCGCGGGCGGTCATTGCCTCGGCCGCGCATATTCCCACCCTGGTGCGCCAACGCATGAGCGGGCTGGCGCACCAAGCCATGAGCCGCCAAGAGCAAGTGGCCTATGGCGTTGGCGACGACACGCGAATTTTTGTTGTGCAAGCCGCTGGCGAATGGTTCGACCCGGCCCAGGCACTTAACATTGTTTCCCCCGGTCCTGGGCAGGGCAGCAGCCCTTGGCAGGTGGTGCTTTTTATCGCCAATGAGAGCGACGTGGCCTAGCGCTAATAAGGACGTTGTATGAGAGGACTGCGGGTGCAGGGGTTGCATGAGGCGCCGCTGAGTACGGCGTTTCGCCAGGCCTGGCAGGAATGGCTGGAGGCCTGGAATAGCCTGGAAAAAGACGACGCCATCGACGCGCAACTGGTGGCGCACACTGCCGAAACCGCCATTCAGATCAGCCGGCGTTTGTGGCGCAACGCCTTTGCCAGTGTCGGTGATGCCTCCGGGCAACAGGTCAAAACCACGGTCTACGCCTTTGTCGCCCTGGTGGATGAAACCCTGCTGTTTAGCCCTTGGGCGGGCCAGGCCGCCTGGCAGGAAAAGCCCCTGGAGGCGCGCCTGTATGGCAGCCGAAATGCCGGCGAGCGCCTGCCAGTGGCGATCAAAAAAGTCCTCGACGAACGTGCGCCGGCCAGCCGCGACTTGGCCAATGTCTACCTGCAATGCCTGATCCTCGGTTTCCATGGCCGCCTGCGTGGCGTGCGCGGTGAGGCCATTCACGAAAAGTGGCGGCATGCGCTATTCGCCTTTGCCTGGCAACGCGACCCCTCCTATGACGATGTGGCCGACACCCTCGAGCTGCCCAGCGACGTTGCGCCCATCCGCTTGCCCGTGCGCCGCTCGCTACCCGATGGCTTGCGCCTGGGCTTGGTCATTGCTTTGGGTGTTGTGCTGCTCACGGGCGTGGGTCATCTGTTTTGGCGCGATATCACTCAGGCCCTGGAACCGGTGCTGCACCTGGCCTCCGTGACGACGCTGGAGCAGGAATGATGAGCGTCGTTTCGATTCTGCTATGGCTGCTGCTATTCATCGTCGTGTTACTGGCCGTGGCGGTGCTGGTGTGGTGGTTGCGCACTCAATCCGGCTCGGCGGTGCGCAGTTTCTACGCCGCGTTACGGCAGATGGAAAGCGATCTGGCGGTACACGATCGCTACGAAATTCCCTGGCTATTGATGCTCGGCGACGACGAACAGGGTGCTCAGTTGTGCGCCAGCTGGCGCTTGAATCCGATGGCCAAACCCGCCTGGTTCGGTCGCTGGTGGGCCGACCCCGACGGCGCCGTGTTGGTGGTGCCCGATGCGCTGTTTATTCCCGGCGAAGGGGTCACGCCGCAGTTGGCCGCCTGGTGGCGGCTGCTGGGGCTGTTGCTGCGTTTGCGCTCGCAGCGCCCGCTGGATGCGGTGCTGTGGAACATCCCGGCGCAGCAGCTGGGCAACGACGAGCACGCCTTGGCCCATGGCCTGGCTGCGCGGCGCAAATTTATCGACCTGCTGCAGCGCCTGGGGCTGAGCTTGCCGGTGTATGTGCTGGTCACTGACATGGAAACCGTGCCCGGCTTTCAAGCCTTTATGGCGGCCATTCCGGCTGAGCAGCGCGAGCTGATTCTGGGCTGGACCTCGCCCTATGCCATGGACGCCATGTGGCAATCGCAGTGGAGTGAAAACGCCCTCAGCCAGGTCACCCGCGCGGTGACGGAGGCGGTGATTGAATTGGGCGCGTTGCGCGGCCAACTGAGCGATGAGCTGTACCAATTGCCGCAACAACTGGAGGCCCTGCGCAGCAACTTGCAGGTGGTGCTCGACCCGGTTTTCCAAGGCAATGCGCTGGGCGAAGCGCCGCGCTTTCGTGGCCTGTACTTCACCGCCAGCCAGGCCGTGGGCGCTGAGCACGACCCCGACGTTGCCGCCGTCTCTGCCCGACAAAGTGTGTTCGCGCGCCGCTTGTGGCATACCCGCCTGATCGCCGAGCAAGGCTTGGCCCAGGCCGTACCGCGCATTTTGCGCGTGCGCCGGCGCTGGCAGCAGGTGGTTGGCATCAGCGCCCTGGTGGTGGCGGTGCTGTGGTTGGCGGGCATGGCCTGGGTGTGGCGTGATGCCGTCAACGACGCCGAAAAACTGGCCCAGGTGCTGCAACACGCCCAGGGCCGCTATGTGGTGGTCACCGACGAAAGCCGCCGGCGCGAACTGACCAAACAAAATGTACAAACCTTCTGGTCGGTGCTGGAGCAGGCGCCGCGTTGGCGCTACACCTCGCTGGCGTTTCCCACCTCGTGGTTTTCTTCGCTCGATAGTGACCTGGCCGAGATCTTGCGCAGCAGCGCGTTGGCCCAGCTGTACACGCCGTTGCACGACCTGATGGCGGCTCAGTACCAAGAGCTGAGCCGCATCCAGACTGCCGGCCGGCGCTCGGCCAACCAGCAGGGCAGTGACCCGGAGCAGTGGCCCAACTACCTCAGCGCCCGGGCGTTGGTCGATGGTGCGTTGCACATCGAGCAGCAAAACCAGTTGTTCAGCCAGGCGCTGACCAGCCAAAACGGTCCGCTGGATGACCTGGCACTACTCAGCAACAACGCGTTTGGCACCAACCTCAATGCCGGCACCCTGAGTAAGCAAAACTTCTACAACCAAGTGCTGAGCAAAAACCTGCCACCCACCTTGCAGGCCCTCGATCTGCAAAAAGACCGGGCCAAGATTGCCGAGCATTTTCAGCGCCTGATGCAGCTGTGGTTGGTGCAGTACTCGCTGGGCGACAACTTTGTGCAGCCGGCGGGCTACCTGCGCGCCCACGTCGACAAGCTGCGCGGTGGTTACGGCAACTCGCTGCAGGAACTGGAAGATGTCAGCGCCTTGGTGGCCGACCTGCGTGGCCTTATCGCCCTGACCAACGCCACCTGGAGCCGCAGTAACGGCCGTGACCTGGTGCCCGGCTACCGCGCGCTGCTCGACGACGCGAGCAAAAGTGCGCTGCTTGGCCCCGACGAACAACACGCCGTGGAAAGCCAAGCCAACCGCCTGCAAAACACCTTTCGTGATCAATGGGTCGCCGAGGCCGGCACCGACGACAACCTGCTGGTGCAAAAAAGCACCGGCGCCCTGGCACTGCACAGCGATATCGACAGCCTGGATAAAGCCATCGACAGCCTGCTGAAATTTGACTTTGTCGCCGTCGCTCTGCGCCAGGGCGATGCCCAGGGGCGCACCCAACTGGTGGACAGCAACGGCCTGGGCGCGGCGCTGAACTACTTCGACAGCTACAAAAACTACGCCAGCCACGAGCTGCCACTTATCCCGCCGGCGTTCCGTTCCGCCATCCTCGGCGCTGCGCAAAACGCCGCCGCCACGGCCATGTGGTACAGCCTGGAATCGCGCGCCAACCTGCCGCGGCTAACGGCCGACCAGACCTTTGACGTGCCCACCGACAAAGCCCTGCTGCTGCAAAAAGCCTTTGTTGAACTCAAGCGCCCCGACCTTGCCAGCACCTTGCAAGACCGCCTTAACCGGCGGGCGCTGGCCGATATCAACCGCGCAGTAAACACCGTCGAAACCCTGCCGGTGTTTGGCCAACGCTTCGCCATCGAAAGCTGGAACGGCAGCAAAAACCTCGGCCTGGAGTTGTACCGCTCAACCGACACCCAAGAGCTCAAACAAACCCTGGCGCAGCAGTTCGCCATTATGCAAAAAGCCACCGAAGAACACGGCCCGGCGCTGGAGTGGCTGCGCCTGCAGCAAGACAACCTGGCCGTTTCCGACTACACCAATGTCACCCGGTTGCTGGCCTTGAACGAGGAAATGCTCAAGTACAAAGGCCAGAACCCCGCCAGCTCGCCGTTGCAGTTTGAGCAACTGCTTAGCCGCGACTTTGTTGAGATGGACGCGCAAACCTGCTCAACCATTTTGCAGTCCGCCAACGTGCCCCAGGGGCCTGACGATGTGTCCCGCCGCGCTCAGCAATTGTGGGGGCAGGCCCGCCAGCGTTGCACACAACTACAGCAGCAATTGGGCGCGCAGGCCTGGGCCAAACTGGCCGACTACTTCAATCAATACCTGGCCAACCGCTTTCCGTTCTCCTACGACCTGGCCTCGGCCGATGCCGACCCGGAACGCGTGCGCCATATGGTGCAATTGATCGACAGCAGCCTGGCCCAAGCCGAAAACGGCCTGGCCTACAGCGCCTCGGGCGACAAGCTTGCTGCGCAGGATTTCCTCGACCGTCTCAAGCAAGCCCGGCAATGGCTCGGGCCCTTGTTTGTGCGCGACAAAGACGGCGTGATGGGCCTGGAAATGGACGTGCTATGGCGCACCGACCGCGAAGACGAACGCGGCGCCGACCAGATCATCGCCTGGGGCTTGTACGCCGGTAACCAGGCCTTGGTGTACCCCAGCGACGAGCAAAAGCGCCTGCATTGGAACGTGGGCGAACCGATCAAACTGATCCTGCGCTGGGCCAAAAATGGCGCGCAACGCCCGGCTAACGACCCCCTGCAACCGAGCCTGGCCGTCAACGACCTGGAAGCCGGCTGGGAATACACCGGGCCCTGGGCCTTGCTGCGGCTGATGCGGTCCCACGTCGCCGTGCAACGCCAGGCAACGGTCGACTACACCGAGTTTCCGCTGACCCTGCAACTGCCGGTGTACGCCCCCTACAGCAGCGAAACCCAAGCGCAGATGTACCTGCGCCTGTCGCTCCTCACCCAGGGCGGCAAGCTACCGCTCTCGGTGCAGCCATTGCCGGTGCGCGCGCCCACATCGCCGTTCAGCACCCGTGCTGCGCCGCTGCTTAGCGCCCAGGAGGCTCCATGAGCAGTGCCACAGAACTCGAGCGCCTGCTGGCGCCGCTGTCCGCGCAAAGCCCCTGCGGCCCCAGCCTGCGCTACGACGCCGACTTCGATCGGCTGCGTGAACTGCGCCGCGAAGACGACGCCAGCCTGCCCACCGGTGTGTGGAAAAGTGAAATAAAACGCGGCGACTGGGCCGCCCAAGAAAAACTCGCCAGCGACCTGCTAGCCACCCGTAGCAAAGACCTGATGGTCGCCGCCTGGCTCGGCGAAGCCTGGCTACACCGCCACGGCATACCAGGCTTCGCCCAAGCCCTGGCGCTGGTGGTCGGCCTGTGCGAACGCTACCCCGAGCACCTGCACCCGCAAGCCGAAGACGGTGACCAGAGCTGGCGCGTAACGCCGCTGGATTGGTTAGCCCGCCAATACGCGGAAATCTTGCATACGCGCACGCCGCTGTTCGGCGACCACGGCGGCGACTTCGCCACGTTTAGCCTCTACCACTGGCAGCAACTGCAGCATCACCAAGTGCATGGCGGCGACAGCAAACAGGCCAAAGCCGCTGCCGAACAAGCGCGCCTACAACAACAGAAAATCAACGAACACATTCGTCAAACCCCAATCGCCTTCTGGGTCAATTGCCAGCGCGGCCTTGCAGGCGCACTCAACGACCTGCACCGCCTAGACGAGTGGAGCGACCTGCACCTGCAAGACCTCGCCCCCAGCTACCAACCCCTGCGGGACATCATGGCAGCCCTGGCCGTGCTGATTCAGGAGTTCATAACCATGCACCCACAACAACCCGCGCAACTGCCCCCACTGGTTGAACCGCCGCAAGCCGACCCCGCGCCAACACCCGCCGCCGAGCAGCCGCCCAGCAGCAACCCCGCGCCCGTTACAACCGGCTTAAACAGCCGCGAAGACGCCTACCGGCAACTGGTGGTGATCGCCGACTACCTGGCCAAAACCGAACCCCACAGCCCGGTGCCGTACCTGATCAAACGCGCCGTAGAATGGGGCAACAAACCGCTTAACGAACTGCTCACCGAACTGATCTCCGCCGACTCCGAAGCGCGGCGCGTGTGGTCGTTACTGGGCGTGTTGAAGTAAGCCGGCCGAGTAGGGCATTGCTCAGGGCTCGTCACAGATGGCGGCAATTGTTCTGTTGCTCCAGGTAGAAAATCAGTAGATTTCAACCGCCTGAACACCACCGCTTTCAGCCAACTGATCGAGCAACGGACGAGCCCTTATGAGCGAAGAATGGGATTTCTACCTGTGTAACGTGGACAGCAAACCCGCGTCCATCTACCTCAACCTGCAAGCCGCCAGCGACGCCGCCGTCGCGCAGAACCCGTTCCTCGCCTACGTCCGTATTTACATGCGCAACCCGCGTGAAGACGGCCTGTCCAGCCAGGAGGAATTCGACCAACTGATCGTCATCGAAGACGCACTCATCGAACGCCTGGCCGCCACCAAGCTCGCCACCTACGTAGGGCGCATCACCGCCGACGGCTGTCGCGACTTGTACTTCTACGCCCCCAAAGAGCAAGGCATAGACCCCAACGTACGTGCCGCCATAAAAGCGTTCGCCGACTACGACTTCGAAGTTGGCACCCGCGCCGAAGCCGACTGGGACACCTACGTAAACTTTCTCTACCCCACGCCTGAAGACTACCAAGGCATGCAAAACCGCCGCGTCTGCCAAGCCCTGGAAGAGGCGGGCGATGCCTTCACCACCGAGCGCCCGATAGAGCACTGGGTGTACTTCCCCAACAAAGAAACGCAGCAACACTTCATCAGCAAAGCCGTTGAACTGGGCTACACCTTCGACGGCGCCTACGAGCCAACCGACGAAGACACCCGCTACTGCGTGCGCCTGTCCTGCAACGGCATTCCCTCGTTTGCCAACATCGACGGCTTGACCGTGCCGCTGTTTCGACTGGCGCAGGAATGTGGCGGCGACTACGACGGGTGGGAGACGCAGGTGGTGAACGTGGCGCAACGTTAGCCGTACCGAGCCTTGGCTCTCACACCGGTCAACGCCGGCTCCTTAGTCAAACGTTAGGCATTCACCCTATGAAAGAAACGTTCATCGGCCACTGTCAATGTGCTGCACTCAACTACCGCGTTTGCGGAACATCTACAGCGCTATTCGCCTGTCACTGCACAGACTGCCAGCGTCAATCGGCAAGTGCTTTTGCAATGGCGTTATGGGTAAAGGACGCCGACGTTGAAATTCTAAGTGGCGAACTAAAAGAGTGGATTAGAACCATGCCCTCTGGCCGAAAAATGGCCTGCCGTTTCTGCGGGATATGCGGCACACGCGTATTTCATCACGTTCTAGGAACAGACATTCTGAGCATTAAACCTGGCACCCTAGAAAACACGAAACACCTGAAACCGTGCGGGCATATTTGGACTGGCAGCAAGCAGGAATGGGTTCATATTGACAAAAACGTACTTCAATACACGGGCAACCCTGAAAATTACGATGCACTTATTTCTGCTTGGCTTGCCGAGCCTGGGCATTGCATAGCTGATTAATAGACAGATGCAAAAAGCGGATTTGGAAAGCTATCTAGCGTTGCAAAAGCCGTTTCAGCATCGATTAATAAAATCGTTCCGACTAACGCGTGTGGCGGTGCAGTCGCAGCGTTAGAGAGCAGTGTTCTGCTCCCCCAGTTTTTAACACCCACGAATAAGGAATTTCCGTGCCCGCTTACACCTGGACTTGTATCGCCTGTGACGCCTCAAATACACTGAACATCGACCAATACGAGCCGTCTGGCTGCAGCAACTGCTTTGTGAAGCGAGGCTGACCTCATTCGCAATGGGGGAGGGTGTAAGTCGCCGGATTGCCAGAGTGTTAGTTTTTAATAACGGTTTCAATAAGGGTTGCTCTAATGGAAGTGAATGGTGTGCGGCGCAAAGAGGAGGGTGGTGACGTTAATGGTTTCTACGTTTTGTTTTTTGTGTTGGTGGGGATTTTTGCCTCGGCGGTCTTTCAAGTACTTGCGTATAAAATGTATGGAGCAACATATGAGCAGGCATTATATAAAAAGCCGATGTTCTTCGGTTGTTTGTTATTTTTTATCTCAAGCTATCTTTCTGAAAGAAAATCGGCACGAGCAAGAAAAATCTCACGGTTGATGTATTATGTGTGCTGTTTTCTAATGGGTGTTTTTACTTCATCTTTTCTCTTTTTTGTTGTTACAGGTAAATAAGTAGCGAGGTATTCCAAGGGGTTGGGTGAGGAATAGTTGGGGTGGTGGAATATACGGTGGTGGCTGAGTTTTCTATTGTAGATGCAATGGTATGGGGTGATTGTCGCGGGAAGGTACGGGCTTATTAATCGGCTCTAAATTACTGTAATCAAGTAGATTATTCCCTGATTAACTGTAGGTTTGGATAAAGAGGTGTGCAGGTAGGGTTTAAAATTTAATATGCTGGTGTGACTTTATTAATAATTAAACTGAGCGGAGAGCGCTTTGAGCTGGATTACATTTTTGTTAGGTGTGATATTGTTTTTGCCAAATTACGCCGTTGCGCTTGATGAGGTGCTGACGGTCGAGAAAAAATTTGAACCGTTGGATGTAATAGGCAATATCAATAAATCGAATAATATTAAGAAAGGGCAAACGCTGTTTGGCTTACTGCTTTGCGTTCTAGGTGGGGTTTTTTATGTTGTGATCGATTCGGAGCGTGATTTAATTATTTCAGACGTTGTGAAGATTGGCTTGGGTGTGCTTCTGATTTGGATGACTATTACGGCAGGCTATCTTGAGGAGCAGCGTCTGGCATTTAATTTAGGGGTGCCAGGATTTAAATTAAACGTTTTGTTTGGTTCGACTGCTCGAAGCTGGCGTTACAGTCTTGCAAAGTCTACGAAAGATATTTTATTGATTTCAGTTGTTTTTCTATTTGTGTATCTGGCTGGAAAATTAACTTAATAGAAGAGGGTGGCGAATTTTTTAATTGCTCTAAGTTAGAGTTGACTAATAAATCTGTCCCCTTAAGTAGACGGAAAGAAAATCGGCACGAGCAAGAAAAATCTCACGGTTGATGTATTATGTGTGCTGTTTTCTAATGGGTGTTGTTACTTCATCTTTTCTCTTTTTTGTTGTTACAGGTAAGTAAGTAGCGAGGTATTCCAAGGGGTTGGGTGAGGAATAGTTGGGGTGGTGGAATATACGGTGGTGGTTCAGGTTTATTTAATTGCTCTAATTTAGAGTCGACTAATAAATCTGTCCCCTTAAGATCCTCGTTCAGAACAACCTCCCCCTCTTAGACCTGGAAGATATACCAGCCTCATCCTGCAGCGCCTTGAAGTCATTAACTGGCATCACATAGGTTCGAGCCAGCATATCGCCGACTCGCTGGCACCTTGCCGAATATGCAAAACAAACACCGTTACAACCCAAACACACGCTTCAATATTTCGCATAAAACCACGAATAAGTGTCTGCATTAGGGACGGTGGACAACCTGCACCATTGATGACTATCAGTCCCGTCAAATATTTTCCGGGAGTTCGCCCACCGAAATACCACTCACATACGGGATGAAAAAACAGATAAATCATCGCCAACACGTGTTCTGCACTACTAAGGCGAAATAACAAAATCGACATCACTTAAATCAACTAGATAGGCAAAGGCCCGACGCATAATCAGAGACGTTCTAGCGACTTCCATATAGACACCTTGTATAAATTACCAGCAGTAGAAAAGGGGGGCGGATTTATTTAATTACTCTAAATTAGAGTCGACTAATAAATTCGTCGCCTTTTGGCTTTTCTAGCTTTTGCACCAATAAATTAATAGAAGTCATCCCGGGAGAATCGAATACCTGTTGGCACTAAATCATCTTTATCAAAATATACTGATTTACTTTCCCCGTGAATCAAAACGACATAGCCATATATAACGCTTTCGTCCTCACTCACGCCCAAGACAGCACCTTTCAATCCTCGATACTTTGAGCTATTCGCCCCAGAGCAAACTTTAACTTCCTGATAAAAATCTATCTTTTCGCCTGTCATTTATGCGTAATCTTTCCATCTAACGATATATTAAGGTGGGAGCCATCGCGAGTAGCCCACCCGAGCTGAGAACGTCCCTGTTTAGAGAGTTGTACATCCCACTCAAATGCCTGTCCCTGGGTACGTGAAGGCCCCTTTGTCCACTCGTTCCCAAATTTATCGATATATCCATTATTGAAGTGCCATTCGGGACGGATTTATTTAACTACTCTAATTTAGAGTCGACTAATAAATTCGTCCCCTTTTGGTCTCGGAGATCGTTCTATCGCTATTTCTGAGCTTTTGTAGATCATAAAATTAACTTCTCTGCCAGCCTTTGAACTCGGTTGAGAAAAGGGGACGGATTTATTTAATTACTCTAAATTAGAGTCGGCTAATAAATCTGTCCCCTTAAGATCCTCGTTCAGAACAACTCCCCCCTCTTAGACCTGGAAGATACACCAGCCCCATCCTGCAGCGCCTTGAAGTCATTAACTGGCATCACATAGGTTCGAGCCAGCATATCGCCGACTCGCTGGCATCTTGCCGAATATGCAAAAACAAATACCGTTACAACCCAAACACACGCTTCAATATTTCGCATAAAACCACGAATAAGTGTCTGCATTAGGGACGGTGGACAACCTGCACCATTGATGACTATTAGTCCCGTCAAATATTTTCCGGGAGTTCGCCCACCAAAATACCACTCCCATACGGGATAAAAAAACAGATAAATTATGCCCAACACGTTTTCTGCACTACTAAGGCGAAATAACAAAATCGACATCACGTAAATCAACTAGATAGGCAAAGGCCCGACGCATAATCAGAGACGTTCTAGCGACTTCCATATAGACACCTTGTATAAATTACCAGCAGTAGAAAAGGGGTGGGCGGATTTATTTAATTACTCTAAATTAGAGTCGACTAATAAATCTGTCCCCTTAAGTACTCTTGATCCAGAAATTGAAAACTTGCTCCGCTCTGACCAGCCACTACTTCGCAGGAGGAGTTGCTTCATATCTTTCTATCAGGTAAACAGTAGAAACATCACATTCCGGATAAATCCAATACCCCCAATTGCTCACGACCCATTCTCTGTCTAAGCCCCCAGCAGGAGAGAGACTTTCAACAGGAAAACGCACTAGTATTAAGCCCGCCTTATAGCCGGACACAACAACCAGACCATAGGGCGAATGTTCAACCTGCGTGTCAAACACCATAAAATCGACCCATGTCTCGTAGGGGTACTTCCCAGGAACTCTAAAGATATTTCCGTGACTTAATGTAGTCGACTGCGATTCGACCAATAGGACCATCGAACTCATGTTATTTTAACCTCAGGTTATGCCTGCCAGATTTATCAGCATTTTTCGTTTCTTTAAAATCAAAATCAACCTCTCCCAAATGCTTACCATTTTTGGCGTTAATAACTTCAAATCGACCGTGCTGAGAATCCAAGGCGTACAACCTCCCATCTGGAGCGCTATAAATGTCGCGACCATTAATTTTAGATAACGCGTTATTCTTTTTCATCCCATTCGCCGCAGCCACACTACTTGCTGCGGACTTTATCTTAGCCACTCGTTCTCCCGCAGGTAAGTTAGCTATATGCTCCTCAAAAAGCGCTACTGATTTATTTCCAGGCAAGTTGGCTTTTGCCGAATTAGGTTTAAACCCACCTAGCCCGCCAGCGGCCAACTTCGCGAGATCCGCCAAGAAACCCGCAGTTTCACCGTCTTTGCGTACAACCCCATCCCTGGTGATTGTGTCCTGCGCGAATTGGTTGCTGGTGGATACCTGCCACCCAAGAACTGCCGCTGTGTCTCCGTCTCCCTTCTTCCGATAGTGTTCAGCCAACGCCCAAATCTTCGGGGCATCGTCCAATAGCTCTTGCCTGAGACGATTGCAGGCGTCGACGTCCCTATCGCAGAGCGCTGGTAACTCGACGTTGCGCTTTTCATCCAAAACCGCGTAACGCGCTCTTACTTCGTCAATGCAGCTCTTGTCAGAGCACCTCGCTTGCTCCGCAAGCATCTCCTCCACTTCGCTGTGCAGTAGATAGTTGTAACTCGTCGCACTCTTGGCGATATCCGCGCCCAGTTGCGCATTGCCGTCGGTGAGCCCTGCGGCGGCAACACCGACAATCTGCGAGGCGGCAACCAACAGGTCGGGGTTGCTGTTGGTCAGGGCGTCGAGTTGTTTGATTAGCAGTTCATTGGCACCCGCTGCGGCCGCGCCGGTGGCGAAGTCGTTGCCGGCGGCTTTGCTGAGCAGGCCGCCGACCAGGGCGTGCAGGGCTACTTTTTGTGGGCTGCCGCTGTCCCATTTGTCTTGGCTGTAGTCGCCTACGGCGTTGAAGGCGACGGCTTGCAGCACGCTGTGCAGTTGGTTTTTTAGCGCGCCTTGGAGGTTGTCGCTAAAGCTGCCGCCGTTGATGGCGGTGCCGACGCCGGCTTGTACGACGGCGCTGGCAGCGGCGTGTTGGGTCATACCGGCGACGCCGCTGGCGGTGCTGAGGTCGAAGCCTTTTACGGTGGCGTTGTTGGGGTTTGTTTTGCTGCTCAGGGCGGGGTCGACGACGCCGGCGATAACACCGGCCGTTACGCCGGCAGTGACGTAGCCTTTGAGGTTGTTGGTGGAGGTGACGTCTTTGAGGGTTTTGCCCACGTCACCTTTGTTGTTGATGGTGCTGACGGCGGCGGTGCTGGCGGCAGAGGTAACGACTGCAGTTGCCGCCACATTGCCAAAGCCTGCGGCCGCTGTGCCCAAACCCGCGGCCATGGCGGTTCCGGAGCCCGCTGTCGCGCCAGCCATGGCGCCGATGGCGGCACTTGCTGCCCCCGCCGTTAGTACGGTGACGACGATGGCGATAATTAGCGCGGCGCCAACACCCAGCCCTGAGCTTTGGTAGTCCCAGCTGTCATGCACTTCCTTTACCAATCGCCAATCCACATCGCCGCGTTTTTCTGCGTCCTTGAGCCAGGCGAGACTTGGGTCGGCAGCGACCATGGCGTCGATGGTTTGGCTAACGGTTTGCCGGTCGACCTGTTTGATGTCGATACGGACGCCGTCGACGGCGCGGATGATGGTTTCGCCTGCAGCGATCAGTTGGCTTTGGCGCAGGGTTTCGTCGGTAGTGCCTTTGCCTTTGGCGCTGTTCCAGGCCCAGTCGCTTTTGCTGCGTTCGTGGCTTTGTTGGTCGAGGTCTTTAACGGCTTCGAAGGTGATGACGCCGCCGCTGTCGAGGGTCAGGTCACCAGCACTTTTTAGGGTGGCTTTTTGGTAGAGCTGGTCGCCTTCGCTGGTCAGGGTTAGGTCGCCACCGGTTTCGATAGTGGTGCCGACGTTGCGCACGCGGATGGTTTCGTCTTTGCGGGTTTCTTTGGCGCCCCAGCTGCCTTTTTTCTGTTTGTCGTAGAGGCTGTGTTCGCTGTTTTCAGCCGATAGCAGCGCCAGTTGATCACCTGCATACAGATAGGCTTCGTTGGCGGCTTTTAGCTGGCTGGCGCTGACGATGAGGTTGTTTTCTGCAGTTATATCTATTCGATTACGGCGCTTTGTTGGCGAACTGCGCTCTCTTGGGCGGTAACTTTTTTACCGCCGCTTTTGCGGTAGCTGTCGCTGCTGGTTTGGTTGGCGGCAGAGGCGATGGTGAGGTCGTTTTCTGCGGAGAGTTGGATATCGCCTTTGGCTTTTACTGTGCTGGCGACGATGGCCAGGTCGCGGCCTGCCTCAGCACTCAGGTTGCCGCCGATCTGAACCGAGGAGCCGTGTTGGGTGGTTTGTTCGCGGTTGCTATGGCCTTTGCGGTCGCGCTGGGCGGCGCTGTCGGTTTCGCTTTGGCTGGTGATGATGAGGTCGCGACTGGCGCTAAGCTTGGCGTCTTTGCCTGCGCTGAGGTTGCCGCCGTTGTTGATCAGGTCGCGGCCTGCTGAGAGCGTTAGGTTGTTGCTGGCTTCGATGCCGGCAGCGCTGTCGACGAAATCCTCTCTACGCTCAAAGTCTGGTTTTGATGACTGGTGGGTGGTGACGCTGCGTTCGTTGACGATATCGCCGGTGAGGGAAATCGCGCTGACGTCTTTGCCGACGATCAAGCCGCCCTGGGTGTTGCGGATGCTGTCGGTGGCCAGCAGTGAGACGGTTTGATCGGCCTGCATCAGGCCGCTGTTTTCTATTTTTCCGGCGCTGACGCTGAGGTTATTGGCGGCGCGTAAGGTGCCGCTGTTGTTTAACGTGGTGCCGGAAATCAGCGCCACGTCGCGGCCCTGAATCAATGCCCCAGTAGGTGCCAAACGATCCTTGGCTTGGGCCAAATACAGCACCGGCACCAGGACCTTTTGCCCGGCAACGTCCTGTTCCTGCATCCATACGATGTCGTGAGTAAGCGCAGCGACTTGCCCTGCACTCAATGCAATACCAGGCACCAGATTGAGCGCCGCCTTGCTGGCGATGGCGTTGTCCATCAGGTATTTGAATTGCGCTTCGTCGCTGGTCAGGCCGTCGATAAAGCGTTTGCCGGTGCGGGCGATTACGGCCTGTTGGACCAGGCGTTGTTCGTAGAGGCCATCGCCGAGGCGGCGTTGGGTCAGGTCTTGGTTGTAGCCGATGATGTTGAGCAGGTAGTCGGAGCTGATAAAGCCGCGAAGGCTGGCGAACGCGGGGTTGGTTTCGACCAGGTAG
>LNAP01002771.1_pt1 | contig 17222 bp, 14 predicted proteins | sample 602601 | NCBI WGS metagenome assembly LNAP01 (sample SAMN02440304, study PRJNA202911) | soil metagenome | biome: Subtropical and temperate rainforests or woodlands; isolation source: soil samples (1 kg each in a 20% v/v slurry with milli Q water) were... ... | reverse complement strand
ATTTTGATTACCGAGGGCATCACTAAACCAATGCCATGGCCGTAGGCGTCGGCCTTGAGAATGGCGCAGATTTTTGCTTTGCCGGCGAGGGCGGTTTGCGTTCGCCGTTGATCATCTCGGGTGTACCAGGGATACGGGCGAACCAGATTTCCAAAGCCTTTACCCATGTGACCGACATTGTTCCGACCCTGCTTGAGGCGGCGGGTGTCACGGCCCACAACGGTCACTACCAGGGCAGGGCCGTAGAGCCGCTGATCGGCAGCAGCCTGGTACCGGTGCTGCAAGGCAGGGCCGAGCGGGCGCACCCACCGGAGCAGGCCATCGGCTATGAGCTGTCCGGCAGCGCCGCGCTGTTCAAAGGCGATTACAAGTTGGTGAAAAGCATCCCGCCCCTAGGTGACGGTCAATGGCGTCTCTACAACATCACGACCGACCCCGGCGAAGTCGTCGATCTCCAGCAGCAGATGCCGGAGCGCTTTGCCGGCATGCAGGCTGAGTACGCCGAGTATGCGCGGGCCAATGGCGTGCTTCCGATGCCCGAAGGCTATGACTACAAGCGTCAGGGGCAGCTGTATGCGATTAAGCATGTGCTGATCCCCAAGCTCAAGGCCGCGTGGCCACCGTTTCTTCTCGGGTTGGCTCTGCTGATCGGTGCAGGGGTGGCGTGGCGTTGTTATCGCGCCAAGGCAGGAGATCAGGCATGAACTGTGATGTCGATGAACAAGGGCGCCGGCTGATTCACCGGCGCAAGATCGAGTGCCTGGGCTATTTGCGCGTAGACGGCCTGTGGGATATCGAGGGGCGGCTGGCGGACAGCAAGACGCACTCGGTGACCCTGGCCGAGGGGCGAGAGTTGGTGGCAAGGCAGACCTATCACGGCATGTTCATTCGCTTGGCACTGGACGATGACTTTATCGTGCGGGAAGTGCAAGTCGGCATGCCGGACGTGCCTACCAGCGAGTGTCGCGGCGCTGCTCCGGCTTACGACAAGCTATTGGGGGAGCGCATTGGCCCCGGTTTTTCCCGGCGGATCAAGGAACTGTTCGCTGGGGTGGGGGGCTGTGTGCATTTGACGGAGTTGTTGTTACCGATTGCCACTACAGCGTTTCAGACGATTCCCATGGGGCGTTCGATGGTTGCGCCGCGTAGTGCTGCAGACGCTGAGGCTTATCAGCGTGCTACTGGAAGATTGCTCAATACTTGTCACGCGTTGCGGGAGGGAAGTGCTGTGGCGGTGTTGCTGAAGAAATAACTTGTGCTTTCTCGTTCCCGCACTCTGCGTGGGTATGCCGCGCCAGGCGCTCCATGACGCCCGGACGCATGCCCTCAATCGCTCGATCAAAGCGCACCGAGGCATCGATGGCCGCCGGGTCCTTGAGGTCGAGGACCCGCGACTTTAGCCGTGATTGACGATTGCGTACTTGCCAAGGTCGAGCATATGGGCGCTTTTGCTGCCGGTACGCTCCACCAGAATCACTGCCGCGCCCATGTCGACCAGCAATATGCCGTAGAACGGCCCCGGCCCGATCCCGGCGAATTCGATGATCCGAACGCCATCAAGAACTCCCAGGCTATTGCTCCTTCGTTTGAAATGTACGGCCCAGCAACAGGCTCATCAACAGGTGAAAGGCCACGGCAGGCCACAGCAACACACCGTGGCTGACGAGTAAGCCCAGGTACGTCAGGTAGAGAACTATGGCCGCGTTGTAGAACAGCATCCCCGGGACGGCACCGGTGCTGGATGCACCCGGCCAGCAAGCAATCCCGAGCGCCAACAGCGCGAGGCCGAAACACCGAGCATACACGTTGGTCAGGTCGGTCGCTGCGATCCCGAGCAGCCAGTCGCCGAGCAGTCCCGGAACAAATAGCAAGGCAAGGCCGGTGCCGACTTCAGTGATGACAGCCAGCACCAGCAGATCATGCCGGGAGATCAAGCGCGTTTGTTTCATGATTCACCTTCGAGGTGGGTGCCGCACGGTCCTGCGATGTAACCGAAGACAACGTTGTCTTTCATGCGTTACCTCTTTTTGTTCGAAGCAGACACTTGGCGTTCTCCAAGACGATACTTATTGTCAGGAGAAGGGTGAGGTTGCACCGGTCAATGGGATCAATTCGCCGGTCATTGCAGCGAAGGTGGCCGATCAGCGCCACTAGTCGGCCGAGTGACACCCGGCAACGGCATTGACCACACAGGCTAGGGGGGAGTATTCAAAAGCTCGCTTTGTATCGGGAGGTCAGGATTGAGCACGGATATGCCACCCGCTGGTGCCGATAACCACCTTGATCTGGTTGTACCGCACGTGCGTCGAGGTGACACGTAGCCAGGCACATTCACACTATCCACCTCCATGCCTCAAGGAGGTGGGCTACAGGGGGCCGCTGCACTTCGAATACCTGGTAGAAGTCAGTGGCGAGACTGAAGATGCGTTCTATGGTTTCCTGTTTCATACCATGCGGATGCTGTACAAGCCTGAATTCAATCCGCTGCGACTGGAGCTTCATCGGCCCATGCCCCATGAGGGCGCCAGGCCCTATGATGAGCTGTACCTTCTGAAAATAAGGACATCTATTTCAGCGCCGGGTCATCACTGTTCATCATTCTCCAGTCCTGCAACAGCACCTGCGCCCTGGGCTCCTGGCCGTTGTCCAGGTAAAACTGGATCAGCGAAAGCCGTGCATTGCGGTTGGCCGGTTGCTCTTTCAACAGCCGTTTCAGTGCAGTGCATGCCTGGTCAATCTTGCCGCTGTCATGCATGGCCACTGCCAGGACATAACCGAACTGTCCGCTCTGCGGTTCCAGTTGCGCGGCCTTGCGCAGGTACGGCATGGCTTGCGCGTTTGGCCCACACGAATCAGCGCAAGGCCCTGGGTGTGTTGCAGCAGACCTGAGTCGGGGTGGTCCTTGAGGCTCTGTGCCAGCAGGGCATGGCCTTCCTGGTTGTGACCGTTGGCCTCCAGCTATTACACCAGGGTGACCAGCGCCGGGGAGAAATCCGGATCGCGTTGCAGGGTTGCGCGCAGGAATCCTTCGACTTCGGCACTGCGTCGGCTGTCTTGGTACAGCATCGCCAGATTGAGGTTCGCTTCGGCGCGTTCGAGCAGATTTTTCTGTACGGTCTTGTATTCGGCGATGGCCGCATTCCAGCTGTCCTGAGTCGAGCCCAGGCCGTTGCGCGCCACACTGAGCAAATCCCGGGCGGTGGCGATGCGCACGGCCCTCTCTGGTTGCTACGTTGCAGTTGCTCGAATAACGCCTGCTCGGCGCCGGCCTGACCGTTGCGAATCAGCCACAGGCTTTCGTCGTAGCGAGGGGCTTGTACCGCGCTGGCGTTGGAGGTGTTCCAGAGCTTGAATTGCTCGGTGACCTTGTCGCCGGCCTTGCCTTTGTGGCAGCTCAGGCAGGCGTCAGGTGTACCGAGTTTCCTTGCTCGCTCAGGATTGGGAATGCAGAAGCTGTGGTCATGCCGCAAGTCGTTGCCCATGTAGAACTTGCCGGGCATGTGGCAATCCACGCACTGCGAACCCGGTTGGCCCATGGTGTGGCGAGTGTGTTCGCTGGAATCGTAGTTTTTCGCTTGCAGGCCCTTGCCGTCGATGCCTTCGACGGTGGTTTTGCCCGCGGTGTTGTGGCATTGCAGGCAAACGCCGTTGCCGGGTGCCTTCAACTCTGTACTGTGCGGGTTGTGGCAGTTGCTGCAACGCGCGCCCTTGTCGAACATTTTGCTCTGGGCATAGGAGCCGTATTCGAACACTTCGTCCTTCATCTTGCCGTCCAGCGTGTACAACTCGCGGGTCAGGACGCTCGGCAGGTAGTCGTCCATTAGCCGTTTGCCGACCGTTTAGCCCATCGTTCAGGGGCGCACGACGCGAGTGGCAGCGGGCGCAGGTTTCGATTTCGACGGTGGCGCTCTTGTCCTTGAGGTCGACGGCAAAGCCGGCGTGGATCAGGTCGGTTTTCTTCGCGGTCCATTCCAGGTAATTGGACGCCGGGCCATGGCAGGCCTGGCAGCCGACACCGAGGCTGTTCCAGCGACTGTCGAAGGTGTTCTTCGCCGCATCGAAATTGCGCTTGTAACCGGTGGTGTGGCACTCGACGCACATGAAGTTGGCGTTCTGGCTCGGCTTGCTCCAGTGCAACGGGTTCTTGGAGGTCACGCCCTGGCCTGGATAGTGGTGAAACCAGTGTTGCTTCTCGGTATCCTTCACCTGCTCGCTATGGCAGCCCTGGCGCTGTTGCTCATTGATCATTTTTGCCGGAGCGACGGCCACGGGTTCAGGTTTGGCATCTGCGGAGCGCGGCGCCTGGCCGGTACGTAGGTCACCGGTATCGGTTTGATGCGGAACACAAAACCGCCGATGCCAACGTTGGCCAGGATCAACACACCGATGAGAACGGGATACAGGTAGCGAAAGATCTAGGTCGGAAGCGAGTCAGGGTTTGAGTTCAGCGCTTGTTTTTTATATTTGGGCATTGCGATTTCCCTGGCACGGGGTGCGTTGTCCTCAGGGGCGCGTTCAAGCTCGATGCAGCTTTGCCGGACGAACAACGTCTGTCAAATAACCGAATGCTGCGTTTGACGACAAGGGGGAGCGGTACGGTATTCCCCGCCCCCCTTTGTATGTGCCCGTCCCACTGAGTTAGGGCACTTGGAGAAAATCCGATCGGCTCCTGAGCATGATCGCTAGAAAAATCACCTGATGGCGCGGGCAAGCAGCCGCTGTTTCTAACTTCAACCGATTTTACGCAATGCATCCTGCCAGTATTTTTCGCGAACTTGCCGGCGTAGTATTTTGCCTACCACTGAAGTGGGTAGCTCATCGACAAATACCAACGACTTGGGCGCTTTGTAGCCACCCAATCGAGCCCGTGCATGGGCAATCAAAGTCTCTGCGCTGACGGTCTCACCTTTGCGCAATACCACCTCGGCATGAACGGCTTCACCCCATTCCGCGTGAGGAATGCCGACTACGGCAGCCATCATTACAGAAGGGTGCGCCGCCAATGCCGCTTCAACCTCCACCGCGTACACATTGAAACCGCCACTGATGATCATGTCCTTCAGGCGGTCGACGATGTACAGATAGCCATCGGTATCGAAGTAGCCCAGGTCACCAGACTTCCACGCACCGTCCTCGAACTCTGCCATTGTCGCTTCCGGGTTCTCGTAGTAACCCTTGATAATGGCTTTGCAGCGGATCCGAATCTCGCCGGTTTCGCCAATGGGCAACGGTTTACCCTGCGGGTCGGCGATGAAAACTTCGACTCCGGGCGTTGGACGTCCGGCGGAAAACAAGTGCTGCAGTGTTGTAACGCTATCAGGCCGGTGAGCAGCCTTGTTGAGCGTGGTTATCAGCATCGGGGACTCGGTGGCGGCATAACCCTGAGTAAAAATCTGTCCGAAACACGCTACCAGCTCCCCGAGTTTGTCCGGGCTCATCGGCGCTGCGCCGTAGATCAGTGTGGTAAGGGAAGAGAAGTCTTTCGGTTCGGTTCGCTGCAGCTCCAGCAATCGGTAGAGCACAGTGGGCACCAGGAACGAATGAGTGACCCGCTCATGCTCCACCGTCCGCCGCCAGCTTTCCATGTCCAGATGATTCAGGGTGATATTGGTGCCACCGGCGTAAACCGTCGGGATGAACGTCATCAGCGTGCCGTGGGACAACGGCGAGACATGCAGAAGACGCGTAGTGCTGGAGAATCCCAAATCGGTATTGATGAACGCTGCATCGCGACACGCCATCCAGTTGTCGATGGAGTACATCGCGCATTTGCCCTTTCCGGTGGTGCCGCCGGTGAAGCGCAACATGCAGATATGTTCGTCAGTATCGAGGGTCACCTCGTTATCGAGATCGCAAGCCGCCTCCACCAGAGGCCAGAAACTGTGCACGCCAGGGAGGGCGGCTTGCTCGGCGGTGGGCGGATCCATCACCACCACCTCACACCCGCGATTGCGCAGCATCTCGTAATAGCTGTCCAAAAGGCGGGTCTCGAGAAACACGATGCGCGGCTTCACCAGGTCGATCTGGCGCGCATGCTCGTCGAGCGTATCGCGCAGGTTGGTCATGACCACCGTGCCTTCCTGCTTGAAGGTGCTGGGAAACATCATCAAGCTGAGGTTGTCGTTTTCCAGGATCAGCATGAAGCGCTCACCTGCGCGCACCTGCAACGTGGTGCGTAGCACATCGGCGATGCGATTGCTCAGCAGGTGGTATTGTGCGTAGCTGTAGCGTCGATTGCGCTCAATGTTGACGATTGCCTCGTGATCGCCGTAACGCAACGCCAGCAAGCGCATGATCCGGCAAAAATTCATTTTCATGGTTGATTGCTCTGATGGCTCAAGAAGGTCGCAGCGTGGTTTATCGAGCGCGCATTCGCGTTGCGGCATCAAGGCGAATGGTTTCACCGTTGATGTAGGCGTTCTCGATTAGGAAGGCGCAGCAATGAGCAAATTCGCGGGTGTCGCCCAGGCGCCTGGGGGCTTCCATTTGTTCCTTGAGCGAGTCGAGAATTTTTTCCTCGAGCCCGGCAACCATGGTGGTCAGGAACAGCCCCGGAGCGATGGCGTTGACTCGCACCCCGACGGCCCCCAGTTCGCGCGCGGCGGGCATGTTCATTCCGATCACGCCGGCCTTGGTCGCGGAGTAGGCGCATTGGCCAACCTGACCTTCAAACGCAGCACCTGACGATACATTGATCACCACACCACGCTCTTCACCAGCTTCGGCGTCGTTCCTGGCCATCTGTTCAACACACTTGGACATGACGTTGAACACACCATTGAGATTGATCGCGGTAGCTTGGGCAAACCGCGCCAGCGGTGCGGCCTTGCCTTCCTTGCCCAGTACCTTGAAACCAGTTGGCACGGCAGCACCGTTGATGCACACGTGAATGGCTCCAAACCGGGCCATGACCATATCAACGGCATGTTGTACCGAGGCTTCGTCGCTGACGTCGGTCTGGACGAATATTGCCCTGTCCGCGCCAATTTTGGCGACAGCGGCCTCACCGGCTTCGACGTTGAGGTCGAAAATCGCGACGAACGCAGCTTTCTCCTCCACCAGGTAATGAGCGGTCGCCAGGCCCAGACCCGAAGCGCCACCCGTGATGACTACGACTTTGTCTTGAATACGCATGAAAGTGTCCTGTTCGTTGCCCGGCCATCAAGGGGCCGGGTTGTTATTGTCGGGTGTCAGGCTTTGAGCCAATCAGAACGCGTTGACCCCGGTCAGGGCGCGGCCGATGATCAGTTGCTGGATTTGCGTGGTGCCTTCGGGGATGGGGACGATGATCGCCTCACGAGCCAGTTTCTCGACGAGGAAGTCGGTGGTGACACCGGCGCCGCCGTGGATCTGCACGGCCTGACGAGCGATGGTAACCGCCGCCTCGCACGCGAAGTATTTGGCCATCGCAGCTTCCATTTCGGCTGGAATACCGGCCCCGATCATCTCGGCTGCGCGGTAAGTCAACAGCCGGGCTGCATCAACCGTGGTGGCCATTTCCGCAAGCATCGCCGAGATCAATTGATGGCCGGCAATCAACTTGCCGTGCTGCTTGCGTTCCTTGGCATAACGCACCGCTTCTTCCAAGGCGCGGCGGCCGATGCCTAGGCCTTGCGCCGCGACGAACACCCGGGAGCGCTCGAACAGCGACAGGGTGTTTTTCAGCGCTTCGCCTTCATTGCCGATGATATTGCTGGCCGGTACCCGCACATCGTTGAGGAAAATCTGCGCAGTGGATTGGCTGTTCCAGGCGATCTTGTGAATGTTGCGAACTTCATACGGATGTTCCTTGCGGTCCAGCAGGAAGTGGGTGAGCCCCTTGCGTGGATCGTCGCCCGTACGGCAGGTGCAGATCAGGAAGTCGGAGTAGGAGCCATTGCTGATCCAGGTCTTTTCACCATTGATGATGAAATCGTCGCCGTCACGTCGGGCCCGGGTTTTGATTTCCAGCACGTTGGAGCCGACGTCCGGCTCCGAAATGGCAATGCTGGCAAACAGGTCACCGCTGATCAGGCCGGGCAGGTAACGGTCACGCAGGTGATCCGGTGCCAATTTTTCCAGCATCTGCGCGGCAAAGGAGTTGATCACCACTGGCGTTGCCAGGTCGACCGAGCACGCCGCCACTTCTTCGAACAGCATGATCAGCGTTGGCCAGTCCAGGCCCAAACCACCGCGGGCCTCGCTGACTGCGCCGCAAATCATGCCAAACTCGGTGAGCTGGCGCATGATCTCGGCCATTTTCTCCCGGGGGATGAACTTGTCGCGGTACTCCTTGTTGAATACCGGGTCGATCTTATCGGCCAGGAAACGACGGAAGCTCTCGACCGCTTCCAATTGCTCCGGGGTGCGCATGACATGTCCCATGGGGGCTCCTTAAATGTTCTTGTTGGCGAGAATGTTGACGGCGACAACGGCTTCTTCGATGCCGAAAAGCCCACCGCCGTTTTCCTGTATGGCAATGCGTGCGCCTTCGACCTGACGCTTGCCTGCTTCACCACGCAGTTGCGTGACCAGCTCATGAAGTTGCGCCAGGCCGGTAGCGCCAATCGGGTGCCCTTTGGATTCGAGGCCGCCGGAGGGGTTGATCGGCATCCGACCGCCGACAGTGAAATCACCGCGCTCGGCCGCCGGACCACCTTCGCCGAAAGGCACCAGCATCAACGATTCGGCATTGATGATTTCGCCAATGGCCGACGCGTCGTGTACTTCAGCGACGTCGACATCGGCCGGAGCGATGCCAGCCTGGGCGTAGGCTTTTTTCGCCGCCAGGTGCGCAACGACTTTTTCCGGCTCGTCGAGGCCACGACTGGTGCCGGTTTGCACCACACTGGCCAATACACGCACGGCGCGTTCGCCGGCATTTTTCAAGCGTTTGAGGCCGTCGGCATTGCACAGCACGACCGCGGCGGCACCGTCGCTGATCGGCGAGCACATCAGCGTGGTCAGCGGATAGCAGATCGGCGGTGACGCCAGCACCTCGTCAATGCTGTAAGCCTGCTGAAACTGTGCGAGGGGGTTGTGCACCGAGTGCTGGTGATTCTTCGCCGCCACCGCGGCAATCTGCCGTTGAGTCGTGCCGTAGCGCATCATGTGATTTCGGCAGATCGCCGCATATACGTCCATGAACACGCTGTAAGGGCGCTCGGAAACCGTGCCCGGCGGCGGCACGATGCCTTCGCCCATGGCCAGCAAGGTGCGTTTGTTCTGCTCGACGGTGGTTACGTCCCAACCGCCATCGAACACGCCGAACATCCGGGCTTTATCGGCAATGTTCATCTTCTCGGCACCCACCGCCAGGGCGATGTCGCATTGACCGGCACGCAGCGCCAGGATGGCGAGGTTGAAGGCAGACGAACCGGACGCGCAGGCGTTTTCCACGGAGAACACCGGAACACCCTCGATGCCCAGACGGCGCATGGCAATCGGCCCGGGAATGGCGGTCTGCCCCTGCAAAATACCGTTGGTCATGGTGCTGTAATACACCGAGCCGATGTCGGCGGTGACGGCACCGGCATCCGTCAGGGCCAGGCTGACGGCCTCGCCAACCAGGTCGTGGACGCTGCGCTCGAGCAAGCGGCCAAAGGGGGTCATGCCAACGCCTACTACATAGATATCGTTCATGGTCTGTTCCTGCGAAGTCGGAAAATGTGCGGCCTAGCGGCCCTTGAAGTTCGGTGCGCGTTTTTCGCCAAAGGCTTGCAGACCTTCCTGGAAATCGGCGGAGCGCAGGTGTTGGCGCAACATCACCTGCTCGTGCAGCAAGGCATCGTCGCGAGACTTGTCGGCGGAGGCGCGGGCGACCTCTTTCATGCGCCGCAGTGCGATCGGACTCTTCTTGGCGATTTGCTGAGCCAATGTCAGTGCGGCGCTGGCTAATTCCGTATCGCCGTGGACTTCGCACACCAAGCCATAGACTTTCATTTCGGTGGCCGACAGGGATTTGCCAGTCAGCAGCAGGTACATCGCCATGTTCAATGGGATAAGTCGTGGCAGGATCGCCGCGCCACCCGCCCCGGGGTAGACTCCGAAGTTGGCATGGGCGTCGGCAATGGTGGCCGATTGCGCTGCTATCACGATGTCGGCGCACATCGCCAGTTCGAGGCCACCGGCCATGGTCACGCCATTGAGAGCCGCAATCACTGGTTTGCGGAAGTTGCGCAGTTGGCTGAAGACCTGGTTGGCACGGTCGAGAAAATCAGCTTCACCGGCGGCGAGGCTCGCGCCAGCCAGCACTTCCTTCAAATCGGCTCCGGCGCAGAAGGCAGGGCCGTTGCCGGTGAGAATCACTACCCGCAACTCGTCGTTGCAGGCGATGTCGTCGAGGCAGTGTTCCAGCTCGTCCAGCGTCGCTAGGTTCAAGGCGTTCATGGCCCGTGGCCGATTGAGCGTCAGGCGCGCCACCGGGCCGACGATTTCATACTGCAAAATTTCTTCACTCATGACAGCTCCCCGTTATTGTTGATCGCGCTGATGGCGTAGCGGATGAGCTGATACTAGGAATACCGTCGACACTGACGCAGGTCCTTGCAACGAAAGCGCTTGTCCGTTGAATGCGCTGCACAACAGCAGTCATTACGCAGCGTTCGCCAAAGACCGGAGAAAGGGTTCAGATGACTGGCAGGGCTCGGGGGCGTTGCGCACCATCGGTGCGCATTACCATCAGTCTCAAGGAATCCCATGGCCAGCAGTGAACACCTCGACACCCATGTGACCATCGCCCGAATGCAGGATGTGCTGGCGCGTCAGCAAGCCGCGTTCATCGCCGAAGCGCCGCCATCGGCAGCGCTGCGCATTGATCGAATCAATCGCCTCATTGCTCTGTTACTGGACAACCGACAGGCATTTTGTGCAGCGCTGGCCACGGACTTTTCATGGCGATCCCACGATCAGTCATTGATGAGTGACGTGCTGTTGCCGGTCGCCGGGCTCAAATATGCGCGCAAGCATGTGCGGCGCTGGATGAAGCCTGAGCGGCGCAGCCCGGAAATGGGCGCCGGGTGGTTGGGCGCCAAGGCCGAAATCCATTTTCAGCCATTGGGCAGCATCGGCATCATGACGCCATGGAATTTTCCGCTGGCCATTTCGCTCGCGCCTTTGGCCGAAGCCTTTGCGGCGGGCAATCGGGCGATGATCACGCTGTCGGAGTTCACGCCCGCCACCGCAACCCTGCTGATTGAGCTGCTGGCTCGACACTTCGATGACACCGAGGTGGCGGTATTTGTCGGGGGCGCCGACGTTGGCGCAGCCTTCAGTGCCTTGGCGCTGGACCACATCATTTTTACTGGCAGCCCCAGAGTAGGGCGCCTGGTAATGGCGGCCGCAGCGCAGAACCTGACGCCGCTGACCCTGGAGCTGGGCGGCAAGTCACCGACCATCATCGGTCGTGGCGCGGACCTTGACGATGCGGCACGGCGTATCTGGGGCGGCAAGGGCATCAATGCCGGACAGGCCTGTATCGCCCCGGATTACGTGCTGGTGCATGAAACGGACCTCGAGCGGCTGCTGACCAGCATGCAAGTGGAACTGGGCAAGATGTTCCCGACCCTGCGCGACAACCCCGACTACACCGCCATCGCCACACCCGGCCAGTACCAGCGCTTGCAAGCCTGTCTGGCGGATGCTAGGGCCAAGTGTGTGCGTTGCATTGAAGTCAATCCTCGTCAGGAACAGCTCGCCGACGTACGCAAGATTGCGCCGACAATACTGGTGGAACCGCCCGAGGACACCCTGGTGATGCAGGAGGAGCTGTTCGGACCGCTTTTGCCGATCCGTGTCTACCGATCCATCGATGAAGCCATCGCCTACATCAACGAGCGGCCGAGGCCATTGGCGTTGTACTACTTCGGCAATGACCGTGCCGAGTCGAAAAAGGTACTTGAACGCACGTCCTCGGGCGGGGCCTGTATCAATGAGGTCATGCAGCACATTTTTCAGAGCGATCTGCCCTTCGGTGGCTGCGGAAACTCAGGGTTCGGGCGCTATCGCGGCGGCGATGGTTTCAAGGCGTTCAGCTTGCAGCGCGCCGTCTACACACCCCCCTGCGTGGACGTCATGGGTCTGCTGCGACCGCCTTATGGCAGGCTGTTTCGACGGGTGATGAAGGCTGTGTTGAAACCTTGAAACGAGTGAGTACCAGGGGCAGATTCTGAAAAAACAAACGGCAGGCTCGCGCACGAGCCTGCCGTTTTTTATGCAGGGTGACGAGACAGATTGGCATCCTGATCTTTCGGTGCTCCCAGGGCGGCGCCACCTCGACGATCTTCAGCGATCATGTCCGAGGCTTTTTCGCCAATCATCACTGTAGCCGCCGTGGTACTGCAGCCGATTATGGTCGGCATGATGGACGCATCCACTACACGTAATCCTTCCACACCGTAGACTTTCAAACGCGGGTCTACCACGGCCGTGGCATCGATACCCATTTTGCACGTGCCCACCGGGTGATAAAGCGTGTCGGAGCGATTACGCAGTACCTGTTCGATCTCCGCGTCGGTGTTCATGGGCACTGCAATCACATCCCTGGGATTGAATGCCTGGAAGACCGGGGTGGTCATGACTTGCTGGATGACACGGTAACCTTTGACCAGTGTCTTGATGTCGTCGGGATGCGTCAGAAATGCCGGGTCAATCAGTGGCGGTTCCAACGGATCGGAGCTGGCGAGCGTCAGGCGCCCGATGCTTTTTGGGTGCAGCAGGCACGCATGCACGCTCAAGCCATGTCCTCTGTAAAAGGTACGACCGTGATTGGCGAACATGGCGATGGTCAGCGCCAGTTCGATATTGGCTTGAGGCAGTTCCGGTGAGGTCTTGATGAAGGCGCAGGCTTCGGCAAAGTTACTGGTCAGCGGGCCGCTGCGATGACGCCAGTAGCGGACTGCGCCTTTGGCCATGTCCCACAATCCGATAAACGAAAGGCCCATCAGGCGACGGGATTTGATGCGGAAGGAGTGCACGTAATCGATATGGTCCACAAGGTTTTGCCCGACACCCGGCAAGTCGTGGAGTACTGGAATATCCATTTTCAACAAATCGTCTTTGGGACCGATTCCGGACAGCAGCAACAGCTGCGCCGAGTTGAACGCTCCGGAACTCAGAATCACCTCATGACGGGCGAGCAATGAGCGTTTTACGCCGTTCTGCAGGAATTCAATACCTATCGCGCGCTTGCCATCGAAAATGATTCGGGTTGCGTGGGCGTGAGTTTCGATGTGCAGGTTCTGCCGATGTTTATGGGGTGTCAGATACGCCCGGGCCGCGCTGCAACGCTGGCCATCCTTTTGCATCACTTGTACACGTCCGAATCCTTCCATGGTCGCGCCGTTCTGATCAGGGCAGGCGCGATAGCCTGCCTGGATGCCGGCTTCGACAAAAACTTCACCGAACGGATTGGGGGAGGTATGGAAGCGAACATTGAGAGGGCCATTCTGGCCGTGCAACGGGTCGTTGAAATGCTCGTTGTGCTCGGCGCGCTTGAACAGGGGCAATACGTCTTGATAACTCCAGCCAGGGTTGCCCAATGCAGCCCAGCGATCGAAATCCTCTGGGTGGCCGCGGTGATAGGCCATGGCATTGATCGATGAACTGCCCCCCAGCGTCTTGCCCCTGGGCTGATAGCCGATCCGGCCGTTCAAGCCGGACTGGGGTACGGTCTGGTACTGCCAGTTATTGATCGACGTCGGTACCATGGCGGCGATCCCCGCCGGCATGTGCACTAATGGATGAGTATCAGGGCCGCCCGCCTCGAGCAGGCAGACGTGAATGTCCGGATCTTCCGACAAGCGACTGGCGACGACGCAGCCGGCAGCGCCTGCGCCAACTACGATGTAATCGAATGCCGTGTTCTCGTTCATGCGTTCTTCTCTTTATCCGATGCACAACTTCACTGCATTGTCAGGAGAAGACCGCTTCACCACCGGTCAATAGAACGAATTCGACGGTCAAGGCTGCAGGTGACGATCGCGCCAAGCACCGGCACATCCGGAACAGGGCACCACAGGGAGATTGACCGGCAAGCAGCCCGGAGCGAGTATCGACAACCGTATTTTCAACAGGCAATCCCATGGCAGGTTCGACGACAAAAAGGCCCGGCGACGCAGCCGCAGGCGAGGAAGCGCAGCAGCCCACCACCATCGGCAGCTACACCGTTGCCATCGCTCGGGCGCTGGACGCCAGTGGTGTGGACAGCAAACGTATCTTCACCTCCGTTGGCATTCCCCTGGGCCTGTCCGCCGACCCGATGATTCGCTTGCCTGTCGCGACAATGTCCCGCTTGTTCCAGGCCTGCGTGGATGTCACCAACAACCCGTATTTCGGCCTTTTAGTGTCAAAGCATCTGCATCTGACCCACCTTCATGCATTGGGCTATGCCCTGGCGGCCAGCGGCACCTTGATGGATTTCAGCAAGCGTCTGGAGCGTTATTTCCGCCTGGCGTCGCAGGTGGCTACTATCAGCGTCAGCGAGACCGCGAATGAGGTGTCATTGCGCTTCGAGCATCGGGTGCTTCTCAGCAGCGAAACCGAGGACGCATTTTTCGGCTTTCTGGTGCGCACCATGCGCCTGATTGACACGCCAACATTCAACCCCCTGCGCGTTGAAATGCGGCGCCCCATGCCGCACGAAGGTGCCGAGCCTTACGAGACGTTGTTTCGCTCACCGGTGGTCTTCAGTCAGGACTATGGACTGCTGGTCTTCGACAAGGCGGATATGGTGCGCGAGCTGAGTGGTTCGTGCCCGGAGCTGGCACAAGTCAACGACAACATCATCATCAGTTATTTGGCGCGGCTGGACAAAAACGATGTCATCACCGGCGTGACGCAGAAGATTATTGAGTTTCTCCCGGATGGCGACTGCACGCGGGACAAGGTTGCCAGCGCGCTGTGCATGAGCCCGACCAAGCTTCAGCTCAAGCTGTCCCAGCGCGGGACGAGTTTCCAGCAATTACTCGATGACACGCGAAAGGAACTGGCCTGCAGCTACCTGAGCCAGGCCTCGCGTCCCGTCACGGAAATCACCTTCCTGTTGGGCTTCAGTGATACCAGCAATTTTACCCGCGCCTTCAAGCGCTGGACCGGGTTGTCGCCGACAGATTACCGGCAGCAGGGCTGAGCATAGGGCAAACAAAAACCTCGCCGGGACACTTTCGGCGAGGTTTTCGTTTTGACGGCAGCTTTTATTGCGCCGGCGGGTTGGGCAGGACGACTTCGAAATTCGGCGAGAACGTGTCCATGAGGCCAAGCAGACTGCCGAAGATCTGGGTATTACCTTCGATTTTCAGTTGCCCACCTTGCAGGGCCTGCTGCGGTGTCAGCTGTTGGGTCATGATCGCATTCAGGGTGTCGCGATTCAGCGTCAAGGTGGCGTCCGGGTTTGGCGCAGCCCGATCGGCGGAGTAGGTCAGCGCCGAGTTCTCCAGATTGAGCGCATATTGTTTGCCGCTGTCGGTGAAATTCCAGTTCATGACGATGCGCTTGCCCTCGGCCTTCGGCCCATTGAGGCGAACCCCGAGCAAGTCAAAAATGTTTTCGATGGACAACGCGCGAATGGTGTCCGGGCTCGCAGTGCGCAACGGTGACGGCACTTTTTTCCCGCCGCTGCGCAACTCCTGAGCGCCGGTCAGGTAGCTATTACGTTCTACCGACGATTCGGCCTGGTAACCGAGCTGCTCCAGGGCGTCGGCAAACAGCTCCAGTGCGGGTTGATTGGTTGGTTCGGCATCGACGAGATGGTTCATGGCCTGAGACACCCAGCGATATTCACCAGCTTGATAATCTGTGCGGGCGCGGGCCAGCAAGGCATCGGCACCGCCCGCGTAATCGACAAACTTGCGCCCGTAATCAACATTGCTCAAGGCATCCAGGTTGGCCGGGTTGGCGTCGTACCAGCCCATGTATTGCTGATACACCGCTTTGGCGTTGCGCTGCACCGACCCGTAATAGCCACGGGTAAACCACTCGCTGGCCAGGCTCGATGGCACGTTCTGACGCATGAACTCGGCGATTTCCACAGGTTTGTAGCCCTTGTTCACCAGGCGTAATGACTGGTCATGCATCCATTTATAAAGGTCGCGTTGCTTGCTCAGGTAGTTGTTGACCTGTTGCTTGCCGAATACGGGCCAGGTGTGTTGGCCCACGAGGATGTCGGTATCGGCCCCGAAACGCTGAAGTGCATCGTTGAGGTATTTTGCCCAGGCCTGGCTGTCGCGGATTTCCGCGCCGCGCAGGGTCAGCAACTGGTGCTGCGTCTGAATGGCCAGCTCACCGGTGTCCAGCACTTTATGTTGCGGAAAGTAATGAACCATCTCCGCCGGTGCTTCGGTGCCCGGCGTGAGCATGTTGATGATTTCCACGCCATCGATTTCCAGCGTCTCGATCGGCTTGCTGATTTCCCGGGTGGGCGGGATCAGCGTGATGGTGCCATTGGACAATGCCTTCGCACCGCCAAGATCCAGTTGACCGCGATCGCCTCGGGGCAGGGTGGTACCGAACTGGTACTCGGTGCGTCGACTCATGGCGTTGCCGGCCATGACGTTTTCGGTAATCGCATGCTCCATGAACCCCGCCGGTGCGATGACTTGTACCTTGCCGGCCTTGACGTCAGCCTCATCGATGATGCCTTTGACGCCACCATAATGGTCTACATGGCTGTGGTTGTAGATCACCGCCAGCACCGGCTTTTTCGGGCGATGCGCGTAGTAGAGATTGAGTGCGGTACGCGCGGTTTCGGCGGTCATCAGGGGATCGATGATGATGAGTCCGGTCTTGCCTTCGATGATGGTCATGTTGGTCAAGTCGATGCCGCGGACCTGATAGAACCCCTCCGTGACCTTGTACAAACCGTTCGCCATGTTCTTGCGTGCCTGTAACCACAGGCTGGGATTGACGGTTGTCGGTCCTTCTGCTGGCTTGAGGAATTCATAGCCCTTGAGGCTATAGATCACCTTGCCGTCGGCCGTCAGCGTCTCGGCATCCGGGATACTGGCGATGAAACCGCGATGAATGTCGGCGTCGCTCTGGCTGTTCATGTTCTTCAGCATCTGGCGTGTTGCGTCATTGGCCATCACGGTGGCGGGCTCGGCTGATTTGGGTTCAGCGTCGGCCAGGGCGGATTGGCTGATCAGGCTGGCCAACAACAAAGGTAACAGCAGAACTGAAAGGGTCGTTTTCATGAGGTCTGTTTTCAGGGCAGGGTGGGGGGGGGGGGGGGGGGGGCGGGCGGGCCCCCC
>LNAP01005526.1_pt1 | contig 17223 bp, 11 predicted proteins | sample 602601 | NCBI WGS metagenome assembly LNAP01 (sample SAMN02440304, study PRJNA202911) | soil metagenome | biome: Subtropical and temperate rainforests or woodlands; isolation source: soil samples (1 kg each in a 20% v/v slurry with milli Q water) were... ... | reverse complement strand
TCGTTGCCGTCGCCGGCATTGATCACGTTATTACCGGCGCCCGCCACCAGTACATCGTCGCCCGCCGTGCCGGTGAGGGTGTGGCCGTCCTGATAGGTGATGGTGACCGCGGCGTTGTCGCTGCCGCCATGGCTGTCGTTGGCGGTGTAGGTGCCGTGGGCATCTGGCGCGATGTCGTGGGCGCCGGCGTAGTTGACGGTCATCGTGAGCTGGTAGTTTTCCGCGCCCTTCCCGCTGTTGCCCGGGCCAGGGTTGTCGGTGTTGGTGATGTGGATCTGGTAGGTGCTGTCCGACGTTGCGGTGAGGGTTTGCCCGTCCGCGAGGGCGATCCATGCGCCGCCGTTGATTGAGTACTCCATGGCGACATGACCGGCTGGCAGATTGTGATTCAGGTTGAGGGTTTCACCCTGTTTGAGGTCGACGCTGATGTGGTCCTGATCGTAAGTGTTGTTGACCGCTCCCAACGCCCCGCTGACCACCAGCACCGCCGTCATGGCTGCCGTGTTGGCGACGAATGCACTGCGGGCGAGGGTCACCGCCTGTTCATTACCGCCGGTGAAGCTGAAGTTTTGGTTGGTGCCGGTGAAGTCCGCGCCTTTGGCAATCCAACCGGTATTGAATGAGGTTGGCGATGCGGTGAGCGGATCCTTATCCGCATCGGTGTCATTGGCCAGCAGCAACGCTTGCGGTACCACGATGTTGCCCGACAACACGTTGGTGATGATGTGGTCATCGACCGCCACGGGTGGCGCGTTCGCAATGATTGGGTTTTGGTCGCCGCCGTTGTCGATGATGCAGCTATTGTTCACGTCGATGGTGATGGTGGTGGTCCGCTCGTCGCCATCGCCATCGCGCAAGGTGTAGGTGAACACGTCGGTCGCACCGGGACCGTTCACGGCGTCCGGGTTGCTGTGGTAAACCGCGTTGCCCGCCGCATCCAGCGTCAGGTAACCGTAGGTGCCGTTGATCTGGCTGTTCAGGCCGCCGATGGCCGAGGTCGAAGTGTCGGAACCGGCACGCACACCGACCACCCCAATGCCATCGGCATCGCCGAAGTCGTTCGCCAGCACGTTGCCGCTGACGATACCGCCCTCCACGACCGAGGCGGCGTCGGGGTTGGCGGTCGGCAGGTCATCGACGATCTTGACCACGATGGTGCTGGTGGTGGAGTGCCCCAGGGAATCGGTGGCTTTGTAGGTGAAGCTCTCGCTGACGGTGTTCTCGCCATCGTCGGCGTGCGGAGTGGTGCTGGGCGCCGAGGTCAGCGTGTAGGTGTAGGAGCCATCGGGATTGAGCAGGATTTGCCCATAGGTGCCGATGGCGCTGCCGACCAGGGTGTAGGTGATCGCGCCGACCGCGCCACTGACCGAACCGGCCAGGGTGCCACTGGCGGTTTCAGCCGTGAGGCCCGGCTGACTTCCGGTGACGGTACCGGGCGCCAGATCCTGACCGTCCTTGTTCAGATCGAGGGCTTTTTCGTAGACGGTCACGTCGCTGTCACTGACCGCCGTGATGCCGCTGTTAAACACGTCGATGGTGATGGTGGTGGTGCTCTGGTCACCGTCGGCATCTCGGATGGTGTAGGTGAACGTGTCGGTCGCGCCGGGGCCGCTGACGGCGTTGGGGTTGCTGTGATAAACCGCGTTGCCGTTGGCTTCCAGCGTCAGGTAACCGTAGGTGCCGTTGATCTGAGTGTTGAGGCCGCCCACGGCCGGGGTCGAGGTGTCGGAACCGGCGCGTACGCCAACCACCGCGCCCCCCGCTGCGGGGCCATCGGCGCCAGTGACATCGTTTACCAACACGTTGCCGCTGATGATGCCGCCCTCCACGACCGAGGCCGCGTCGGGGTTGGCTGTCGGCAGGTCATCGACGATCTTGACCACGATGGTGCTGGTGGTGCTGTTGCCCAGGGCGTCAGTGGCTTTGTAGGTGAAACTTTCGCTGACGATGTTCGGCCCGTCGTTGGCGCTCGGCGTGGTGCTGGGGGCCGAGGTCAGCGTGTAGGTGTAGGAGCCGTCGGGATTGAGCAGGATTTGCCCGAAGGTGCCGTTGGCGCTGCCGACCAGGGTATAGGTGATCGCACCAACCGCGCCGCTGACCGAACCGACCAGCGTGCCACTGGCGGTTTCGCCGGTATTGCCCGGCAGGCTGCCGGTAGCGGTACCGGGCGCTGGCCGTCCTTGTTCAGGTCGAGGGCTTTTTCGTAGACGGTCACGTCGTTGTCGCTGACCGCCGTGATGCAGCTGTTGAGCACGTCGATGGTGATGGTGGTGGTGCTTTGGTCACCGTCGGCATCGCGGATGGTGTAGGTGAACACGTCGGTCGCGCCGGGGCCGCTGACGGCGTTCGGGTTGCTGTGGTAGACGGCGTTGCCGTTGGCGTCCAGCGTCAGGTAACCGTAAGTGCCGTTGATCTGAGTGTTGAGACCACCCACGGCCGGGCTCGAGGTGTCGGAACCGGCGCGTACGCCGACCACCGCGCCACCGACAGCGAGGCCATCGGCGCCACCGATGTCGTTCCATAGCACGTTGCCGCTGACGACGCCGCCTTCGGCGACCGAAGCCTCGTCGGCATGGGCAATCGGCAGGTCATCGACGATCTTGACCACGATGGTGCTGGTGGTGCTGTTGCCCAGGGCGTCAGTGGCTTTGTAGGTGAAACTTTCGCTGACGGTGTTCGGCCCATCGTTGGCGTTCGGCGTGGTGCTGGGGGCCGAGGTCAGCGTGTAGGTGTAGGAGCCATCAGGATTGAGCAGGATTTGCCCGAAGGTGCCGGTGGCGCTGCCGACCAGGCTGTAGGTGATCGCACCGACCGCGCCGCTGACTGAGTGCCACTGGCGGTTTCGCCGGTATTGCCCGGCAGGCTGCCGGTAACGGTGCCGGGCGCCAGGTCCTGGCCATCCTTGTTCAGGTCGAGGGCTTTTTCGTAGACGGTCACGTCGCTGTCGCTGACCGCTCTGATGCTGCTGTTGTGTACGTCGATGGTGACGGTGGTGGTGCTTTCATCACCGTCGGCATCGCGGATGGTGTAGGTGAACACGTCGGTCGCGCCAGGGCCGCTGACGGCGTTGGGGTTGCTGTGGTAGACGGCGTTGCCGTTGGCGTCCAGCGTCAGATAACCGTAGGTGCCGTTGATCTGGCTGTTGAGGCCGCCGATGACCGGAGTCGAGGTGTCTGAACCGGCACGCACGCCAACCACCGCGCCCCCTGCGGCGGGACCATCGGCGCCGGTGACATCGTTCCCCAATACGCTGCCGCTGATGATGCCGCCCTCTGCGACCGAGACCGCATCGGGGTTGGCGGTCGGCAGGTCATCGACGATGTTGATGTTGATTTGCCCGGTCGCCGTGCTGCCGTCGATATCGGTGGCGACGACGTCGAAGTTCTCGTAGAGGCTGTTGGCGCCGTTGGCATTGGGGTGGTCGCTGTCGTAATTCAGGGTGTAGCTGTAGCTCACCACGCCTGTGGCCGGGTCGTAACCGGTGATGGTGAAGGTGGCACCCGTCCAGGTAGTGGCCGATAGAGGGAAACCTGCCGCCACTCCACCGCTGACCACCGCGACGCCGCTCACGGTCAGGGATTGCAGGCCATCCGGTGCGTTGACGGTGAAGGTGCCGCTCTGGGTCAGGGCCTGGGTATCAGGGTCGGTGCCGTAGCTGAGGTTTTTTTCGTAGACAGTGAGTTCGCCACCTTCGACGTTCAGGCCGCCAATCGTGACCGGGTCATCGTTGTTATGGATGTTCAGCACAAGCTTGGCAGTGCTGGTGTCGCCGTCGGCATCGGTCAGGGTGTAGGTGAAGGTTTCGGTCCCGCTGCCACCGGCGTGCAAGGCTTTGAAGTCGGCGTCGCTGGTGTTCAGGGTGTAGGTGTAGGTGCCGTTGGCGTTGAGCACCAGGGTGCCGTATTGACCATTGAACGTGCCGCCAACCACTGGCCCGCTCTCGGGTCCGGCAGGAATGCGGTCAGCGCCTTGAACGTCGTTGGGCAGCACACTACCGGCCAGGGTCACCAGGGTTTCCGACGCGTTGTTGGCATTGTTGTCATCGACCGCCTTGGGCACGTCGTCGGTGATGTTGACGTCCAGGGAACCGGTGGTGAAATCGCCATTACTGTCGCCGGCCACCACGGGGAAGTGTTCGCTGAGGGAGTTGGTGCCGTCACCGGCCGGGTGGTCTTCATTGTCGTTGAGGGTGTAGCTGTAACTCACAACCCCCGTGGCCGGGTTGTAGCCGGTGACGGTCAGGGTGTTGCCCAACGGGGTGGTGATCGATTGCGGCAAGCCTGCGGCAACGCCACCGCTGATCACGTTGAGCCCGCCGATGCTCAGACTGGTCAACCCGTCAGGCGCAGACACACTGAACGTGCCGGACTTGGTCAGTGCACCAGGATTGGGGGCCGAACCATCGGCCAGATTGGCCTCATTGAGGGTCAGTTCGCCCCCTGCCACCGACAGGCCGGTGAGGGTCACCGGATTGTTCGGCACATCTGGAACAACGGGTGTTACGGGAAGAACGCCTGTCCCTCCGGAGCCACCTGAACCGCCAGAACCACCAGCACCACCAGCACCAGCGCCGACGTCGCCGTTATCTCCGTTGTCCGGATCTCCCTCCCGCCGTGCCAGGGGAAACTCGGGAATACCGTTGAAGCCCGCAGTAGGAAAACCAATCGTCGGATCGACCCGCCCGCCCACCTCTTCAAGCATGACGAACGAGTGGCCGCCGCCCAGTGCACCGGGTGCGCCGGTCGAACCCGGTCCGGCCGCCGTGGCTTCAGCCGTCTGGGTCGGGTCGTCGCCAGCGGCGATCGCTTTTTGCAGGCGCTCGACATCGCTCAATTGCGCGTGGGTCGGCGTCACCGGTTCAGGGGTCTTTACAGGGGACGGCTGATTGGCGAGGAGCTGAGGCGTCATCTCCATACTGCTGCCACGCCCAAGTGTCAGTTCCTGGCCATTGTGCAGATGAACCGCCACCGCGCCTTCGGCCCCGGTGACCAGTTGATCGCCGGCGAACAACCGGTCCCCTTCGATCAGCGCGCGTCGGGTGCCATCGCTCGCCTGCGCGAACACCTGACCAATGACCTTACTGACAGTACCGATGAGCGTAGCCATGTGCACTTCCTCCGCTGCCAACCACTGTCGGCATCCTGTTTTTGCGAAGAACGTGCTCCTGGCTACAACGGGTTGCCTGGCGAAATCACCTGCGGGCGCGGTTACGTCGAGTAAGCCGCTGCCCTGGCGCCGTTCTCGCCAAGCGTGCCGCTCGCGGGCGATGTGTCTGCTGCGGGATAAAAACCCTCTGCAATCAATGGCATCGGGACCCACTTGCACAACACGTCGCCTTTTGAGCGATGCGTAACAGTTTTGATTCACTAAGGTGACAAAAAACCGTCACCGAAAAACCGTCCGCTTCCCTCCCCTCCAGCACTTCCCCGCCCTTTATCGATTGTTGGTCTGGAACTTTCCTCAAGCCCCGATGAGCGCCCTAACGCTCGTAAATCAAGGGCTTTCGCAGTGAACAATGTGCTGGATTTTTCGGAGCGCATAAGTTTTTTTTGGCATAAGCCTTATGAGAAATTCTTCTATGGTTTTCCCAAAAATGTTCTTAGCTCTGTTGTTACAAGCATGAAACGGTTTTCACTATAAATGTCGTCAAATATTTGGCGACTAATAAGCATCATTAGGAATCAGGGAGAGGCACCCATGCGCGTATTAACCCCCCTCTGCAGCGCAATTCTGCTGGCCATGGCCTGCGCTTCTCAAGCTCAGGCCATGTCATTGACGGAGGCGATCCAGAGCACCATCGCGACCCACCCGGAGCTGGCCTCGCGCGTAGACAGCCGCCTTTCGGCCGATGAACAAGTGAAAGTCGCCAAGGGAGGATTTTATCCATCGGTTGATCTGAATGCCGCGTACGGGCGCGGGTACAGCGATAACACCAGCACCCGGGCACTCGGTAATCACCACACCGAAATCCTGACCTACACCCAATCGGAATTGCGTCTGCGGCAGATGCTCTTCGATGGCTTCAATACCGCCAACGAAGTCCAGCGCACCAAAGGCGTGGTCAATTCCCGGGCCTATTACGCTCAGGGCACCGCTCAGGATCTGGCCCTGCGTACCATCGAGGTCTACCTCGAAGTGCTCAAGCGCCGTGAACTGGTGACCTTGGCCAAGAACAATCTGCAAGCTCACATGCGGGTCAACGATCAGATCGGCCTGCGCACCGAGCGGGGTATCGGCAGCACCGCCGACTCCGACCAGTCCGTCGCTCGCCGGGCACTGGCACAAAACAACCTCGATACCGCTGAAGTCGATCTGGCGGATGCCGAATCGAACTTCTACGCCGTCGTCGGGCGCCTGCCCGATGAACTCGAAACCCCGCCCTCGACCCGCGGCGAACTGCCCGCCACCTTGCAGGAAGCCCAGCAAAGCATGGTGGAAAACAACCCGTACCTGAAATCCGCCCAGGCCGATGTGCAGTCAGCCGAGAGCCAGTACGAAGTCGCCAAGTCACCGTTCTACCCTCGGTTCGACGCCGAAGCCGCCGTGGGTGCCAACAACAACGTGCAGGGCGATGAAGGCCATGACAACGAATGGCGAGTCGGCATCGTGATGAACTACAACCTGTTCCGCGGTGGCAGCGACAAGGCTCGCCTGGCTTCCGATGCACACCAGATCAACCAGGCGATGGACATCCGCAACAATGCCCTGCGCCAACTCAACGAGAACATTCACCTGGCCTGGAACGCCATGGTCAACGCCAAGAAACAAACCCCGACTGCCCGCGAATACGCCGATACCAGCCAACGCGTGCGCGTGGCGTATCAGGACCAGTTCGGCCTAGGCCAACGCACCCTGCTCGACCTGCTGGACAGTGAAAACGAGCTCTACAACGCTAACCGCCGCTATACCGAAGTGCGCTACACCGAGGAGTTCTCGATGTACCGCGTGCTGGCGAACATGGGGCAGTTGCTGAGCAAACAACGGGTGGTATTGCCCGCCGATGCGATCGCCTCCACGGAAGTAAAAAACGAAGCCCGTCTGCCTGAACTGAAGTAGGCCTATGGAGATATCAATGTGACCAGCATGGAACCCGGCAACATTGGTGTCGATCCGCGCCTGAGCTTCGATGACCCGCTTCTGGATGGTCTGTTGATCCTCTGCAAACTCCACGGCGCGACAGTCAGTCGCGCCAGCCTGAGTGCCGGGCTGCCTCTGCACAAACAACGCTTGAGCCTGGACCTGCTGCCTCGCGCAGCGGCCCGGGCCGGTTTGCAGGCGCGATTGCTGCGCCGTGAACTGGCGGACATTAGCGCCCTCAACCTGCCGATAATGCTGATCCTCAACAACGGCCGAACGGCCATTCTGCGACGCTTCGGCGATGACGGGCAGTTGTTGATTTTGCCGAGCGAAGCCGATGGCGGTGAACAATGGGTCAGCAGGGATGAACTGGCCGAGAATTACAGCGGCCAGGCCTTGTTCGCCCGGCCACGGCATGAACTGGAAGACTTGCGCTCACCGCTGGTGCCGCGGGTTGAGGCGTGGTTTCGCGACACTTTGAAGCTGTCGAAGTGGCTGTACAGCGACGCGATTCTGGCGAGTTTCCTGATCAACCTGCTGGGGCTGATGGTGCCGCTGTTCGTGATGCAGACCTACGACCGGGTGGTGCCGAACCAGGCCACGTCGACGTTGTGGGTGCTGTCGATCGGCTTGCTGATCGGCACCGGTTTCGAACTGGTATTGCGGGTGGTGCGCGCGCACCTGCTGGACACCGCCGGGAAGAAAACCGACGTGATCCTTTCCGCCACATTGTTCGAACGCATCACCGGCATGGCGATGAAAGCCCGGCCGGCGACCATTGGTGGTTTCGCCCAAAGCATTCATGACTTCCAGGGTCTGCGGGAATTCCTCACCGCCGTGACCCTCACCAGCCTGATCGACCTGCCCTTTGCCGTGCTGATGCTGGTGGTGATCGGCCTGCTCGGTGGCTGGCTGGTGGTGATTCCGTTACTGGCGTTTCCGCTCACGATCATCTTCGCGATGGTGATCCAGGTCCGCCTGCGCGACACCGTTCAGAAAAGCCTGGCCCTGGGCGCCGAACGCCAGGCGCTGCTGATCGAAACCCTCGGCGGCCTGGAAACCCTCAAGGCCTGTAGTGCCGAAAGCGAACGCCAGCACAAATGGGAAAGCACCCACGGCGCCCTCACCCGCCTCGACAGCCATGCGCGCAACCTCTCGGCGCTGGCCACCAACGGCACGCTGTTCATCCAGCAATTCTGCGGCATGGCGACCATCGTCGCCGGGGTCTACAGCATCATCGCCGGCAACCTCAGCGTCGGCGCGCTGGTCGCGACGTACATGCTCGGCAGCCGGGTGCTCGCGCCGCTGGGGCAGATTGCCGGGTTGATCACGCGCTATCAGCAAGCGCAACTGACCATGAAAAGCACCGATGCGCTGATGTCCTTGCCCCAGGAGCGCGACGCCAGGCAACGGCCGCTGGAACGCACGCAACTGCAAGGCGCGATAGACGTCAGCAATGTGACGTTCCACTACAACGGCCAGAACGCGCCGGCCCTGGCCAACATCAGCTTCAGCGTGAAACCCGGTGAGCGGATCGGCATCATCGGCCGCAGCGGCTCGGGCAAAAGTACCTTGGCGCGGCTGGTGATGGGGTTCTACGCCCCCGAAGAAGGCCAACTGCTGCTCGATGGCCTGGACCTGCGGCAACTGGATGTCGCCGACCTGCGCCAGCAAATCGGTTACGTCGCCCATGACCTGCCGCTGTTGGCCGGCAGCTTGCGCGACAACCTGACCCTCGGCGCACGCTACATCAGCGATGCACGGATGCTCGAAGTCGCCGAACTGACCGGGGTCACCGAGCTGGCCCGTCAGCATCCGCAAGGTTTCGACCGGCCAGTGGGTGAACGCGGACAACTGCTGTCCGGCGGGCAACGCCAGGCAGTGTTGCTGGCCCGCGCCTTGTTGCTGGATCCGCCGATCATGTTGCTCGACGAACCCACCAGCGCCATGGACAACAGCAGCGAAGACGTTCTGCGGCAAAAACTCCACCGCTGGGTCCAGGGCAAGACCCTGCTGCTGGTGACCCACCGCACCTCGATGCTCAGCCTGGTGGATCGGCTGGTGGTACTGGACAACGGGCGGATCGTCGCCGACGGCCCGAAAGAAGTGGTCATCGATGCACTGCGCAAGGGCCGTGTCGGCTCTGCGACGGTTTAGGAGCTGGCCATGGCGCGTTCATCGTCCGACACCTCGTCCAATTCGAAACCGCGCGGCTACTTCGGCAGTTTCAGCAAAAGCGCCGAAAGCGAATTCATGCCGGAAACCGCAGGCGCCTCGTTGCAGGATTCACCACGCTGGTCGCGGATCACCGTGTGGCTGGCCGCTGCGCTGATTATCACGGCGGTGGTCTGGGCCAAGTTCGCGGTGCTGCAGGAAGTGACCATGGGCGAAGGCAAGGCGATTCCGTCGAGCAAGGTTCAAGTGATCCAGAACCTGGAAGGTGGCATCGTCACTGAAATCTTCGTGCGCGAAGGGCAAATGGTGAACAAGGGCGACACCCTGCTGCGCCTCGATGACACTCGATTCCTGTCGAACAAGGGCGAAAGCGAAGCCGACCGTTATGCGCTGACCGCTCAAGTCGAAAGGCTGTCGGCCGAAGCGGAAGGCCGGCCGTTCAAGCTGTCCCCCGAAGTGATCGCCAAGGCACCGCAAGTGGCCGAGGACGAACGCTCGCTGTACGAACAACGGCAACGTCGACTGGCCAGCGAACAGCGCACCCTGAGTGAGCAACTTCGGCAAAAAGCCCAGGAACTTGCCGAGTTCCGCTCAAAACAGGGCCAATACAGTTCAAGCCTGGCGCTATTGCAGCAAGAAATGAACATGTCCGCGCCGCTGGTGGGCAGCGGGGCGGTTTCGCCGGTGGAAATCCTGCGACTCAAACGCAGCGCGGTGGAGATTCGCGGTTCATTGAACGCCACGACCCTGGCGATTCCCCGCGCTGAATCGGCGATCAATGAGATCAAAAGCAAGATTGACGAGTCCGAACAATCCTTCCGCTCCGACGCGGCGAAAGAACTGAATGAAAAGCGCACCGACCTGTCGAAAATCACCGCATCGAGCATTGCTATCGACGACCGCGTGACCCGCACCACGGTAGTTTCGCCGGTGCACGGGATTATCAAAGTACTGAAGGTCAACACCATCGGCGGCGTGGTCCAGCCGGGCAGCGACATGGTGGAAATCGTGCCCATTGAAGACAACTTGCTGATCGAAGCCAAGGTCCGGCCGCAGGACGTGGCGTTTCTGCACCCGGGCCAAAAAGCCATGGTCAAGTTCAGCGCTTATGACTACACGATTTATGGAGGATTGACCGCGAAACTGGAGTTGATTGGCGCGGATACGATTACCGATGACAAGGGCAACAGCTTCTACCTGATTCAGGTGAGGACGGATAAGAATCACTTGGGCGGGGATGTGAAACCGTTGCTGATCATTCCCGGGATGGTGGCGACGGTGGACATCATCACCGGGGAGAAAAGCGTGCTGGATTACTTGCTCAAACCAGTGCTTAAAGCCCGGACCGAGGCAATGCGCGAACGGTAGTCTCTGGCCGGGATTTTCTGTGATTGTTCTACCGCTATCGCGAGCAGGCTCGCTCCCACAGAGGATCGCTTTTCTTCTGGAAGAACTCGGTCAACTGTGGGAGCGAGCCTGCTCGCGATGAGGCCCTCAATCACAACGACTCTTTCGGCCCATGATTGCGTCGAAAGGTCTCCTCCCCCATCGCTGCGATCTGCCCCTCGATCAACGCATCGAACGGTTTTAACAACGGTTCAAAAGAAGTCGGTGCTTCAAGGGTCTGCAACGCCTGAACAATCGCCTCTACGGTCGACAACGCGCCCGGTCCCGGTGCCTTGCGCAATCGATATCTCGACACCGCGCCCTGCGCCAACGTCACCCTCGGCAGCGCCGCCAGCAGCGGGTTGAGGTGCAGCATCTTGCGCGCCTTGCGCCAGGTGCCGTCGGGGACGACCAGCAATAACGGCAGATCATTTGCCGCGTAGGCCTGCAACGGCTGCGCATCATCGGCAGGAAACAGCAGCCGCGCCTGATAACCCGGTTGATTCAACAGCACCGGCAAATCCTCGAACACCTCGCCAACGATCAACTCGGCATTCTTCAACCCCAATGCCGCCAATCGCGCCGTGTTCAGCGCATGATTCACTTCGCTCGGGTGCTGCAACAACAGCACTCGGGTGCGGCTGTCGAGGCTCGGAATCAGTGGGCACAAACAGTGAGTGTGCGGACGCAGGCAGCGCGGACATTGGATTCTGGACATTATTCTCAAGCCTGATTCAGTTGCGCTTTGAGCAAATCGCGAAAGGTCTGGATCAGCGGCTCGCGGCTGCGGCCACGACGCACGATCATTGAAAACGGCGCTTGATAACCGAAAGTCGCCGGCAACAGCACCCGTAAATCACCCTTGTCCGCCCAAGCCTGCGCGTAGTGCTCCGGCAAGTAACCGATGTAGGCACCCGACAGCACCAGGATCAGCTGCGCCTCCATGCTTTCCACCGTCGCCGCGCTGTGCTTGAAGCCGTGACGTGCCAGTTCTGCCTGGCTCCAGTAGCCGCGGCCAACCATGCGTTGCTGCGTAATGACTTGCTCGGGGATGCGCCGTTCGGTGAACAGCGGATGACGGCTGCTGCAATACAACCAGTGTTGTTCGCGGTAGAGCGGCATGTAGACCAGACCGCTCATGCGCGTGGAGAACGCGCCGATGGCCAGGTCGAGGCGGTTGTCCTGCACGCCGAGTTGCAGTTCGTAAGGGCTCATGACCGACAAATGCAAATGCACGGCCGGGTGTTCCTGGCTGTAGGCGCCGATGGCTTCGGCGAAGGGCAAGGCCTTGTCGCTGACGGTGGAGTCGATGACGCCGAGGTTCAAGGTGCCGCGCAGTTCGCCCTTGAGGGCGGCGGCGTATTGCTCGAAGCCTTCGAGTTCGCCGAGCAGGCGCAGGGTCTCCTGGTGGAACAGTTCACCTTTGCTGGTCAGGCTGAAACCACCGCGGCCGCGATGACAGAGCACCAGGCCGAGGGCGGCTTCGAGCTGGCTCATGTAAGTGCTGATGGCCGAGGTCGAAAGGTTGAGTTCTTGCTGGGCGTTGGCAAACCCCTGATGGCGAACCACGCTGACGAAGATGCGCAACAGTTTCAGGTCGGGTAATGCGTTGGCCATGAGGATCTCCAGCAATATTTGATCGTTCCCACGCTCTGCGTGGGAATGCAGCCCGTGACGCTCTGCGTCACTTACACGAAATAGCGGGACGCGGAGCGTCCGTGGATGCATTCCCACGCGGAGCGTGGGAACGATCATGCGCAGAAGTCTATCGTCGCCATCCTCATTAGTTTAGAAAAATCTGAACTAAGTATTTGCCCGTAGCGATTCTTCCCGGCCACTACATTTCGCAGAATCGCCCCACAGCGGTGCCTGCGTCTCCCCGACCTGCGCAACCGACATAAATAAAACAACGACGATGAGGCCTTACCCGTGGACAAGATTCTTCACCAACCACTGGGCGGCAATGAAATGCCGCGCTTCGGCGGCATCGCCACCATGATGCGACTCCCCCATGTGCCAACCGCTGCCGGTCTGGATGCTGCCTTCGTTGGCGTCCCGCTGGACATCGGCACTTCCCTGCGCCCAGGCACCCGTTTCGGGCCTCGCGAAATCCGCGCCGAATCGGTGATGATCCGCCCGTACAACATGGCCACCGGCGCTGCACCGTTCGACTCGCTGTCGGTTGCCGACATCGGTGACGTAGCGATCAACACGTTCAACCTGCTGGACGCGGTACGGATCATCGAAGAGTCCTACCACAAAATTCTCGAACACAATGTGATCCCCCTGACCCTCGGCGGCGACCACACCATCACCCTGCCCATCCTGCGTGCGATCCATAAGAAGCACGGCAAGGTCGGCCTGGTGCACATCGACGCTCACGCGGATGTGAACGATCACATGTTCGGCGAGAAAATCGCCCATGGCACCACCTTCCGTCGCGCTGTCGAAGAAGGCCTTCTGGATCCGGACCGCGTGGTGCAGATTGGCTTGCGCGCTCAGGGTTACACCGCTGATGACTTCAACTGGAGCCGCAACCAGGGCTTCCGTGTGGTTCAGGCCGAAGAGTGCTGGCACAAATCCCTGGCCCCGCTGATGGCCGAAGTTCGCGAGAAAGTCGGCGGCGGTCCGGTGTACCTGAGTTTCGACATCGATGGCATCGATCCCGCCTGGGCGCCAGGTACCGGCACCCCGGAAATCGGTGGTCTGACGACCATTCAGGCAATTGAAATCGTTCGCGGCTGCCAAGGCCTCGACCTGGTCGGCTGCGATCTGGTAGAAGTCTCGCCCGCTTACGACACCACCGGCAACACCTCGCTGCTGGCCGCCAACCTGCTGTACGAAATGCTCTGCGTACTGCCTGGCGTAGTCCACCGCTGAGGATTGGTCGTGAACGAACGTGATCAGGTTCTTCAGGCCGCTGCCAATCTGGTAGCCGCCTTTGCCCGTAACGATCGCGAAGCTTACTTCGGCGCCTTCAGCACCGACGCCAGCTTCGTGTTCTACACCCTCGAGCAGCCCCTGCTGTCGCGCGACGCCTATCAGGCGTTGTGGGACACCTGGCGCTCGGAGGATGGCTTCGAAGTGCTTTCGTGTACTTCAAGCAACGCCTTCATCAGCCTGCAGGGTGACGTGGCGATTTTCATCCATGACGTGGCCACCGAGCTGCGCATGCAAGGGGAGCAACACTTCAGCCAGGAGCGCGAGACCATTGTGTTTCGCCGACAACAACAAGGCCTATGGCTGGCCTGCCACGAACATTTGTCCGCGATGCACCCCCTTAGCCAAACAGGTGACGCTCACACACGATGAGCGCGCCTTTATGATCGGAGCTGATCATGAATAACAACAACAAAGACCAAAGCCTTACGCAAATCGAAACCCACGGGGTCGAACAGATCCCGGATAGTGAGCGCACCGCAGGCCCGACGGATTTGTTCCGGATGATCTTCGGTGGTTCCAACACCTTTGCCACCGCCGTGCTCGGCAGTTTCCCGGTCCTGTTCGGCCTGTCTTTCCAGGCGGGCGTCTGGGCGATTGTGCTGGGCGTGTTGCTGGGTTCGCTGATCCTCGCGCCAATGGGCCTGTTCGGCCCGATCAATGGCACCAACAATGCCGTGTCTTCCGGTGCACACTTCGGCGTGCACGGGCGGATCATCGGTTCGTTTCTGTCGTTGTTGACCGCCATCGCCTTCTTCTCGCTCTCGGTGTGGAGTTCGGGCGACGCGTTGATCGGTGGCGCCAAACGCTTGATCGGCCTGCCGGAAACCGACCTGACCCTGGGCCTGGCCTACGGTCTGTTCGCAATCCTGGTGCTGACGGTGTGCATCTACGGTTTCCGCTTCCTGCTGTGGGTCAACAAGATCGCCGTGTGGAGCGCCAGCCTGTTGTTTCTGCTGGGCATCTTCGCCTTCGCCGGGCCGTTCGATGTGAATTACGCCGGCTCCGTCAGCATGGGCCAACCGGGTTTCTGGGCCGCCTTCATCGGCGCGGCGCTGGTGGCGATGAGCAACCCGATTTCCTTCGGTGCGTTCCTCGGTGACTGGTCGCGCTACATCCCGCGTGACACCTCCAAGCGCCGGATCATGGCTGCCGTGGTGATCTCGCAGATCGCCACCTTCATCCCGTTCCTGTTCGGCCTAGCCACCGCCACCATCGTAGCGATCAAGGCGCCGGACTACATCGCCGCCAACAACTACGTCGGCGGCCTGCTGGCGGTTTCACCGAGCTGGTTCTTCCTGCCGGTGTGCCTGATTGCGGTGATCGGCGGCATGTCCACCGGCACCACCTCGCTCTATGGCACCGGGCTGGACATGTCCAGCGTCTTCCCTCGTGTGCTGTCACGAGTCAAGGCCACGCTGTGATGTCGATTGCCTTCATCTTCATCGGACGCTTTGCGGCGAACCTGGTGCAGAGCGTGTCGACCTTCGCCGTGCTGATCATCACCTGCACCACCCCGTGGATGGTGATCATGATCATCGGTCTGCTGGTGCGTCGCGGCTTCTACTGCCCGGATGACCTGCAAGTGTTCACCCGCGGCGAGAAAGGTGGTCGCTACTGGTTCACGCACGGCTGGAACTGGCGTGGGCTGGGTGCCTGGATCCCGAGTGCTGCGGTGGGCTTGTGCTTTGTCAACTTGCCTGGGCAGTTCGTGGGTCCGCTCGGTGAACTGGCCGGCGGCATCGACATCAGCCTGCCGGTCACCCTTGGCCTGGCATCGCTGGTGTACCTGACGCTGCTGAGCCTGTTCCCGGAATCGGCCGCGGTGTTTGGCCCAAACGATCCACGCAGCAAGGGTGCAAGCACCATGGCAAAACCTGAACTACGTCAGCCCGCCTGACACCGACACCCCTGTGGGAGCGAGACCGGCTTGCCGGCGATGACTGCGGCACATCCGACATTGATGTGACTGATAAATCGCTATCGCGAGCAGGCTCGCTCCCACAGGGGCCCGGTCCACAGAACCATCTTTGTTTCACCATAAAAAAGACAATCGGAGACACGCCATCATGGCATTGGATTTATTCGTCGTTCTCATCTACGCCGCCGCGATGCTGGTGCTCGGCTACTTCGGCATGCGCAAGGCCAAGACCAACGAAGACTACTTGGTCGCTGGTCGTAACCTCGGCCCTACCCTGTACATGGGCACCATGGCCGCTACCGTTCTGGGCGGTGCTTCTACCGTCGGCACCGTGCGTCTGGGTTATGTCCACGGCATCTCCGGTTTCTGGCTCTGCGCCGCACTGGGTTGCGGGATCGTCGCGCTGAACCTGTTCCTCGCCAAGCCGCTGCTGAAGCTGAAAATCTACACCGTCACCCAAGTGCTGGAAAAACGCTACAACCCGATGGCCCGCTCCGCGAGCGCGGCGATCATGCTGGCGTACGCACTGATGATCGGCGTGACCTCGATCCTGGCAATCGGCACCGTGCTGCAAGTGCTGTTCGACCTGCCGTTCTGGCTGTCGGTATTGGTCGGCGGTGGCGTAGTGGTGGTTTACTCGGCCATCGGCGGCATGTGGTCCCTGACCCTGACCGACATCGTCCAGTTCGTGATCAAGACCGTCGGCCTGATGTTCATCCTGTTACCGATCTGCCTGTATCGCGTTGGCGGCTGGGATGAGTTGGTGTTGAAACTGCCGGAAGCAGCCTTCAACTTCAGCACCATCGGCTGGGACACCATCATCACCTACTTCATGATCTACTTCTTCGGGATCCTGATTGGCCAGGATATCTGGCAGCGTGTGTTCACCGTCCGCACCGCCAAAGTCGCTCAGTACGCCGGTACCTTCGCGGGCATCTACTGCATCTTCTACGGCCTGGCTTGTGCCCTGATCGGCATGGCCGCTCATGTACTGATCCCGGACCTGGACAACGTCAACAACGCTTTCGCCGCCATCGTCAAACTGTCCCTGCCGGACGGTATTCGTGGCCTGGTGATTGCTGCTGCACTGGCCGCGATGATGTCCACCGCCAGCGCCGGCCTGCTCGCCGCGTCCACTACCCTGACCGAAGACCTGCTGCCGAAACTGCGTGGCGGCAAACAGTCGACTCTGGGCGTCAACCGCCTGTTCACCCTGCTGACCGGCCTCGTGGTACTCGGCATCGCGCTGGTGGTCAACGACGTGATCAGCGCACTGACCCTGGCGTACAACCTGTTGGTGGGCGGCATGCTGATCCCGCTGATCGGTGCGATCTTCTGGAAACGCGCCACCACCGCTGGCGCTATCGCCAGCATGGGCCTGGGCTTCGCCACCGCACTGGTGTTCATGATCAAGGACGGTATGGACGCCAATACCCCGATCTACTACAGCCTCGGCGTAGGCCTGGTGAGTTTCGTGGTGGTCAGCTTGCTGTCCCGTCGCCCGGCAGGGGTGGCCAGCGCCGCCTAAGCTTTCCATAACGACTTGATGCTTTCTTCGACGGGTGTGGCGTCGGTTGCCACACCCGTTTTTTTTCGTCTGGAGAAAACCTTTGATGAAGATTGTCTCTCGCGATCAGTGGTTTGAGGTGAAACAGCTCAGTGACGACATTCGATTGATTCACGAGCCTTACATCCGCCCCTTCTATCGCTGCAACCTCTGGCAC
>LNAP01002770.1_pt1 | contig 17223 bp, 12 predicted proteins | sample 602601 | NCBI WGS metagenome assembly LNAP01 (sample SAMN02440304, study PRJNA202911) | soil metagenome | biome: Subtropical and temperate rainforests or woodlands; isolation source: soil samples (1 kg each in a 20% v/v slurry with milli Q water) were... ... | reverse complement strand
ACCGTGGGCGATGAGCGGCCGCCCAATTGCCCACGCACCCCCATGGAGAATGGTCGGCCATCTTCGCCGCCCCCCATCACGTTGTGGCAGGAGGTGCAGGACACCGAGCCGTCCACACTCCGGCGCGGATCGAAATACAGTGGCTTGCCCAGGGCCACCTCTACGGGGCGCTGCTGCCGATCTACCTGTGGATGGCGTGCGGCTTCAATCTGGTGCTCTACCTGGCGGCGATGGAGGGAATCCCGGCGGATCTTTACGAGGCGGCGGAGCTGGAAGGCGCCTCGCCGGCGCGGCAGTTTTTCTCGATCACGCTTCCGTTGATCTGGGACGTGCTGGTGGTGTCGGCGGTGTTTTTGGTGATCGGCGGCCTCAACGCCTTCGAGATGATCTGGCTGCTCACCTCGCAGGATCCGGCGAGCGGCTCGCACACGTTGAGCACGCTGATGGTGTCGACGATGTTCCAGGAGTTCCAGATCGGCCGCGCGACCGCGATCGCCGTGGTGATGTTCCTGCTGGTGCTGGCCGGCAGCGCCGCGGTGATGCGCGCGCTCAAACGGGAAACGGTGGAGATGTGACCGGCTACGCCGGAAATCCCAAATCCCAAATTCCAAAAACACCCAGGATGAAACTCTCCCGCATCCTCATCTTCGCCATGCTCGCGGGCTACCTCGTGTGGGTGGTCTATCCGATGGCATGGGTGGCGTATTCCTCGCTCAAGACCGACGAGGCGATTTTCCGGGAGGCCTTCGCGCTGCCGCCGCCCGGCGCGCTGCAGACGGACAACTACGTCCGCGCATGGGGCGAGGCGCGTTTCGGCGATTATTTTTTAAACTCGGTGATCGTCACCCTGTCCGCGGTCGCGCTCATCGTGCTGCTCGGCGCGATGGCGGCGTATGCGCTGGCCCGGTTTTATCATCCGCTCGGGCGCGGCGTGTTCTGGCTGTTTTTGGCGGGGCTGATGATTCCGGTGCAGCTCTCGATCGTGCCGTTGTTTTTCGAGCTGCGCGCGCTGGGCCTGCTCAACTCGCGCCTGGGATTGGTGCTCGTCTACACGGCGAACGGCCTGCCGTTCGCGATTTTTATTCTCGCGGGCTTTTTCAAGTCGCTGCCGCGGTCGCTCTACGAGGCGGCGGTGGTGGACGGCTGCTCGGAGGCGTCGGCTTTCTGGCGGGTGATGCTGCCGCTGGCGAAGCCGGGCCTGGTCACGGTCGCGATCTTCCAGTTCATCGGAATCTGGAAGGAGTATTTTTTCGCCTTCATGTTCACCAGCGGCGACGCCGGCGCCGGTGTGCGCACGCTGCCGCTGGGGCTGGCGAATCTCTCGATCACCTCGCAATACCGCAGCGACTACGGCATGCTCTTCGCCGGTCTGGTGATCGTGACGATCCCGATTCTGCTCGTGTTCATCGCTCTGCAAAAACACCTCGTCAAGGGGGTGACGGCCGGAGCGGTCAAGGGGTAGGATAAAACGGGGACGTGCGCACGCCGCGCGCCGGCGCTTCAGCAAATCGCCGGCGGAAACGTGTCGCTGCCGGGGGTCGCGGCATTGAACGCCTGGATGAGCAGGCGGGCGTTTCCCGCGTGCTCGGCGGCCACCTGCACGCGAATCCCGCCCATCGCGAGGATCAGGTGCGGCATGGTTTGCGCGCTGAGTTCGTTGGGGATCGCCGCCGGGATGCCGCTGTCCTCGAGCACCGATTTCAAGAGCTGGGCGTGCATCGGATCGTTGCAGGTGGCCACGGTGATCATGGAGAAGGAGACGATGAAACCCTGCAGATGTCGAACTAAGGCTTCTCGTCGCCGAGGCGGGTCCAGACGGTTTCCAACACGCGATAGGTGGGCGCCGAGTGGCGGGCCGAGGCCCCCAGCTTTTCCAGTTCAGCCCGTCCTGTCAGCCTGCCCAGCGCGGTTGCCGCCGCCTGAAACACCGCGTCCGATCTGGGCGTCGAAGCGATCACTCGGATGGCGTTTGTCAGGTGTTCGTCGGCCGAAAGCGATGCGCAGGTTTCCAGCGCCGTGATCAGCGTGCTTTCCTGCGCGGCCGAAGGGGCATCGAGGATGCGTGTGATCCGCTCGGTCAGAACCGGGTTGCCCACGTCGGCGACGCCTTGGGTTTTCATGAAGGTCATCGCCTGGAGGGCGAGACCTTCGATGCTGGTTTCCGCCCCGAAATCATCCCGGGCCAGAAACGCCTTGAGCTCTTCGCGCCAGCCGGCGTCGCCCTCGCTACTTGCGCTTTGTTGCCGGCGAAGCGCGATATCCACCACGCCTCGCAACGCCAGGTCGCGCAAGACCACCGCCGTCCGGCGGTTTTGGGCAAGTTTCTCAAGAAACACGCGATGGTCCGACGCCCACCCGGCCCTGGCGGCAAGCGCCTGGATGCAGGCCGCTCCCCGGCTGATGCGGGTAAAATCCAAGGCGTCTCCCGTTGGGTCGGTGCCCGCCTGAACAATCTGCTCCTGCAAGTGCCGCAGCGTCTCCGCATCCGACGGCAACGCCGCCAAGGCGGCCTGGGCCTCCCCGGGGGTGCGGGCCGCATGGAATTGGCTCCAGGCCTCTTCCGGCAACGGGGCTTTTGCCGGATGGACGGTTGCGCCAGGGGTGGGCGATATTCCGGTGTGGGGTTTGCCCGGCGAGCGGAAAATAAGGAAGAGCGCGACTGCGCTCGCGATCATATTGACCGCACAAATGACGTAGGTGGTTTTTCCCATGAGATGCAATTAAGGCGGGGTAATGAATCCCGCTGTTTGGCTTGATGATAAGCAGATAAATTAAGTTAAAAAAGCGTTCCTTTTTTGCAGTAATAAATCTTACGCCAATAATAAGTTTATTAATTCCTTAAAGAAAGTAACTTGACGATGTTTCAATCAAATTTCATCAAGAAGCTTCGTCTTCACGAAATTCGATAACTTTACGGCTTCGTCCCTCACTCCCATGCGTTCCTGCTTAGCCTTTGTCCTGGCCTCCCTGTGCCTTCTCCCCGCGAGCTTGTCCGCCGCCGAGCCGTCCCGTGGCACGGTCATCATGGTGTCATCCATTGGCGGCTGGGTGCTTTTCAGCTCGGGCAGCGTGCTCTTGCGGGAGCAGCGCAAGGCGCGTGAAAAAGCCGCCGCGGAAGAAGCGAAGAAAAACACACCCAACGCCTAAACCCTTCCCCATGGCCTTCACGCGCCTTCGTCGGTGGGTTGTGGCGGGACTTGCGCTCCAAGCCGGAGCGCTTGCGTTCGCGGCCGGCGACTTCGAGGTTTCCGACGGCTACGCCATCGGCCCGGTTTCGGCGGGAAGCGGCTGGAATTTTTCCTCGTCGTTGACGGCTTCCGTCGTCGGAGACGCCTATTCCGGTGACCAGGCGATGGCGCTTTCGGGTGCGGGTGAGTTTCATTTTCTGCCGGGCGGCGTCATCACGGGGACCGTCACCTGGGTCGATTTCTACACCCGGCCGGTCTTTGCGGCGCTCAACCTTCTCCCGGCGCAAATCGATGCCGGGGTGGCTGCGGTCACCGGCTTCGTCAAAGTGGATACGGCGGGCGAAGTGTATGCGGTGAACGGCAACGGGCAGGGCGGCGGTGGCTGGACACCCTCCGGCTACACGGCGCCGCTTTCCGGAACGGCGGCCATCGACTGGCTGCGCGTGTCCTACCGGCTGGATTACGGCTCCAAGCGCTGGGATTTGTTTGTGAACGGCACTTTGATTTTGGCCGATCTCGGTTTCCTCAGCAACGACCCCACGGCCCTCGCGCAACTCCGGCTGAATGCGGATGCGGACAAGGCTTCGCTCCTGGATTATTTTTACGTGGGCTCCGACAACCCGCTCTACGTCGACACCTCGGGTGACGGCCTGCCCGACAGCTGGCTTTTGGCCTACGGGTTGAACCCCGCGATCTATCAGCGTTACGAGGATTCCGATCACGACGGCGTCGATAACCTGACCGAGTTCCGTCTCGGACTCTCGCCGGTTTCCCCCGACACCGACAACGACGGCGTGTTTGACCGGCGTGAATTGTTTTGGGGCTCCAACCCCAAGGTCGCCGAGGTCCGCAGCCTGGGCAGCGTGCCGTTTGCCGACGGCTTTGAGACGGATGCGCCCGGGCTCTTTGCCACCGGCACGCGCCTGTGGCAGGTGCAAGCCGGGGAAAATGCCTCGGTTGCCGTGACCGGTCCCGAGGCCGGCCCCGAGGGCGTGCAGACGCTCAGTCTGACCGGTGCGGGGACGTCGCTTGAACGGAACTTTGCGGACACGACGCGCGCCCCGGTGGTGTGGCTCGATTTTCACATCAAGGGCACCACCCGCACCACGCCGCCCGCCGAAATCCCGGCCGATGTCGCCGCCGTGTTTTATTTCGACACGGATGGCCGCATCATGGTCCTCGATGGCGGCGGCACCGGTGGCGGCGAATGGCGCGCCGTCGGCTCCGCCCTCACCGGGTGGAACCGCCTGTCGTTGCGCATGGACTACGCCGGCCAGCGTTGGTCGCTTTGGGTCAACGGTCTTCGCCTCGCCCATAATCTGGGTTTTGCCCGGGCGGTTCCCTATTTCTCCGGGTTCTCCCTTCGGCACAGCGACCTCGCGTCCGCCGGCTTCGACGGGTTTCAGGTTTTGCACGAGGAGCCGGCCAATCTGGACAACGATGGCGACGGACTCACCAACGCCGACGAGGCTCTGCAGGGCACCAACCCCGACAGCGTGGACTCGGACGGCGACGGCATTTCCGATCCGGTCGAATTGCAAATCGGGCTGAATCCGGTGACGGCCGAAACCTATGTCGCCCGTCTCGTGAACGAAGGGGCCGGCGTGTTTGCCTGGAGAACCCGGTTTGCAGTCAACGAAGGCTACGTGGCCGGCAACCTGAACGGCCAGCAGGGATGGCAGTCGAGCGGCTCCGCCGTGACCGCGACTGAACAGGCTGAAGTGTCATCGCAGGCCGGCGTGACCGGCGTGATGGAGCGTTATTTGGGAGCGAGCGGTCTCGATCAGGTGTGGGTTACCTTCCGCGCTCAACTGAAGGCGGGGAAGATGCCCGAGTCGTCCGCGTTGTCGGGTTCGGCCGCCAGCCTGTTCGGTTTCACCCAGGAGAAGACGCTGGTCGTTTACGACTCGGCGCAAGCCAAGTGGGTCGCGCATACCGTGACCGCCTCGGCCGGCGAGTGGAACGATTACGCGCTCTTCCTTGATTACCGGGCCCAGCGCTGGCTGCTGGTTCTGAACGGCAAGCTGATCGTCCGCGATCTGCCTTTCCGCGAGAGCGGACTTTCCACGATCACCCGGTTCCGCATGATTCAGACCAGCGGTGAAGTCGCGACCGAGCCGCAGACGGCGTTCATCGACGACCTGGTGGTGACCAACGCCGAACCGGCCGGTATCGATTTTGATGACGACGGTCTGACCAACGCCGAGGAACGCACCCTCGGGATTGACCCGCTCAAGCTCGATACGGATGGCGACGGTATGCCCGACGGTTGGGAAGTCGCCCATGGCCTGAATGCGAAGGTCGACGACACGATGGCCGACCCCGACTCCGACGGAGCGCCCAATCTTTCCGAATACCAGGCGGGGCAGGATCCGCAACAGGCGGGCACGCCTGTGCCCGGTGTGGTTGTGCTGGAGCAGTGGAATGATCTGACGGGTTCCGAAATCTCCGTCCTCACCAACAGCACTCAGTTCCCCTCGCAACCCGCCACGAAAACGTTGCTCGGCTCCGTTTCCGCGGGCGCCGATGCCGGCGACAACTACGGTCGCCGCATCCGCGGCTTGCTGCTGCCTCCGGTGACCGGCGACTACCAGTTCTGGGTTTCGGGTGATTATCATGTCGAACTGTGGCTCAGTCCGACCGACAGCCCCTTTGACCGTATGCTGGCCGCTTCGGTGCGGGCGTCCACGGCAACCTTGGGGTCCTACGATGCCACGGTGGCCCAGCGCTCCCGCCCGATCCGGCTTGAGGCCGGGCAGCGTTATTACCTGGAAGTTTTGCATAAGGAATCCACCGGCACGGATCACTTCTCCGTGGCCTGGCGTATTCCCGGCGGCCAGCGGCAGGTGCTCGCCTCCACCTATGTGGCGGCCTTTGCCGCCCGCCCGGATGATCTCGACGGCGATGGCCTGCCCGACGCGTGGGAAGCCGCGCACGGCATGGGCGCCACCAAGGGCTACGGTGTGGACGGTGCCTACCGGGACCGCGACAACGACGGGCTGACCAACCTCCAGGAGTATCAACTTGGTTCGCACCCGGGCTTGGCCGACACCGATGGCGACGGGGTCAATGATTACGATGCGATCTTCGTCGCCGAGGTTGATCCGACCGCCGGCGTCTTTGGCGGCCCGGCGCAAACCGTCGCCTCCGCCACGGGCTCCGCCGGCTCTGCGGTCGAGGGCACGTGGCTGGCCACCGATGCGGGTTTCATCGAGGCGCGCAGCCTTCGGGGTTCGGTCGCCTACAACGTCGCCGTGGCCGAGGGCGGACTCTACCGCCTCGATCTGACCGTCATGGATGCTTATGTGGCCAACCCCCTGCGCACCTTTGAACTCGGCCTCAAGATCGACGGTATCCCCGTCGGCACCCTCTTCGTGAAAGCCAGCGGCGCGGCCGCCGGCATCGGTCGCCTCTACCTGCCCTGGCTCACCGCCGGCAGCCATGTGATCGAGATTGCTTGGGAAAACGGCCGTCCCGATTCCTTCCTGCGCATCGTCTCGCTCGCCCTTGTCAATCCCGGCACCAAGGACGACAACGCCGACGGGGTGGCCGACTGGGTCGCCTCCCGTCTGGAGCATACCTTTGCCCTGGATGGCACCCGTGTGGAGACTCACGTTTCTCCCTACACGGTGGAAGGCGCCTCCGCCTACCCGCAGTTTGTCGCCGCGACCGCGACGTATTCGACCGCGACGGTGGGCGAGCCGGTGACGCTCACGGTGAATGAGGGCCTCACCCGGCATTGGTTTGCCCACGTGCCGCTGATCGCCGGGGCCACCGCCGTGGTGACCGCGAGCGAAGCGGGCGGCCTGGCCACGCAGGGCAAGGAAATCGTTTGGACGCCCTTGAACCTGCTCGGTCTGGCTCCCGGCGCGCAGCAACTCCTCCGCCAGGGCGACCGCCTGCTCGTCAAGGCGACCGCCGCCGGCCTGACTTCGGCCGACTCCGTGGTCGTCACCCGCGTGGCCCCCGGCAATCAGCTGGAACTCCATACGCTGGTGGTCGGTGACTTCCTTGAGGTGCCTTTCGACACGGCGGGGAATTACGAACTCTGGGTCAGTGTCCCCGGGCAGCCCTCCGCGCTGGCGCTCACGGTCAAAGTCCGTCACGTGCAGCTGGACCCGGCGCCCCTGCTCATGGGCACGGCCTCCCGGGTCTGGCAGCCGACGGGCCTGCCCACTGAGGCCGTGGTGGCGGCTGATTCCACGCTTTCCCTCGTGGAAACGTTGCCCTCCCTTTCGCCGAGGAAGTTCACGCTGACGGCCTCCAGCAGTGCGGTGCAACGTATGGTGGCCCGACTTGGAGCCGATGGCCCGGTTGCCGATGTTCTCGCGATCCGCCCCCTGCGCAGTTACCACGGCGAAAAGGGCAAGTGGGATGTGGTGCAGGTCTTCTCCGACGGCACCCAGCTTTGGAAGGGCATCATCGACCTCGGCGGGCCCGTGCCCCCCGCGCTCCGCATCACGATCACCGTTTTCAAGGCCGGCACCTCGTTCGATGACGGCACGCTCACCCGCACCCTCACCGCCGCCGACTTCGACGAAAACGGTATCGCCATTTATTACCTGCTCCGCTCGTCCAACACGCTCGGCGCGCCCTGCCACACCGTGAGGTTTTACGACGACATCACTTCGCTCAACTACAGTTACTAAGTTCGCGCCACTTTCCTTGGACCTTTTTTTGATCGCATGACCTCCTTCCTCCGCTTCGCTCCCTTCGCCCTCGCTTCGCTCGTTCTGCCCGTGGCGGTCTGGGCCGTCAACCCGCCCCCTAATCCGAGCTGTGAAGACGCCAAATACGCCGAGGAGAACGAATGCGAATGCAAGAACCCAAAGCCGTGCCATTGTAAGAAGGAGGGCGATGAAGGCTCGGGTTCGGGATGTGGATGTGAGGGCGAGCCCTCCAACGCCTCTCTCGGCTACCGGCTCCACTTTGGCGGCATTCCCTTTGAGCCCGGATTGGATGATGGCATCATCGTCATTCACCAGCAGCAGCCCACGCCCACGCAATTCACTCCTCAAGTGGTGAAGTATGCTTCCGTATTGGCGGTGCAGGTGGCCAGTAAGAAGACCAACACCGCCGATTGGGAGATCGTTATCTTAAACGATTCCGGGCGCATGAGCTCCTTCCAATTCCCCTCCGGCCAAAGTGTCGCTTACACATCCGCCAAAAAATATGCCTTGCGGCTGCTGGCGGCGGATCGCTCCCCGGTCCAAGCCGGGACGGCGCAGTCTCAACCGGCGTTCCTCCGGCTAGAGTATGAAGAGGGCGGATGGACGGAACTCGATTTTACGACGGGCAAGCCCGTGAAACACCAAGCTCCATCCGGCCGCTTGACCGATCTCGGTAGCATGCCCGAAGCTCTCGTGACCCGCATCATCCAAGCGGACGGAGTTACTCGACAGATCAAGACCGCCGCCGGACTCGCCGATTTCGTGCAGACAGATGAACAGGCGTTTGAAATTCACTTTTATGCGCCCTCGCAGATCGGCGCGTTCGACACCGCATCCGGCCTTTATGCGTTCACGGGAACTTCATTCCGGGTTATTCGCTTGGAGAACGCCTCGGATTCCCTGACGGAGTATGGCCACGTAAAGATCTCCGAGGTTTGGGGCACGCGAAACACGGAATTTTTCTTCATTTACAACCCGGACCTCGATGAATGGTCACTCACCCGAGGCAACCAAGGCGCCCAACGGACCGAGGTAAAAGAAAGTGCTCCAGGCCCCGGAACGAATGAGACGACCATCACCAGGACCCTTAAGAACGAGGCGGAAGCGGTCGTTTCGACCCGCCAGACAGTGAAGCGCAAATTCGCCTGGGGCTCCTCCACGGTGCGTGAGATTCAGGAGCCCGCGACCCTGAATCTTATCACCACCCAGACTTACCATGAGACGTCCGGCCAGCCGGGATATTCCAAGGTGAAAAGCCGCCAAGAGCCCGACGGCAGTTGGGCAAGTTACGTCTATGATGCCGATGGCCGGGTCATCGAGACCTCCACCCCTTGGAAAAACAGCGCGTTGCAATACCCGCTCACCGCTCCGCGTCGGATCGTTGCCAACAGTTACACTTCACTGGATGGTGACGATGTTACGGGTGTCTTGGACACGAAGCCCCGCACCATCACGACATCTGTCGTCACGAGCCAAGGCGGCGCTCCGGTTGTCATCGACCGCACATGGCATGTTTATAAAACCGACGCACAGGGCGTTTATACCGAAATCACCGAACGTGCTGCGAACAACACCGCCGTCTATGGCGACTCCGGCAACCTGCGCACGACCTCGGTTTATTACACCACGAATACCGCCCAGTCCGGCTATGACGCGCTTTCGGCCGGTCGCCTTCATTACGAAGATCGAGAAAACGGCACCCGCATAACCTCCACTTATAGCCGAGATGCCGGCGACTTAAACGCCTACTTTACGATCACCGAGATTCTTGGCACACCCTCGGCCCCCGCTGGGCTCGACGGCCTCTCCACCCGCACTGACAAGATCCATGACGTGCGCGGCAAGCTCGTCGAAACGAAGTCCTCCATCCGGTCAGGAGGCCAGTGGCACCCCGTCTCCACAGAGACGCGCACCGTCAACGGTCAGGGCTTCCATGTCGCCACGCACGTCGATGCGCGGCAGACCTACGCGGCCGCCTACAACGCCCATCTGCTCGTGTCACAGACGACCGAGGATGGGGTCACCACGACCTACATCCACGACGCACTCGACAAGGTGAGTTCCGAAACACGGGTTGGCATCGCCGTCTCCGGTGCTTATGTCGCACAGCCCGATATCACCACTACATACATGCGCGAACTCGGCGGACTCGATTGCGGGTGCGACGGCGAGGTCACCGCCTTCATCACCGCCGGCTCGCTCGCTCTCGAAACCAAGGAAAAGAAAGACGCAACGGGGCGACTTACTTACCAAAAGGATGCCGCCGGCCTCGAAACGACTTACGCTTACGCTCTCGGTGGACGCCAGACCATCCGCACCCATCCCAACGGAGGAACGTTCATTGATCTCCATCACGCGGATGGCCGTCATGAGTCCCACACCGGCACGGGAGGAATCGCAGAGTATTACGACTATGGCGTGAACATCGATGGCTCGACCTGGACCAAGACCACGCAGGTTTCCCAGACCGGCGAACGTTGGGAAAAAACCACCGAAAACCTCCTCGGCCAGTTCGTCAAGGTGGAGCGCCCCGCCTACGACGGCGGTATCCTGACGACTACCTACGCCTACGACGCCCAAGGGCGAGGGGTTCGCGTGCGCCAGCACCACCTCTCCGGCACCACCGAAACCACCCTGATGGCCGACACCCTCACCGAATATGATGCCCTCGGCAACGTCACCCGCACCGGCCTCGATGTGAACGCCAGCGGCGTGCTCGACCTCGCCTCATCTGATCGCATCACCGAGATGGAGACCACCTTTGCGGAATATGACTCCACTTGGTGGCAGGTCCGGCAGGCCCAGGTTTACCCGACCACCGGCAGCGCCACCGCCGTGCAAGTATCCGAATCCCGCAACCGCCTCTCCGGCCTCACGGGCAACCTTGCCGCCGAACACGTCTCCCTTGGGGTGGAGGGCAATCTTACGCGTCAGATCCGGCAAATCGACTTCGTCGAAAAACTCGTCACCACCACGACCACCTATCCGGATTCGACGCTGTCCGCAGTCTCCATCACCCGCAACGGCCTGCTGGTTTCCGAAACCGGCAAAACCAGCACCGCCGCCACGACCTACGGCTACGACGCTCTGGGACGCGTCACTTCGATTAAAGACCCGCGCCACACCGAGGCCGCGACCATGGCCTACCACGCCACCACCGGCCAGTTGACCAGCCAGACCGATGCGGCCGGCCACGCCATCACCTACGCTTATTATGCCAACGGCGAAATCGGGGCGGGGCAGGTGAAACTCGTCACCGACGCGCAGGGCCATACCCGACGCTCCGGCTACGATCTTCTTGGCCGCCCCGTCCACGAATGGGGCGCCGCCACCTATCCGCAGGCCTACGCATACACCGCCCACAGTGAACTGGCCACGCTGACCACTTGGCGCGATATTGGTGTCGCCAATCTTGATGCTGCCACATGGCCTGCGCCCGGCGGCGGCGACACGACGACATGGACTCACCAAGCCACGACTGGCCTGCTCACCCGCAAGCATTACGCCGATGGCAAGGGCACCGACTACACGTATGACCAGCTCAACCGCCTAGCCACTCGCACATGGTCACGATTGGTGGCGGGTTCACCCTTGGTCACCACCTACGGGTATGTGCTGGCGACGGGTGAACTAACCTCGGTGGATTACTCCGATACCACACCCGATGTAGTCACGACCTATGATCGTCTTGGTCGTCAAGCCGGCGTCACGGATGTCACCGGCACGCGCACGTTTACTTACACGACGGCGCTGCGCCTCGATCAGGAACAACTCCCATCCTTTTACGGCAGTCGTATCCTTACCCGGTCTTACCAAGGGACGAACACTGGCCAGGTTTCCGGTCGCACCGATGGTTTTGAACTCGGTGTGAGCGGCGATCTCGATCAGGATTACTCCGTGGTTTATGGCTATGACAATGCGGGACGCCTGAACACCGTGACGGACTCCGGCGGGACGTTTACCTATGGCTATCTCGCCAACAGCAACCTGCGTTCAACTGTCACCGGACCGGTTCATGTCGCGACGACCACTTACGAGGCTAATCGCGACGTGATCGACATCGTGGAAAACAAAGTTGGCGCGACGAGTATCTCCAAGTATGCATACACCGTGAACAACCTCGGCCAACGCACGCAGCGGGCCAATACCGGCACGGCCTTCGGAACCGTCTCGACCGACGTGTTTAACTACAACGCCAACGCCGAGGTTATCGGCTCGACCAATGCCACGCTCACGGCTCGCGACCAGTCATTCGCCTACGACCCCATTGGCAATCGGCTCTCTTTTACCCAGGCGAGTGGCACGATCAGCTACACAGCCAACAGTCTGAACCAGTATTCGTCTATTTCTGCGCCTTTTGTGCCTTCTGTGGTCAATCCTGCCTATGATTTGGATGGTAACCAAATCGATACCGGCTCCGGCCAACTCTACACGTGGGATGCCGAAAACCGCCTCATCGCCATCGAGCCGCTGGTCCCGACTACCGGCGACAACAAGCAGCTCAACGCCTACGACGCTCAAAGCCGCCGCGTGCGCAAGCAGGTCTCCACTTATGCCGACGGCACCTGGAGTCTCACGACGGATGAGAAGTTCGTTTACGATGGATGGAACCTCGTCGCGGTGTTGGATGCCGCCAGCAGCAACTCGCTGCTCCGGACCTATACGTGGGGAACGGATTTGTCCGGTGGTCTGCAGGGTGCGGGTGGAGTGGGCGGACTGCTCTCCGCCAAGGATGGCGGTTCGGTCTATCACTACACATACGACGCCAACGGCAACGTGAGCGAAGTGCTGAATAATTCCGGCGGTATTGCCGCTCACTACGAATACGACTCCTTTGGCAACATGGTTACCTCAATTGGTGCTTACGCTGCGGCCAATGCTTATCGTTTTAGCACCAAGCTGCTGGATGACGTTGGTGACCTGTATTATTACGGCTACAGATACTACAGCTCGGTCACCGGGCGCTGGCTCAGCAGGGATCCGATAGGTGAAAAAGGGGGGGCGAACCTCTATAGCATGGTTCGAAACAGTGGAATAAATACGTGGGACTTTTTGGGCCTTTGCACTGTCGGAGAGCGACGAAACTGGAATGTTCTTCGTGCCGAGAGGACGGTGGATGGTCAATTCGGGCAAGACTTTGCGGATGAAATTGCTAAGGCCGGGGGCTTGCTCTCGGGAGTTTTGATTCTATCAGGGGCAGCTCCTTTGGCCGCTCCGGTTGGAAGCGGTGCCCCCCACCTCGCTGGTGAGATTGTATTGGCGGGCGCGACGACAGTTGGTGGCACAGCTCGCGGACTTCCAGATCAAGCTACAGCAATCGATGCTCTCCCTGCTATTATCCGCCATCAGATTCAGACGTTTAATTTTGCCTTAAGCCAAAGCAGGCAGATAACGGTTGAGGGGGCATGGGAAGAATGCGAAAGTTTTTTGATATTCTGCACGAAATGGACAGGTAAGAAGGGGGCCTACACATATCGTTCGAGCAGTGCGTTAACAGGTGCAGATTTCTCCACTGCCATCTCGGCAGCGAAGGCTTCTCTTTATGGTGAATAATAAAATATACTATGTTTTTTTTTCGGCCCTAGCAATGCTATGGACGTCATGTAGGGACGGCAATGTCTCGTATCGTATCCAAAATAGAGTGATATCGGTGGTGCCGCTTGACGACGCGGCAGTGCTGCAAGTAGACGGAAATCTCGAGGTTCGTATTAAAGTTAACAGCAATGCGACGTTTGTATCACTTTCAGACGGTGGCGGGGTGTTTTATTCGCTCAGCTTTGTGAAGGGGGAGTCGGAGCCATTTGATGTCTACCGCGTAAATAGAGGGAACGGGGTCGTTCTCTTCTATGACGAATCGGGTGAGGTTTCAAAAAAACAGTTTCTCGGGAAGTGAAACCAAGCAGAAGTTGGTGAACAAGCGAACCCCACAGGCCAACCATAGCAGGCGGAAGGCCCCCGTGCCAACGAGGGCCTATCGACTGCTTATTATTAAATAATGCACTTGGAGCAGCTTCTCGATTACGAACCCTCCGAAGGAGAAAAGGTCATCTACATCAAGCTGAACACTTCAACGCCTTGCCCGCCTCGTAGCGCTTATCCCGCGTAAACCAGATTCCTGCGCTCGCAGCCTCTTTCATCCGCAAGCGCTCGCTGAACTACGGTAGAAATGCGACCGCCCCAAGCTATGTCCCGCCAGCGAAAGCCTCCACGCAGTCCGACTCAATATAATATACGTCACAGGGAAGTGATGGGGCGAAGCTCGGCCAAGAAGGTAAACGGTAAAACATGACCCCTTTTCTAGTTTCGCTGGCTCAGCAGGGACCCCATTGCGGAGTCAGGCGGGGCCAACCTGTATGGATTTGTTGGGAACGAATCGCTTGGGTTTGTTGACGTAGGGGGGTTAAAAGGCTGGAAGATTGAAGAATTACTGACGTCTGCTCAGTTGAAATCGTTAACCGATAAACTGGAAGCGTTAAAGCGCGCCGAGGATGCGGCGAAAGCAAATAAAAATGCAGCTAATGATGCTTTGGTTAAGAAGCTTAGGGATAATTACCAGACGGGACTGGTATCTATGGCTGCTGAGTGGGCGGAGTTTGATGTGCAGATGGCGGATTTAAATAATATAGCAGCCATTCTGGATACTGCTTTGACAGATCGCTGGAATGTAATTGATGGGGAGAAGATACTCAAGCTTGGATATGGCTTGCAGTGCCCATTTGCTATGCTTAGGGTCATTAGGTGTCATTGTGATGCAAACGGCGAAAAATCCGCCGTTGAGCGATGCGATAAGATGGCGGGAAATGTAGTAAAATTTTGTGACATGGCCTCGGATCTGTAACATTTTCTATGCATAATATTATTTCTAGCGGCATTATTTCTTCAGCACTCCTGTGTTCCTGCGCCATGGCGGGTGAGCAATCTCCGCTTCAGATCGGCCCCTATGTGCTGCATTACAGCAGCGGGAAAGATACTGAGGACGTCGGAATTGCTCTTTTTTCAAAAAAGAAAGCAATTCCATCATATAATATTGTTGTTTCGCCGTCGGGCGCGGTTCAGTTTGTGGTTCAGATAGATTATGGTGATCGCATTGTATATTATATAGATAAAAATGGCGATGGCCTCCTGGATGAAGGAGTAGAGAGATCGAAGGAGAAGGGCACCTACCGGAAGTTTGATATTCAAACGAAGTTTATTGATAAGATTGAGGTTCAAGTTCCATATAGCGTGAACCCCACAGGCCAACCATAGCAACACAAGCTGAAGGGGTCAGGTTTTACCCTTTACCTTTTTTAATAACGAAGATCGGTCGCGGAAGTGACGGGGCGAAGCTTGGCTGGAAAGGTAAAGGGTAAAACCTGACCCCTTTTCTATGCTCTCGTTAATAACGAAGCTTGGTTGGGTGATTACCTCTTTGGAAATAATGGCTACGTTGTTGAGAACGGAGTTAGGACGTGCCTTTATGGGATTGGAGCGCTTGAAACGACGATATCCGGAACGCCTCCTCCCTATATTGTGGATGGAGTGCATTCATATACGCTAATAGAAGGTTCTTGCGAGTGCGAGCCTTACAAGACATTCCGAGAGAGTTATTCTCCAACTAAGGGACGTGATTAATAAAAATGAAAATGCACTACTGGATTCTTGCGACTGGCCTTGTTGCCTCTAGTCTGCTGCCGCTGCCGGTGAGGGCGGATTCTGCTTTTTCAAAACCATCATGGGTGGTTGAAGAAAGCTGGATTCTTGGTTCGGAGACAATGATAACAAGCGTTATTAACAAAGCGGGGAATCAGCTGTTGACCGTGGATGGCGTGGCTTCATTTGCTCTCAATGGCGGACATTATGTAAGGCAAGCTGTGGTCGAGGAGAAGGCGCGGGTGGCGACCTTTTTAATATATCGAGCCATTCCCCGTGGTGGATATTATAGTAATATCATAACAATGGCACTCGGTGTGGAAAATGTAGGAGTGGAGTTTCGGAGTGTCATGGGCGAAGCGGTTTTAGGCCCTGCAAGCACTAAGCCTTTTATTGCTAAAATTGGTGAAACACGTTCTTTCCCTTTGGTAATGCTGCTTGTGGGAAGACAGGAGAAAGAGGTTTTGCCGAGCAAGGTCTTGTATGAATGGCAATTATGGGATCTGCATGGGCAAGAATTGATTAAACGATTCGAAGGCGATGACAAAAAGCCGTTTATAGCAGAACCTAAAGTGAACCCCACAGGCCAACCATAGCAGGCGGAAGGCCCCCGTGCCAAACGGGGGCGATCGACTGCTTCTTTTATAAATATTCGCTTGGAACACCTTCTCGGCTACGAACCCTCTATTGTTTCAAGAGATAAGCTTCGCCTACATCAAACTGAACACCCCAATGGCCTGCCCGCCACATACCACTTGTTCCTGTTAACCACCCGGATTCCCACCGCCTCTTTCATCGGCGATGGTCTCGGTATAACTCCGGTAGGGATGCGACTGCCCAAGCTATGTCCCGCCAGCGAAAGCCGCCGCCCGGTCTGGCTCAATATCAAATATACCACACGGGGAGGAGTCGGCGAGATGCCGATTTCCGGCTGGGCCGGGATAACCCTTTGAAACGGGTTGAAATCCCAAGGAACGGGCACGGACGAGCCACGCTCCTACGTCGGAGTGTAGGGGGCTTGTTCAAAGCCTTCCATTTTGGATTTTTAGGAGATCCCTTCAGTCGAGCAGTGCTGCGTGGGGGTTGTCTTTATAAAAATGGACGGTTGTCATGGCGCTTACTTTCATCCTGTTTTGGTTAAATGCACATGGTTATGACTCACTATAACAATCCCCTGTTCTTCACGGGCTTTATGGTTTTGGTTTTCCTGGCGCTGCCGCTGTGCGGTCGGGCGGATGTCGGCGTAGTCGTCGGCAGCACTCCGTCCTCATTTGAGGAGCGGCATCGGGAATCCTACCTGCTGGGGAAGCGTCTCTCGCCTGAAGAGGTGGATACGTTGCTCGGGTTCCTGCTGCGTGCCGCGAAAACCGATGGGACCGGCGGGGCCGAGTTGGCGACTTTGAAAAACAACGTGGCCGATGCGTTGTTGCAGCAGGAGGTTTTGCCGCCTCGTTTGTTTGATACTTTTACCAAGGGCTTTGCCGATCACCGGCAGGGTGAGGTCTGGCGCGAGTATATAGTTCAGAAACTTCCGGAGCTTGCCTTGCGGTTGAGTGGGGCGCCCCAGAAAAAAGTTTTGGCTTTCCTGCGCGAGCGAACCAAGGACACGGATTCCATTTTTGCCGGAACCGCCTTGATCGGGCTGGATCGCCTGCACTCTGCCAAGCCGGACCTAGTGTAGTGTCGCGTAAATAACTATACGGATCCGGAGGTCTTCTTTTTTCTGGATTTGC
>LNAP01002768.1_pt1 | contig 17235 bp, 15 predicted proteins | sample 602601 | NCBI WGS metagenome assembly LNAP01 (sample SAMN02440304, study PRJNA202911) | soil metagenome | biome: Subtropical and temperate rainforests or woodlands; isolation source: soil samples (1 kg each in a 20% v/v slurry with milli Q water) were... ... | reverse complement strand
GCGCGCAATGATGGACATCGTCCATTTATTGTCGCCGGGACGCTGTTTGGGATTCCAGGTGCTGGGATTTGCCGAGCCGTAGTAGACGAGGTTGGTTTCGGGATCGTAGCTGAACCACCCCCAGGTTGTGCCGCCGCCTATTTTCCATTGGTCGCCTTCCCAGGTCTTGAGCGAGGAGTCCTTGCCGACAGGCGCCATTTTGCCGTCCGTCCAGGTCATCGTTTTTTCTGGATCAAACAGCATTTCGTCATCCGGTCCGACCGAATAACCTTTCCAGACCTCTTTACCGGTTTTCAGGTCATAGGCGGTCAAGTGACCACGTACGCCGAACTCGCCGCCGCTGATGCCAGTGATAACTTTATCTTTGAAGATATGAGGAGCGTTGGTGTTGGTCTCGCCGATTTTGGGATTGCCGTTAACGATTTTCCAGACTTCCTCACCTGTTTTTGCATCGAGCGCGACGAGCGTGGTGTCCGCCTGCCCCAGGATGATCTTGCCATCGCCATAAGCCAGTCCGCGGTTGACCGTGTCGCAACACATGACGGCGATCACGGACGGGTCCTGCTTAGGCTCGTACTTCCAGATCATGGAGTGGTCTTCAAGATTGATGGCAAAGACCTTGTTGGGAAATGGGCTGTGCACATACATCGTGTCGCCAATTACCAGAGGACCGCCTTCATGCCCTCGCAACACGCCCGTCGAGAATGTCCAGGCTACCTGGAGATCTTTGACGTTTTCGCTAGTGATCTGCTTTAGTTCGCTATAGCGATGATTCTCGATGTTTCCGGCTTGCATAGCCCAATTGGCGGGGTCGGCTGCGGCTTTGTCGAGCATGGGGTCTGCTTGTGCATGGCCGGTTGCCATAATGACCCCGGCGATGCATAACGCGGTTTTCAGAGTTACCTTAAATGACATGTCTTCCTCCGATGTGGTTATACGGCGAGGCATAAGAGATGAAATCCAGTTCAGCGCTATAGCACCCCGACGACTTGTTGCATGATCAATCAAGCACTTATCGTGCCAATTTTGATGTTCGGGTAATGTCAGGCGGGGCTCACGATAGAGGTTGGGCGGTGCCGTCCGGCTGGACGACATGTGTTTCAAGAATGTCCTGCCACCTGAACAATCAGGCTGATCTTGTGTTCCGTTTAGTCAACACATTTTCTAGCGTCCGGCACGTCTCTGTTCCCAGAGCACGTATCGTTAGTATTGGCATGGCTATTGCGGTGATCACATCATTCATGGAAGAAACAAGGATGAAACAAGGATGAAATGGAAACACTGAACCAGTGTGGCGTGCACGCATCATCGCCTGCGGCGCCATGGCCGGCGCACGCGTTCACCGGCTTTGCAAAGTGCTTATGTGCGCCGCTGTTGTGCTGCGCGATTCCGTCGGTGGTAGTGGGAGCCACCGATCCCTTGCCCGTACAAGAGGTGGCTGCTGGCGTTTTTGTGCATCAGGGCGTGCATCAGGACGCCACACCCCGCAATTACGGAGCAATCGCCAATGTGGGTTTTATCGTGGGTGGCAAGTGCGTAGCGGTCATTGACACAGGCGGAAGTTTTGCGCAGGGCAAGGCCTTGCGCGCCGCAATAAGCAGGCAAACCTCACTGCCGGTTTGTTACGTGATCAATACCCATGTTCATCCCGATCATGTATATGGAAATGCCGCATTTGTCGCCGACAAAGCCGAGTTTATCGGCCACTACAATCTTGCCGCGTCGATGCGTTCGCGGGGCAGCTACTATGCCGCATACTTGGAACGCACGATTGGTCCGGAGCTGGCTCGGCCGAGTATTCTCATTCCCCCCAGCGTGCAGGTGAAGGGAACGCACCAGCTCGACCTGGGAGAACGCAAGCTCACCATCCAGGCCTGGCCCACGTCTCACACGGACAATGATTTAACAGTCCTGGACGAAACGACTGCCACGCTCTGGACAGGTGACCTGGTGTTCCGCGAGCGGATTCCATCGCTTGATGGCAAGCTTTCGGGCTGGCTGTCCACTATGGAAAGCCTGGCCCGGATCCCGGCCGAACTAGTGGTGCCGGGCCATGGCCCTGTCAGCACTGATTGGCCCGCGGTAATGAAGCCGCAGCAGCAGTATCTACAGCAATTGCGGGCGGACGTGCGCGCCGCGTTAAAAACCAAGCGTTCCATACAGCAGGCCACGGCCGAAATCGGCGCCTCGAATCCGTCGCAATGGCAGCTATTTGACGGTTCTCATCGACAAAACGTGACCGCGGCGTTCACTGAATTGGAATGGGAAGATTGATGTGCTTGATAGGTTTGGATAAGCGCAGTACAACGATAACGTATCAGGAGATTCTTATGCATAGCATGTGCCGCAAGTTCCGGTTTCGCATCGCCGCTATTATCGTGCTGGTACCCATGCTGTCGTTCGCGGCCGAACCGGACGTGCCGCCTGACAGTCCAATGTGGCAGAAACTGCGTGTGGCCTTGTTCCAGGAACGGGCCATCAGCAACGATGGTGATCAACTGATCGCCTTGACAGTCCCAAAACGAGCACAAGATGCGGCTGTCGTGCCGGTATCGATCAAAGCCCTCATACCCCAGACGCAGCAGGGCTATATCAAGACCATACACCTTATTGTCGACGACAATCCCGCACCGCTCGCGGCGGTATTTCACCTGACGCCCGCAAGCGGTATTGCGGATATTGAAACGAGGGTGAGGGTAGAGCAGTACACCTATGTGCGCGCAATCGTCGAAACCAGCGACGGGGAACTGGCCATGACCAAGGCATACGTCAAGGCCTCGGGCGGCTGTTCGGCTCCTGCCAACCGGGCGCCCGGTGGTGAGGACAGTCTGGGCAAGATGAAATTGATGACACAGGACCATCCGAAGTTGAACCAGCCCGTGATGGCCCAGCTCATGATCCGCCACCCGAACGCGTCGGGCATGGTAATGGACCAGGCGACGCGGCTATACGACCCGCCCCATTACGTGCGCCGGCTGGAAGTGGCTTATGCGGGCAAGCCGGTCATGACCGCTGACGTGGATTTCGGCATCAGTGAGAATCCCAACTTCAGGTTTTATTTCACGCCGCAAGCGGAAGGCGTGTTAACGGCACGAGCCCAAGACTCCAACGACCTTGTCTTTGACACGTCACTGGAGGTCACTCCTGAATAAGGGGTTAAGGCCGCTAAAGTCCGGCCTGGTTTTTCTCGACCATGCTTCGGACCATATAGCGAATGCCGCGGCTCCATGTTTGATCGGTGTTGCCGCGAATATCCACCGATTTGTTCAGGACGATGTTGCCCCCTTCGACGTCGCGAACCTGGATGTTGATATTCAGGATCAGGTTGCTGACCTTCTGAACCCATCCGGTCAGGACGCGGTTGGTGTGCAGCGCGCGTCCGATTTCCACATCGCAACCGTTGCAGCTATGCAGGTTGAAGCGCTTCTGCAGGTCTTTGATGAGGGTGGCAGCCGGCGCGTTGTCAACCACCGTGTACAGTTGCTTGTCGGCAATGTCGTGGCGTAATTGCTCGGTGATCTTGGCCAGGCGCAGCTTTTGTTCGGCGTCTTTGCCGGTTTCACCTGTGTTATCGATCAGCTCGAAGTCCATTATCGCGATCGACTGTACCGGAGTTTCGGCGGAGCAAACCGCAAACGGGGCCAGGATGACAAGGGCGGCCAGACACTGACGGCCCCTAAGCAAAAGGGTTGCGAGCCCGCTATTTAAGGAAACAGGCATTGGCGGCTCTTGTTTCGATTTCCTTGTACTTCTTGGCCATGACCTTGACTTGCGCGGGATCACGGAACTCGGCTCCGCGCTCGCCCCCTAGTCGAAGGTATTTGGATGCCGTTGATATTTCTGCGTATTCATCGAATGCGGTTTGTTTGGCGATTTCGTCGATGGCGCATGAGCATTTGTAGAAGGATTCATAGTTTTTCCCTGGATGGGCCTGCATGCATTCCAGGACATACTCCACCCGCGTGGTGGTGGGAAAGTCGCTAACGGGCGCGGCAGCCGGCGCTGCGATAGTCGATGCGGCGGCAGCCGGTGCTGTAATTGGCATAACGCTTGCTAAGAGCACTGCAAAGACGGTGGACGATAAGAACTTCATGTTTTCCCCTAAAAGCGATGTATCCAATGACAGACCAACTCGTGGCCCGGTGCAACGGGACAGGCAAACCGTTACATATCCTCATAGCAATAGTCATGCCATTATTGCGGGGTGCCGGGGTATGCGGGATGCTTGCCTGGGCATTGCAAGCACAGGCCCAGGAGTCGCGCGTTCCTTCCGTGCAGCAACTGGCGCCTGGCGTTTATGCGGCGATCGGTCAGAACAGCGAACCGGAACCCCGGAATCGTGGTGTAGTGGGCAATCAGGGAATCATCATTGGCAAGGATGGAGTCATCCTGATTGATACGGGCACCAGTGCCCGGCATGTGTCCGACCTTGTCGCCGCAGTCGGTCGTTTGACATCCAAACCCATCGTGCTCGCCATCAATACGCATCAGAATCCGGCATTTGTATTTGGAAACGGCACACTGGCGCTACAGGGTGTTCCGATTCTTGCGCACCATGATGTCGCCGCCCTTATCGCGCAGCGCTGCCAGAAGTGCCTGAAAAAACTTATTGATATATTGGGTGCCGATGAGATGGACGGCACCCGGGTCACGGTACCGACGCAGACGCTGGATGGCGCCACGGCCATCGATGTCGCGGGTCGAAAGCTGGATATCCTTTATTACGGACATAGTTCGTCGCCGGGCTCCATCGGTGTGCTCGACCGCGAGTCAGGTGTCTTGTTTGCCGGAGGGCTGGTATCGATAGGCCGCATACCGGACGCCAAAGACGCGCATATTGCCGAGTGGCTTGCGGCACTCCAGGATATCGAAGCCCGCAGACCTTCAAGGATAGTCCCTGGCGAAGGGCCTGTTTCATCGGTGACGGAACTGGCCGATTTAAGCGGCTACCTCATCGCACTGGAAAATATCGTGAAGAACACCTTCAAGGCGGGAATCAGCCTTGGAAAAGCTGGCGAGTCGTCGCAACTGTCGCAGTTTCAACAATGGCCCTTGTACCAGACCGTTCATAAGAAGAATGTGGAACACCAGTACCTTCAGCTGGAGCGGCGGATTCTCGATGAGCAACCCTGAACGCGCTAGGCAAGATGCTCGGCGATATCCATGTTCAATAAATGAGCAGGGTGTGGCGCAGTCGTTTCGGGAACGATACCGAAACGAGGCTTTCAGCTATATTTTCACCATGTCTCCAAACCGGCTCGGTTTTTGCTAAGTAACCCAGGGATGGCAAAAAAGCCATTTACCCACGGTTCGATCTAATAGCGAACTGTACGGTCCAAGACGCCTATCAGGAGACATTAATGAATATAAGCATCCATCCCGCTGTCGATAATGGCTTTCAGCCCGCGACGCCAGGGTTTTCAGGCGGCACCTTGCTGTGCGATTGCGCCGACGATAAAGTGGAAGTCACCATCAATTCGCAGACCGCGCACAATCACGTATGCGGATGTTCGAAATGCTGGAAGCCGGCAGGCGCCCTGTTTTCGCAGGTTGCAGTGGTTTCGAAAGACGCAGTCAGCGTGACGGCCAATGAACAGAAGCTCAAGGTGGTCGATCCAACAGCGACAATCCAGCGCTATGCGTGTTCCGGCTGCGGAGTACATATGTACGGACGCATCGAGAACCAGAATCATCCATTCTACGGGCTGGATTTCGTCCATACTGAACGCTCTCCCCAGAGCGGCTGGGCGGCTCCCGAATTTGCCGCCTTTGTGTCGTCCATTATCGAAACGGGTACACCGCCTGATCAAATGGGCGCCATTCGGGCTCGCCTGAACGACCTTGGTCTACCTCCTTACGACTGCCTGTCGCCACCGCTTATGGATGCAATCGCCACGCACGTAGCGAAATCCAGATAAGCTCTCGGTTTATGCTCGAAGGAGCGGCCAAGCCGCTCCGCAAGACCAATTCAACCAATAAGGATTTATACACATGGACGTACGTGCAGCAGTAGCCACCAAGGCCGGCGCTCCGCTTACCATCGAAACCGTACAACTCGAAGGACCGCGTGCCGGCGAAGTCCTCGTCGAGATCAAGGCGTCGGGGGTATGCCACACCGACTTGTTCACGCTTTCGGGCGACGATCCGGAAGGCTTGTTTCCGGCCATCCTGGGGCATGAAGGAGCCGGTGTGGTCGTGGAAGTAGGCGCAGGGGTTACTACGCTGAAACCGGGCGATCACGTGATCCCCCTGTACACGCCGGAATGTCGAACATGCTCATATTGCTTATCGCGCAAGACCAATCTGTGCCAGGCCATACGTGAAACACAGGGACGCGGCGTAATGCCGGACGGTACCAGTCGTTTCAAGATGGGCGGCAAAGAGGTGCTCCACTACATGGGAACGTCGACCTTCGCGAACTACACGGTCGTGCCCGAGATCGCTCTCGCTAAAATCCGCGAAGATGCACCCTTCGAGAAAGTCTGCTACATCGGCTGCGGTGTCACCACCGGCATTGGCGCTGTCATCAACACGGCCAAGGTCGAGCCTGGCGACAATGTCATTGTTTTCGGTCTGGGCGGCATCGGCCTGAATGTGATCCAGGGCGCGCGCATGGCGGGCGCCGACATGATCGTGGGGGTCGACATCAACCCGGCCCGTGAAGCGCTTGCACGCAAGTTCGGCCTTACCCATTTCGTGAATTCCAATGAAGTGGAAGGGGATCTCGTCCAGTATCTGGTCGGGCTCACCAAAGGTGGCGCCGACCATACGTTTGAATGCATTGGCAACGTCAAGCTGATGCGACAGGCACTTGAGTGCGCCCATAAGGGCTGGGGTAAAAGCACCATCATCGGCGTCGCCGGAGCCGGGCAGGAAATCGCAACACGGCCATTCCAGCTGGTTACGGGCCGTGTATGGCAAGGGTCGGCCTTTGGCGGGGCTCGTGGCCGTACCGATGTGCCCAAGATCGTTGATTGGTACATGGATGGAAAGATTAATATCGACGATCTCATCACGCATGTGATGCCGATCGACAAGATCAATGATGCATTCCAGTTGATGAAAGACGGTACGTCCATCCGATCTGTTGTGACGTTCTAAGCTCACACCACCATGGGGCCCATATGCCGCGTCGCCGCGCCATATGGGCTATTTTCTTATTGGCCACAAATCCGGAACGAAACATGATGAAAACCATATCGCAAAACAAGAGCTTTGGCGGACAGCAGGGCGTATACAGCCACGAGTCCACCGAAACCGGCTGCACCATGCGCTTTGGCGTGTACCTGCCTCCGTCGGCCGAAAAAGGCCCGGTGCCTGTCCTGTTCTGGTTGTCGGGACTGACCTGTACCGAAGAGAACTTCATCGTCAAGGCCGGCGCGCAACGTATGGCCGCCGAACTCGGTATCGCCATCGTCACGCCCGACACGAGTCCGCGCGGACTAAACTATCCAAAAGACGCCGATAGCTACGACTTCGGTGTGGGGGCTGGCTTCTACGTTGACGCGACAGAGAGTCCCTGGTCTGACGGATACCGCATGTACTCGTATATCACCAAGGAACTTTTCGATCTCATTGCCAATGGTTTTGCGGTCGATGCCGCGCGCGCGGGTATTTTCGGACATTCCATGGGCGGCCACGGCGCACTGACGATAGGCCTGAAGAACCCCGATAAGTTCAAGACAATCTCCGCGTTCTCGCCGATCGTGTCGCCAACGCGTTGTCCCTGGGGCGAGAAGGCGCTGGCCGGATATCTTGGCAGCGACCGCGCTTCGTGGGCCGATTACGATGCCACGTTACTGATACAGAAGCACGGTTGGTCCGGCCCCGAATTACTGGTCGACCAGGGCACTGCCGACCAGTTCCTGCAGGAGCAACTCAAGCCCGAATTACTGACTGCCGCCTGCAACGAGGCCAATGTTCCCCTGAACCTGCGCATGCAGCCGGGCTACGACCATAGCTACTATTTCATTGCCACCTTCATCGAGGATCATCTGCGGCATCATGCCGCCCACCTATAGCCGAATGCTTGCCGGGGCTTTGATCATAAGCGGGCTTGAATCAGGTGTTCGCCTATTTGAATCCCAGCGTTTTCATCGCCGAGGTAAGCGTCTTCGCGCTTGCTTGATATTCATCCCAGGGTGTGTTGCCGGCATCAAGGCGTTCATGGATGTTACGCACATGCCAGTGTGCGGAACTCTTGATCTTTTCCACCTCATCCCAGGAAATGGGGACTGAAACGCCCATGCCGGGGCGGGCGCGGGCCGACCATGCAGCGGCGGTAGTGGCGCCAAAGCCATTGCGCAGGTAGTCGATGAAGATCTTTCCGACACGGTTGCGCGGGCCGCTTTTGGCTACGTAGCGTTTCGGCAGGGTATGGGCGAGGTGTTCCACAATGGCGTGCGAGAAATCCTTGACGGTATCCCAGTCGTGTCGCCGCTTTACGGGAACCACCACATGCAGGCCTTTGCCTCCGCTGGTCTTTACAAAAGAGACCAGGCCGAGTTCGTTCAGGAAGGCCCGCATCACCAGTGCCGCTTCCTGCATGGCAGGCCATTCAACGCCCTTGCCGGGATCCAGATCAAAAGTCATGCGATCCGGCTTGTCGATGCGGGTCTTGATGGCGTTCCAGGTATGAAATTCGATGACGTTCATCTGGGCGGCGCTGGCCAGGCCTTGCTCGGTGGCAACTTCCATCAAGGGTTCATGGTCGGGATCGAGCTCTTGCGGCAAAAGTCTCACGCCCGTCATTTTGCTGGTTTCCAGATGCTTTTGAAAAAATATCTGGCCTTTGACACCGTCTGGCGCCCGCACAAGCGATACCGGCCTGCCTTTGAGGTGTTCCATCATAAGAGGGGCGATCAGCGCGTAGTAGCGTATTAAATCGATTTTCGTGATGCCCGTGGATTCGTCGATCACCCGTTCCGGATTGGTGACTTTCAGGTTTCCTGTCTTGGAAGGTGTGGTTGACATGCTCTTCTCACGCGTAATGGCTTTGGCTGGTTTGTCGGCGCGCAACCCATGAAACACCGAATGGCGTATGCGCCCCGTATTTGTCCATTGGCCGAAAGAGACTTCAGCCAGCAGCACGGGTTCTACCCATTGGGCTTTTTTGTCTATGCCCGTGGAGGTGGAAAACGGGTTGGCCACACTATGTAGAGTTTCAAGCTTGTTGCGGATGTCGACCAGCGCTTTCGAACTGAAGCCGGTACCGACGTTGCCGGCGTAGCGTAGCGCTCCGGCGTCGTCGTGCACACCCAGCAGCAGTGACCCTATGCCCGAGCGCGAGCCTTGCGGTTTGGTATAGCCGCCGATCACGAACTCCTGGCGCAAGCTGCATTTAAGCTTGATCCAGTCGGTCGATCGCCGGGACACATACGGTGAGTTTTTTCTTTTGCCTATAACGCCTTCGAGTCCAAGCTTGCAGGCGGACGCTACGATATCGCGTGCGGCCACATCAAACGTGTCGCTGAACCGGATGGATTCCGGGATTGTGATCGGACGCTGGCTCGACGTTTTCCTGCCATCCTCGGTAAACAGCGTCTGCAGCTTCGCGCGGCGCTCGATAAGGGGCAGTTCCCGCAAATCATGGCCGTCGCAGAAGGGAAGGTCGAACAGGTAATACACAATCGTCTCGGTTTTGCTGCTGTCGAAGGCGCCTTGCAGCAGCTGGAAATCAGGCACTCCCTTATCGTTGTTGACGGCGATCTCGCCGTCATACCATCCATCGGGCAGCTTGATCGCGGCCAGATCCTTGGCAAGCTGCGATAACCTGGACGTCCAGTCGTGACCATTTCGCGTGAACAGCTGGATTTTGTTCTTCTGTATCCGTGCCAATACGCGATAGCCGTCAAACTTGATTTCATAAAGCCAATCCTGTGCGTCGCCCGGGGGGCTATCCGCCAAGGTCGCCAGTTGTGGCTTGAACGCGGCAGGCAAAGCCGCTTTCTTTCCGGTCCTTGCGGTTTTCCCGATGGCATCGCTTGCTTTCTTACGCGCCAGGGACGTCTTCCTGGGTACATCGTCGATTGCGGCGACGCTTTCCGGTCTTTCATCAACGACACTGAACTCCGACCCGTCCCGTGCGAACTCATCCTTCTCCTTGATAAGCAGCCATGGGTCCTGTTTTTCTGCCTTGCCATGCATACGCACCAAGGTCCACCGTCCGTGCAGTTTCTGGCCATGCAGTGCGAACTTCAGCTTGCCCTCGCGATATCCTTTAGCGGCGTCGCCCAATGGTTCCCATACGCCTTTATCCCATATGATGACTTTTCCCGCGCCGTATTGCCTGGGCGGGATTACGCCTTCGAAGGTATTGTAGGAAATGGGATGATCCTCGACATGAACAGCCATGCGCTTGTCGGCAGGGTCAAAGCTGGGGCCCTTGGGAACCGCCCAGCTTTTCATGGTGCCATCCAGTTCCAGTCGGAAATCGTAGTGCAGGCGGGATGCCCAGTGTTTTTGAACCACGAAAGAAGGCGCGGCTTCGTTGGCAGTCCCGCCTTCGGTCGGCTCGCTGGTCAATGAGAAATTGCGTTTGGCTTTATAGCGCTCGAGAGAGTCGGAGTTGGCCATGGGTCAAGCCGCTTTTCGTCCGGATGGTTTGGATTTCGCGTCCTTTTTTGCCACGGCTTTCTTCACGGGCTTTTTGCCCGTTGTGGAAGCAGCTTTTTTTGCGGCAGCCGATGTCGAACTGCTTGCTGCGTTTTTGCTTGCGGTCTTTGTAGCCGTTTTCGTCGACCGCTTGGCTGGCGCTTTTGCTGCGGTCTTCGATGCTTTTGGCTCTTTTGCGGGTGTCCGCGTTCCCTTGCTCAAACTGCGCTGCAGCATTTCCGTCAAATCAAGAATCTTCGCGCCGCTTCCTTCGCTTTCCTCGGCATCGGGCTGCGTCACGGATTCGGTTTCTCCCGCCTCGACTTTTTCTTTCACCAGTTGCAGGATCTGTTCTTTGAACGAGTCCGTGAAAGCGTCCGGTTGCCATTTGGCGCTCATGTCGGCGACCAATTGTTCCCCCATGGCCATTTCCTTATCCGTCAAACCCGCCGCTTTTACGCCTTGTGCGGGCAGGTTCAAGTCCTCCCAGGACCTGATTTCATCTTCCCATCGCAGGAGGTTAAGAATCAGCGCGGGCCCGCAAGGCATCAATATGGCCAGATGCTGCTTGGTCTGGATAACCACCTTCGCAATACCGACTTTCTTGGCTTTGTGCAACACCTCGCGCAGCAGGGCGTACACCTTGGCTCCCTTGTTGATCGGTGAGATGTAGTAAGGACGTTCCAGGTAGACGAAGGGGATATCATTGATCGGGACAAAAGCCTCTATCTCTACCGTTTGCGTTGTCTTGGGATAGGCGGCCTGAATTTCCTCGGTGGACAGGACCACGTACTGGCCGTCCTCGTATTCGATACCCTTGACAATATTTTCCTTGCTTATCTCTTTGCCTGTCGCCTTGTTGATGCGCTTGTAACCCACTGGATCCATGCTGCGCTTGTCCAGCCAGTCGAAATCCAGTCCCTGGTCGGCCGTTGCGGAGTGCAGGGCAATAGGGATATGCACAAGTCCGAACGAGATGGCGCCCTTCCAGAGGGCTCTTTTGCTGGTCGTTGCCACGTCATCCCCTTGCTATCTTAGATGTCCCAAGAGACGGGACTTACAAACAGCAACCAGCATGCCCAAAGTGTTGGCGGGCTGATGTACGGACGTCACGCATGGTTGCTGGTGTAAATGCAAATCGTTTACACTTACAGCCGGCTGAACCGGGGTAATGGTTCGGAAATTCAAGGAAGCGGGCGCGTCCCGGGGGATCTAATATATGCGTAAATTCTTGCTGGCCGCCACCATGGCAGCCCTGATGAGCACGGGGGCGTATGCCGCTGTGGAGCCCAAAGCGGTTGTCAAAACGTATGCCGACGTAGCGCAAGCAGGATATGAAGATGCACTGACCACCGCGCGCGACCTGCAAAAGTCCATCGCCGATTTATTGGCTAGGCCGAGCCCAGCCACCTTGAAGACCGCCCGCGATGCCTGGATTCTTGCTCGGATTCCCTACCAGCAAACAGAAGCGTACCGCTTCGGCAACCCGATAGTCGATGACTGGGAAGGACGGGTAAACGCATGGCCTCTCGATGAAGGCATGATCGATTACGTGGACGCCTCGTATGGCACCGACTCGGACGCCAATGCTTACTATGTCGTCAATGTCATTGCTAATAAGAATCTGAGCGTCGGCGGCAAAAAGGTGGACGCCAGCGACATTACCACCACGTTGCTAAGGGATGTTTTGCACGAAGCGGACGGCAATGAAGCCAACGTATCATCAGGCTACCACGCCATCGAATTTCTACTATGGGGCCAGGATCTTAACGGCACCGGCCCGGCACCCACCGATCGTAGCGGTACGCCGCAAGAGCGGCATGCCGGCAATCGCCCGCACACCGACTATGACACCGCCAATTGCACGGGAGGAAATTGCGAACGCCGCGGACAGTATCTGAAAGTCGCCACCGACCTGCTTATTGCCGATCTCGAGGAAATGGTGGCCAACTGGCAGGCGCAAGGCGACGCACGCAAGGCTGTCCAAGAGGATCCTAAAGCCGGGCTCACGGCCATGCTGACCGGGCTGGGCAGCTTGTCTTATGGCGAACTCGCCGGCGAACGTATCAAGCTGGGTCTCATGTTGCACGATCCTGAAGAAGAGCACGATTGTTTTTCCGACAACACGCACAATTCCCACTTCTACGATCAGGTGGGGATGATGAACGTGTACCAAGGGCAGTACAAGCGCGTGGACGGATCTGTGGTCAAGGGAGCAAGCCTTTCCGATCTGGTCAAGGCTCGTGATCCCAAGCTTGATGCCGAAATGCATGAAAAGCTCGATGCCACGTTCAAGGCCATGCAAGCGATGAAACATCGTGCTGAAACAGTGGAAACCTACGATCAGATGATTGCGCAAGGCAATGAGCAAGGCAATGCCATCGTGCAGGCCGTCATAGACGGGCTGGTGGCGCAGACTCGCAGCATCGAGCGGATCATAGCGGCGCTGGAGCTGGGCAACATCGAACTGGAAGGCTCCGACAGCCTGGATCAGCCCGACGCCGTATTCAAATAGCGTGAAATAGTGAAACTTGCAGCCAGTCTTGTTCTAGTGGCGACGGCCGCGACAGCGTTTGCGGCCGTTCCGGCACTTCGGTCTGACCTGAGTGCGGAAGACCGTGCACGGGTCGCGAAGATCACCCGTCCCACGACGGACTTTTCCCAGGCTGAGCAGTTTGAAACCATGCAGGGCGGGGCGGGTACCGTCAAGAAGCTGATCAATCCTGATGTTTTTTCTCATCCCGCCGCCAACCTGACCTTTGAGGGTCGGCAGGAGTTCATGGTCGGTAATGGCTTGTTCCGCAAGGATTGGGTTTCGTCGCCATCGTCCACCCAGGCGTCAGACGGACTTGGGCCTTTGTCCAATGCACGATCCTGTCAGGCCTGCCACGTCAAGGACGGCAGGGGAACGGTGCCCGGCTTCGATCCACTGGAGCGTAGCGACGTCGTTGCATTGTTGCTGCGGCTTTCCATACCGGGCAGCGCCGGAGAGGCGCGCAAGCGCCTGCACCAGGGCGAAGTCGCTTCATTGCCCGACCCGGTCTATGGGCATCAGTTGCAGCCTTTTGCCGTGCCTGGCTTGCCGGCCGAGGGCAGTATACAAATCGATTATCGCGAAATCCCCGTTACCTTGAACGGGGGCGAAACAGTCGTGCTGATGGACCCGACCTATAGCGTCAACGACCTGGGTTATGGTCCGCTGCATCCCGATGTACGCTTCTCGCCGCGGCTTGCACCGCCCATGCTGGGCCTTGGCCTGCTTGAGTCCATCCATGAAGACGATATTCTTGCGCATGCTGCCGCCGATAAACCGGACGGTATTTCGGGACGGCCCAACTGGATCACCGACGTGCGTACCGGCAAGCAGGTCCTGGGCCGCTTTAACTGGAAGGCGGGTCAGCCTACGGTCGAGCACCAGTCCTCCAACGCATTTTCGGGAGACATGGGCTTGTCCAGTCCCATGTTTCCCAGCCACTACGGCGACTGCATGCCGGCGCAGACCTCGTGTTTTGACTTGCCGCACGGCGCCCAGGAGCATTTGGGCGAACATGAAGTACCGGGACGGTTGATGGACTTCGTGACGATGTATTCCCAGAACCTCGCTTTGCCGCAGCGACGCAAGGTGGATGATGAGCGCGTCCTGGCTGGCAAGGCGTTGTTTTACGAGTCCAATTGCATAGCTTGCCATGTGCCTAAATACGTAACGAGCCGCGACGCCAAGCGCGCCGAACATCGTTTCCAGTTGATCTGGCCATACACTGACCTGCTGCTGCATGATATGGGTTCTGGCTTGGCTGATGGCCAGGACGAGGGCGACGCGAGCGGGCGCGAATGGCGCACGCCGCCGTTGTGGGGCATAGGGCTCACCAAGACAGTGAACCCGAACGCGACATGGCTGCATGATGGCCGGGCACGCACCCTGCTGGAAGCCATTCTGTGGCATGGTGGCGAGGCACAGGTGCCCCGTGACCGCGTTGCGGCCATGACACCTGCACAGCGTGCAGACCTGATAGTGTTCCTCGAATCCTTGTAGGCCTAATGACTAGAACGTTCTCGATCCCCCGATTGTGCTTGGCGTGGTTGCGGCCAATGCTGTGCGTGGCCGCGCTTCTGCCAGCCATGGCATCGTCTGCGGGCGAGCTTCCCTCCGATCTTGGTAAACGGCTCACTACAGGCTATATAAGCCCCGCCATGCAGAGCTTCCATCGAGCAGCCGATCGACTGAACGCCACCCTGCAAGACTGGTGTGTCGCACCGGATAAAGCCGGGGTTCAACGGATAGACAAGGACTTCGCACAGCTGGTCAGGTCATGGGCCGGTATTGAGTTTCTACGCTTCGGGCCCCTGGTAAAAGCCAACCGCTATGAAAAGCTTAATTTCTGGCCCGATCCTCGCGGCATCACCTTGCGTCAGGTGCAAGGCGTTCTAACGAAGCCGGAGGCGATTCCCAATGCATCCGAACTGTCCGTACATAGCGTGGCAATACAAGGGCTGCCGGCGCTTGAATACGTCCTGTATCGCGAAGGCGGTCTGCTGGCTGGCCTTTCTACCGACGGTACCCCGGCCAGTGTCAGTCCCGAGGCATGCTCGTATGCGATATCCGTTGCGGGCAACCTTGAGAAGTTGGGCTCGGAATTGGCCAGCGAATGGCGCCCGGGGGGAATCTATGCGCAGCAGTTTGCGCGGCCCTCGGAAGGGAACTCTTTATATCGGTCTCAGCAAGAAGTCGCGGCCGAAGCGATCAAGGCATTGTCCACCGGCCTTCAGTTCGCGCGCGACGTCAAGCTTTTACCGGTGCTAGGCGACGACATCGAAGCAGTCCGCCCGAAGCGCGCTCCGTTTTGGCGTAGCGGACAGTCATTGGCTTCCATGACCGCTTCCGCCGAGGGCATGCTGCGGTTCTATCGGGCCGGTGGATATCAGTATGGCGGCGACGAAGCCTGGATAAATGACAGCGTGCTAGCGGAATTGCGCCGTATCGATAACACGTTCAAGGCCATGCAGACCAGCAGCGGCGCGGCGGATTTTATTGAATTCGCCGGCCGCGAAGAGGGATACCGCCAGTTGACACTGGCTGCATTACTGATCAAGAACGCCAAGGTCCTGGTCGACGAACACGTCGCCCCGGTGTTTGGCGTCAGCATAGGGTTCAATGCGCTCGATGGAGATTAGCCGCCGGCGCTTCCTGGCCTTACTGGCGGCGTATGGGGCGGGCTCGACTGTGGTCGGCGGGGGACGTGTTGCCCAGGCCTCCGCATCGCCGTCTGCCGGCACCAACCCTAGCCCCTTATACCTGTCAGCCCGAAAGAATGACAGCCGCTTCGAGGCGGTGGTCTTGGATGGGCAGGGTAACGATCAGCTTGTCATCCCCATGCCGGATCGGGGGCACAGTTTTGCCCTCGATCCCACCCGCGGTCGAGCCACAGTGTTCGGTCGGCAACCCGGCTTCTTTGCCATCGCCTTCGATGTGGCAGGCGAGAGCCCGGCACAAGCGTTGCAGGCGGCGCCGGGGCGCCATTTCTTCGGCCACGGCGTGTATTCGCCAGATGGCAAGATTATGGTGGCCACCGAAAACGATTACGAAGCAGGGCGTGGCGTATTGGGTATATACGACAGCAGCAAGAAAGGTCGCCACCGACGTATCGGCGAGTATTCAAGCAGCGGTATCGGACCGCACGAAGTGGTGCTCATGCCTGACGGACGTACGCTGTGCGTGGCCAACGGCGGCATTCTGACGCACCCGGATTATGGCAAGCTGCAGCTCAATGCCGACACCATGCAGCCCTCTCTTGCCTACGTCGACATGCAAACTGGCGAGCTATTGGAACAAGTGTTCCTGGAACCGGAACTTAATAAGCTGTCCATTCGCCATCTGGTCGTCGACGGTGCTGGCGCGGTATGGATGGGATGCCAGTACACGGGCGCCCCGCAGGATAGACCGCCCTTGGTCGGAAGGCACCGTCACGGGACGCCGCTACAGCTTTTTGCGGGACCGGGCGAAGTCCTGCGCAGCATGAATAACTATGTGGGATCGATGGCGGTTAACCAGGCGGGCACTGTAATTGCTACCTCCAGCCCGGTTGGAGGCAAAGTCTTGTTGTGGAACGCCGAAAATGGTGAGTACCTGGAGAGTCACAATATTTTCGACGGTTGCGGTGTAGCGCCTGCCAAGGAGCACGGATTCCTTGTCAGCAGCGGGCAGGGCGCGTTGGAGAGCTTGGCTGTGGGAGCCGAAGATAAACAAATCCAACAGTCGGCTGCGCTTTCCTGGGACAACCATCTTCGCCGTTTTTAAATCATTGAAAAGAAAGCAAATAAACGCAGATGTCCGGCATAAGCAAACCGTAATAAAAACAAATGGTTGTGATGCTTAATTAAAATAAATATCAGCATGGAGGTGCGTCTGCATTTGTGTCCGTTGCACCACAATCAAGTCGAGGGTAAACCCTAATCTCTCCGAGCTAAAATCTTCGTTTTGTTGCTGTCGCCCAACACAAACAAAGAAAACAGGCTCTTTTGCTAACACCACCATAGCCAGCGCCTCGGAATTTTGATGCAATAGCTTCAACTTCCCATCGCGGAGTTAGAAAGAGCAGCAGCACTCGTTTTGGAAGTCGCTGCTCTGTTTACTCAAATCTACGG
>LNAP01002766.1_pt1 | contig 17247 bp, 13 predicted proteins | sample 602601 | NCBI WGS metagenome assembly LNAP01 (sample SAMN02440304, study PRJNA202911) | soil metagenome | biome: Subtropical and temperate rainforests or woodlands; isolation source: soil samples (1 kg each in a 20% v/v slurry with milli Q water) were... ... | reverse complement strand
GGTGCCATTCTGGGTGAAGGCAGCGATGCTGGCCCGTTCGCGCGTCTGCGTCCAGGTTCCGTGCTGGAAGCGCGGGCCCATGTGGGTAACTTTGTCGAGTTGAAAAACGCTCGCCTGGGCGAAGGTGCCAAGGCCGGTCACCTGACTTATCTGGGCGATGCCGAAGTGGGCGCACGCACCAACATCGGTGCTGGCACCATCACCTGCAACTACGACGGTGCCAACAAGTGGAAAACCGTGCTGGGTGAAGACGTGTTCATCGGTTCCAACAACTCGTTGGTAGCGCCTGTGGATATCCTGGACGGTGCGACCACGGCTGCCGGTTCGACCATTACCTCGACTGTGGATAAATCCCAGTTGGCTATCGGGCGTGCTCGTCAGAAGAACATCGATGGCTGGAAGCGGCCGGAGAAAATCAAGAAGGGCTGAGTTATCCACAATTCCCTTGTAGGAGCGAGCTTGCTCGCGATGAATTCGAGAGCGACGCATTTTTCCAGGAAGAATGCATCATTGTTCACGCCCATCGCGAACAAGTTATCCACAACTCTTTTTATCGCTTGGCGCTTGACGAAGTTTCGTTGATAGGTTTTGATTGCTTCCGTTATCTTTCGAAGCGAAACTTATCAGCTCATGTCGAAGCGTAATACACCTCAACGTCGTCACAACATCCTCGCCTTGCTCAATGAGCAGGGCGAAGTCAGTGTGGATGAGTTGGCCAAGCGCTTCGAAACGTCGGAAGTTACGATTCGCAAGGATCTGGCGGCGCTTGAAAGCAATGGCCTATTGCTGCGTCGTTATGGCGGGGCGATCACCCTGCCTCAGGAACTGGTGGCCGACATTGGTCAGCCGGTTTCCAAATACAAACAAGCCATCGCCCGTGCCGCCGTCGCGCGAATTCGCGAGCATGCGCGCATCATTATCGACAGTGGCAGCACCACCGCTTCCATGATCCCGGAACTCGGACAGCAACCCGGTCTGGTGGTGATGACCAACTCACTGCATGTTGCCAATGCCCTGAGCGAACTTGAGCACGAACCGGTGCTGTTGATGACCGGTGGCACCTGGGACCCGCATTCCGAGTCCTTTCAGGGGCAGGTTGCCGAGCAGGTACTGCGCTCCTACGACTTCGATCAGCTGTTTATCGGCGCTGATGGCATCGATCTGGTTCGCGGTACAACCACCTTCAACGAGCTGCTCGGGCTGAGCCGGGTCATGGCTGAAGTCGCCCGCGAAGTAGTCGTGATGGTGGAGGCCGACAAGATCGGCCGCAAGATTCCAAACCTGGAGCTGCCATGGAGCAGTGTCCATACCATTATTACCGATGAACGCCTGCCCCTTGAGGCTCGCGATCAGATTCAGGCCCGCGGTATCACTTTGATTTGCGCGGCTGTCAGTCAGGAGAAATAGCATGTGTGGAATTGTCGGCGCAGTCGCAGAACGTAACATCACCGCCATCCTCGTCGAAGGCCTGAAACGCCTCGAATACCGTGGGTATGACAGCGCTGGCGTGGCGGTCTACACCAACGATGAAAAACTCGAGCGCGTGCGTCGTCCGGGCAAGGTCAGTGAGCTGGAGCAGGCGTTGACCACCGAGCCGCTGGTCGGTCGCCTGGGCATTGCCCACACGCGCTGGGCCACCCACGGTGCGCCGTGCGAGCGCAATGCCCACCCGCATTTCTCCGGTGACCTGGCGGTGGTGCACAACGGCATCATCGAAAACCACGAAGCCCTGCGTGCACAACTCAAGGCCTTGGGCTATGTGTTCACCTCGGACACCGACACTGAAGTCATCTCCCACCTGCTGAACCACAAACTCAAGGATCTGCGCGATCTGACCATGGCCCTCAAGGCGACCGTCAAAGAATTGCACGGTGCTTACGGCCTGGCAGTGATCAGCGCACAGCAGCCGGATCGCCTGGTCGCAGCCCGCAGCGGCAGCCCGCTGGTAATCGGCCTGGGCCTTGGGGAAAACTTCCTGGCATCCGACCAGTTGGCCCTGCGTCAGGTCACCGACCGTTTCATGTACCTGGAAGAAGGCGATATTGCCGAAATCCGCCGCGACAGCGTGCAGATCTGGGACGTTGACGGCCAGTCTGTCGAGCGCGAAGCCGTGCAGTATCGCGACGGCGCCGAAGCCGCTGAAAAGGGTGAGTTCCGCCACTTCATGCTCAAGGAAATCCACGAGCAACCGTCCGTGGTGCAGCGCACCCTGGAAGGTCGCCTGAGCCAGAACCAGGTACTGGTACAGGCATTCGGCCCACAGGCTGCGGAACTGTTCGCCAAAGTGCGTAACGTACAGATCGTCGCGTGTGGCACCAGTTACCACGCCGGCATGGTCGCGCGTTACTGGCTCGAAGAGTTGGCCGGCATTCCTTGCCAGGTCGAAGTCGCCAGCGAATTCCGCTACCGCAAGGTGGTGGTGCAGCCGGACACCTTGTTCGTGACTATTTCTCAGTCCGGTGAAACCGCCGACACCCTGGCCGCGCTGCGCAACGCCAAGGAACTGGGCTTCCTGGCCAGCCTGGCGATCTGTAACGTCGGCATCAGCTCCTTGGTGCGTGAGTCCGATCTGACCCTGTTGACCCAGGCCGGACGCGAAATCGGTGTGGCTTCGACCAAAGCCTTCACCACGCAATTGGTTGGCCTGTTGTTGCTGACGCTTTCCCTGGGTCAGGTTCGTGGCACCTTGGCCAAAGGTGTCGAAGCGACGTTGGTCGAAGAGTTGCGTCGTTTGCCGACCCGTCTGGGCGAGGCGCTGGCCATGGACGGCACCGTGGAAAAAATCTCCGAGCTGTTCGCGGAGAAACACCACACGCTGTTCCTCGGCCGTGGCGCGCAGTTCCCGGTGGCGATGGAAGGGGCACTCAAGCTCAAGGAAATCTCCTACATCCACGCTGAAGCCTATCCGGCCGGCGAGCTGAAACATGGCCCGTTGGCGCTTGTGGATAACGACATGCCAGTGGTGACCGTGGCGCCGAACAACGAACTGCTGGAGAAGCTGAAGTCCAACCTTCAGGAAGTCCGCGCCCGCGGTGGCCAGTTGATCGTCTTCGCTGACGAGAAGGCCGGGATGACCAATGGTGAAGGCACGCACGTTGTGCACATGCCGCACATCCACGACATCCTGTCGCCAATTCTCTACACCATCCCGTTGCAACTGCTGTCGTACTACGTTGCCGTACTCAAGGGCACCGACGTTGACCAGCCGCGCAACCTGGCGAAGTCAGTTACTGTGGAATAAGTTATCCACAGGTGAAAAACCCCCTTGTCTCTAAACAATTAGGTTTGTCACAAGATAAATAGCTTTGTCACAGATTAAATAGGTTTGTCACAAGGCCCCTCGAAGGTAAAATGTTTACCGCGTCGCACCAAGCTTCTGCTTGGGCGGCGCGTTCCCTCAACCCTTGGTCAGCAGTAATGGTCAAGCAAACCAGCGCTCCAGCCCGTCGTATCCCATCACGCTTTGTCACTCAGGACTGGATCGATAAGCGTATTGCGTCCGGCGTCGGCCAAGGCGTAAGGGAGCAGTATCAGCCTTGGATAAAAGTCCGATCTGTCGCATCGCTAGGCTCATCCCATATTGTTCCTGGTGTGAAGATTCGGCGAGCCCATCACCTCCTGTCGAAGGCGGAATTTCACTTCCATCTGATCTTGGAGCACGATCCCGCAGTAATCGACATTCGCGAGCAATACCCCCTTTTGCCGCAGGCAGAGACCTACTCCATCGCATGCAGCCTTGGATATAGGCCAGTTTTCTACCCTAGGACCAAGGTCCCTCACGTGTTCACGACTGATTTTCTTATCACCTCGGAGGTTAAGGGTGGAGGCGAAAAAGTCGTTGCTAGAACGGTCAAGTATCGGTCAGAAATTAAAGAGCTCTCTCCCAAGAAGCGTGCCCGGTTACTGGAAAAGCTTGCGATTGAGAAGTTGTACTGGAGTCGTAGGGGGATTGATTGGAAGTTGGTGCTGTATGAGCATCTTTCTCCTGTGCACATTCAAAATTTGGTCAAGCTTAGGAGCTACGCTTTAGTATCGGCGGCCCTAGCAACTGAAAAAAACTTTCAGAAGGTTACCGAGTTCATCGACGAGTCAAGGCCAACTGAAATTTCGCTGCGGCTCCTTCTCACTAAGCTCTCGAAAGCATTGTTCATTGATTACAAAGAAGTTAAATCCCTTTTTTTCCATATGCTTTGGCAAAGACGACTATTGATGGACTTCGAAAATCAAGAAATTGACCTAGCGAGACCTTTGAATGTTTTAACACCACAATCATTCGTAATAAATATTTGTGATGAGAGGCGAGACCATGCGTAACCTCATTGCTAACTGTATTATTGCCCCTTCTGCAGAGTCGGCAATTTTCGGCTGTCCAGTACGACTACTTGAACTCGACTCGGTGCGCCGAAAAGTTATTGTTATTGATTATACATTCTCTCCCAAAAAACCGTGGGTCGAGAATCTTGACCCAATTCTTATTGAGCTCGATTCAGCACTGCTACGTATATCTCCAGAGCAGACGCCAGAATTTTTGATCCGAGATGATGAAGAGATTTCAAAAAAAGAGTTGGAAAGTCGGGAGAGAAGATGGAACCTGGTTCGAGAGCTCGTTGAAGGCCGTACCGTTGGAGAGCTGTTAGCGGGGGGCTGTTTTGGTACACGGGTTAATGCTCATGCGCTGGCCGTAGGCGTCGATCGAAAGCAAATCTACCGTTTATTGTTCAGATACTGGAGTATGGGGCAAGTAAAAAATGCCTTTTTGAACAACTCTACAAATTGGGGAAAAGCCAAGAGTCGGAATATCGCGCCGGGTAAACGTTTGGGCCGCCCGCCCAAGTATTTAGGCGTTGTTTATGAAGACCGAGCGATACCGCTCGGAGAAAAAGAACGGTCAGTCATTAGACTCGCCTATGATCGGTTTGCCAGCGGAAAGTGCGGTACAGTTCGTGACGCATGGGACTGGATGCTAAGCGAGTTTTACACAAAAATTCAACCAGGAGGTGAGCTTGGAGAAGTTGTCAGGGGAACTTATCCGACGATTTCCCAGTTCAAATATCATGGGAAGAAATTTTTTGACGCTATTTATGTATTAAAAGGTCGTCGGGGTTCTATCCGGTGGAACAAAGATTACCGAGCATTAACAGGGTCGGCAAGTGATGGAGTCTTCGGTCCGTGCCATCGATTTGAGATAGATTCGACCATCGCTGATATTTATTTGGTACACCGGATTAACCGTAACTGGTTGATTGGGAGGCCAGTTATTTATGTGGTTGTCGATAACTATTCTCGCATGATTGTAGGGATACATATCGGTCTTGAAGGCCCTAGCTGGAATGGCGCTCGCCACGCTTTGTTTAATGCATATACCCCTAAACAGGAGTTCTGTAAGCGTTATAATGTAGAAATTTCGAAAGATGAATGGCCATGCCATCATTTGCCTTTCGAGCTCTCGGCAGATCGGGCTGAGCTGCTCAGTGAGGCGGGTGAAACTATGAGCAATACTCTCGGGACAATTCTGAAAATCGCTCCTCCTTTCCGACCTGACTGGAAATCGATTGTCGAGAGCCGATTCCGTCTAATCAACGAGGGGCTTGATCTAAAATTTTACCCCGGAGGAGTTGATGCCCGACGCTTGGAGCGAGGTGATCGCGATTACGAGTTGGACGCAATCCTAGACATCGACCAATTTACTGAGATGGTCATTCTCGCAGTGTTGAACCACAACAGAAACCTGCGATTGCCGCACCTCTTGACTGAGCAGATGATTGCGGACGAGGTGAGCCCTACACCTCTCGAAATTTGGCGATGGGCAATGGAACACAGTCCTATCAACGCACGAACAAAAGGCGCTGAAGAACTTAAAATTGCTTTGCTGCCGTCTCGCGAAGCCCCCATCAAACGTGGCGGGATCTACTTCCAGGGCCTGCTTTTTACGTGTGAAATTTTGCAGCGAGAGCAATGGGCGGAAAACTCGCACAATGGTACCACTCGCTATGTCCGGGTTTGGTATGACCCTAACTGCGTAGACAGTGCATGGGTAAAGGTGGGCGCCGAATTTCATCCGCTCACACTGGCGCCACACATGGCACACAAATTCAGCGGTTATCGCCTGGAGGAAATCCTGGACGTGCTGAGCATTACGAAGCAGGTATCACCTGATGAGTCGTTTCAAGCAACTCAAGACCGGGTGAAACTGAAGCAGCGAGGCGAGGAGATCGTTGCCGAAGCGACCAAGATGAAGGCGCAGGCCGGGAAGCCAGCATCCAAAGCAAAGTTCAAAGCGGATAAGCGTGTGAATCGCCAAGCTGAACTCGCGGTGGATCGTGCTCGCGATAGTGTTGACCTTAAAGTAATCCATTCCGGTTCTACAGCAAGTTCTGAATCACCTCGCGAACCAGTTACCCTTGAAAAAGGCGAACTTTCTTCCCGAGGGCGGAGCTTCCTTAAACTGGTAACCGGTGAATCTAAGGGTAGCGGCCATGAGTGAAAAAAAACATCAACCCGCGTCCTATAGACCGACGGGGCTACCTCATTATGACGGTAATCCACTTATTGAGGCTCTCCCTCCTATCCTCAGCGATGAAGATGTCGCACGGATGATTCTCCATTCGCCGCTTAAACCTACTGAGGCTGAGCTCACCCTTCCCGCCAAGCTCAGAGTCCATGGGGTGAACAGGCTCACTGACGCTGTTATCCCGCTGGAAATCCACTTGCACTTGGAGGATATCTTCAGTCAACTGCTGAGACATGGATACACCTCCCGCGACCCTTTTCACCGCGATACTGTCGCCATGCTGCACGCTTCCTCAATTGAAGATCTCAAATATTCCGGATTCAAATCGTCGGCGTCGACGATAACGCTCGTTGGTCTTAGCGGCATGGGTAAGACTACAGCCCTGAGCGCGATCGCTCGCCTTTATCCGCAAACCATAAGGCACTCTGAATATGCCGGCCGGCCATTCATCCAGACTCAGGTAGTTTGGCTGAAGATCGAATGCCCTCATGATGGTTCGCTTCGTGGATTCTGCGCTGCATTTTTCGCTGCCTTGGACGAAGCGTTGGGTGTGCATGATTACAGCAAGCTTATGTCCACGCGAATGAACATCAGCATTCTCCTTCAAAGGATCGGTCAGCTTTGTCGTAGCTACTTTATCGGCGCGTTGATCATTGATGAGTTACAGCACCTCAACTCAGCACGTGTTGGCAATGGCAAGGAGACCTTGCTTAATTTTTTCGTAACCCTTTCGAACGAGGCTGGTATCCCATTGGTGTATGTAGGTACCAACGCCATGGTGCCGTTGTTCTCAGGTGTGTTGCGCAATGCACGACGTGCTGTGGGGATGGGAGTGGTGGCATTTGATCGGTTCAGCGCGGACGATGATTACTGGCGATACCTCGTACAAAGACTCTGGGAATATGATTGGACAGGATCACCTACACCGCTAACCGCAGCTTTGGAGGATAAGATCTATGACCTGACCCAGGGCAACACCGACTTTTTGGTAAAGTTGCTCACACTGACACAGCGATATGTGATCTATGAAGGGCTACCGAAGGTATCGGAGGAAATTTTGCAGCGCGTTTACAACGAGCAGATGCGTTTGCTGCATAAACCTATCGAAGCGCTGCGCAGTGGTGACCCTCTTCAGATCGCAGATTTTGAAGACATGATGCCTGCGAAAGATCAGATCGCGCAGATGATGAATTTCGACTTAGTACGGCGTGCAAGACGGGCTGATCTGGCGTTGATTTCGAATATCGATGCGTCGAGCAAGAAAGAGAAGGCCAATGTGCCGAGAGCAAATCCAATGGTCTCAGTGAGCAAGTCAATCGATTCGAATATCGCTAAAGAAATCGCTGAATCTGACGACCTGGATGCAGCTCTATCGGCAGAAGGATGGATAGACGGCAAGCCTTGGTAGTCCCCCTTTGATGAGCTCTAGCAGGAGACAGCTATGGAGTTTTTTCCGCAAGCTTTCCCTGATGAAACCATCTACAGCCTGGCGTCCAGGTACCATAAGCTCGCAGCCAACTCTAGTTATCTTCAAACGAGCCACGAGCTCTTTGGTCGGTACTCTAGGACATGTGGTTCGGCATTTCCTTGCTGTCTCGATGCCCTTTCACAACGATTATCCAAGCAGTTGTCAGTGAATCACCTGATCCAGGAACATACGTTGTTACCGCTTTTCGCACCGTTTCTCAGCGCCCGTCAGTTGGGAATTGCTACTGAAGCTATGTGTGGTCCTTCGGGAATTGGTTTGAAAATGTCTTTGGGGAGCACTGCATCAGGCTTTGAGCATTTTGGATCTCTGAGGTTTTGCGAGTGCTGCGTTGCCCACGATTATCAACATGTAGGTCAAGCGTATTGGCATCGAATTCATCAAGCAACTGGTGTGTTGGTGTGCCCGTACCATAAGGTCGTGCTTAAGGTTGTGAGCAAACCACACGATGACTGGAGGTACCTGTATCTACCTGATAGTCTCAAAGCTCACGACCTAGAAGATGCGGTTTTATATCAGGACGAGACCCCTCCGTTGATTGAGGTAGCCCGACTCACGGCTTGGGGGCTTTGTAACCCGGTCCAAGTGGCAAAGCTCCTCGCCAGTGGTTTACTTCGCTTTCGGCTTGATGAGTTGGGAATGATTCATCGGGATCGTCTTCGTTTATCAAGGCTGCATAATTACCTTAATAAGGCTATGGAATATGCACCTCGATCACGTGAGTATCAGGTACTGAACTCTGACGGATCCTGGGGAGGCGAGTGGGCTGTTCGGCTACTCCGCACTCAGAGACGTTCCTATCACCCATTTCGTTTTTACTTCCTCTGCCACTTGCTAGGACTTACCCCCGAGAGATTTACCGAGTCGGACTTCGCCTTTTCGGCTCAAGGTCCATCGTCTCGTGTTGGCACCAAGCAAATGCCTATCCTACCGCTACGCACCCCTAGCGATTTCAAGGTGAACGCTCAACGGGAGCGATTCGTTACCTGTTCCGAATCAGCACGAGTTCATGATCGGGTTGGGTATATGTGGTTATACCGGAATGATCGGAGCTGGCTGACTGAATACATCAGATCCCATCGAGTGCGAAATATTGGACGTTCGCATGTAGATTGGGCTGCCAGAGATGCTGAACTTGCGGTGGAACTGCTAAAAGCACATGATCACCTTCTCCAATCCAAAGATCGGCCGGTGAGGATCTCTCATGCTGCACTTGTCCGATCTGTTCCGCGCCACTACGACTTTCTGCGACTATCCGGAAAATTCCCTCTTTCTAGCCAGACGGTGGCGCGTCTAGTCGAGACCGAGCACGATTTTCAGTTGCGTAAGCTTCGTTGGGTGTTAGCAAATTCTCCTTATCCTGACCGTCTCACCTTTTCAGTCTTGCTGCGTTTGGCCGGAATTCGCATCAGGCATGTATCGGACGTTGAGCTCCAAAACCTTTTACAAGAAATCCCATGCATGTAGCTAATTTGGTACCGAACTGTCTCAACTCCTCTAAAGATGACAAAGGACCTACTTAGTCAATTCGTGAACTAAGAAATGGTTCTGTCAGCGAATCGGTTCGATGCTCTTCAATTTTACCGGCCAAAAGCACTTCTCTCGCCGATGGGTAGTGTCGAAGCAGCCGGATGGCTTCTTTGCGTATGCGTTCTTCGACAGCGGGGTTGGTGGACAAACTGAGCAGGAACTCCTGCGTTTGGATAATTGCTCGTGTCCGTTCCTGTGGCAAGGTCACGTTAACCTCCTGAGGCTCACAGCCGATCTTCGCAAGGGGACAACATGCAAATATAGCCTTAGGTGCGAACGGTAGCTGGATCGATTGAACGAGCCTCAGGAGTCGTAACAAGCCCTGGTGTGCTTCATCCATAGCCGACGTCCATCCTCCCAAAACGGACGAGCCGGCGTATTCACCGCATTCCCGCAAGGCTTATGGACATAAGCTCCTACATTCGAACCAGCGTCACCCCATCTCATCTCCTCGTGCCGTGTATCAATGCAAGGAGCCGATGGTTTGGCTGAGGTCCGTCCTTGAGATCCCGACATAATGCTGGGCAACCACGAGCTGATTTGCGAGCGCGCGGAGCGATTGCTAATGGAGAGGTTACGGACCCAATCGCTCGATTCTCCGAGTCATGTCCGGAGTCGATTTAGCGGTTCAGGTGTCGATAATCACAGGCAACGAAAATTGCCAGGGGAAGTGAAGCCTCTCTGCTGTAGGCCGTATGCTTCATTTGACGTAAAAACACATTGCATGGTGGAGTAATAATGCCCACATCAAAAAACCCTCAGCGCCTTGCAAAAATGACAAGCAAATCGCGTGAAGTAACAGTCGCCGCTTTCTGGGAATTCTGCTCAAAACAGGATTCGCTCATGGAGTCGGAGCGGTTGATCCAGATCAAAGAAGGTTTTCCTGCTCACCTTGCCCAAGCTGTTCGCGTGACCTTTGACCTTCAGAAGGGAACATTGGAAACGCTCTTTAATGCGTCCTACTCGACGCTGGAACGGTGTTGGCGAGGACAAAAGCCCCTCGATCCTGTCGCATCAGAACGTCTCGATCGAATTGCTGCGGTCTGTCTCCTAGCTGAGGAGATCTTTGAGAGCAGAGAGGCTACCGCTCGGTGGATGTCCACACCGAATAAGGCTCTTGGCGGAAGTAGGCCTGTTTCGCTTTGCGTTACCGAGATTGGCGCCAAACAGGCTCGTCGTGTACTTCACGCTCTGGAGTCGGGTGGTGGTGGCTGATTCTGGACATGCGAAGAGCACGGGCCAAACGCGCAATTTGCCTCGGAATGGCGTCTTTCGATGCATTCAGATACTCCATCAGTGACTATGCATACCACCTTATGCTGCTGTAATTGCTTTCGATTTAACGTAGCACTGTGTTCAAGATGGCCTGATACATGGCATAACAAACCAGGGCACTTAGCTAAAATGTTAAAGGTTATATTGGACAAGAGAGTAGGTGGTTTTTTTGGAATTTTAATTTATAGATTGTGCCTTGGATGGTTATTCTATTCTCATTCGTTAGAATGAAAAGTTGACGGAAAACAAAGTGAATCGATTAAATAAAATAAAGCTATTTCCATGCCCGTTCCCTGGCGAAAGTTTAGAGTCAATAGTTTATAGATATCACTTGCTCACTGGATCAAGTAGTGAAACCTTCACATCAACTTCTCTATTTAATGTGTACTTCCCGCCTGGGGCCTATAATCGAGAACACGTTCGTGTGCTCGTGGATAAGTTGTATGGGGTTGGCAATGACAAATTTAATTTATTTTTGGTCAATCATACTTACTACAGGTTAACTAAGAACTTTAATTCAGGCAGTATGTTGGGGTCGATTAGCGATGGTGGGTGGCGAATTACAAACTTCGGGTCGTCAAAATTTTGCCCAACATGCGTAAGAAATGATATTGAAGTTTTTGGTGTTCCATATATTCATAGATCGCATCAGCCAAATTTAGTTGATTTTTGCTGGGAACACCATGCGAAGTTGAGTGCTATTAAAGATAGACCGCTACGTGGTAAATATCTGTGTGCAGAAGATTTCTATCGGTGCCTGAAAGAAATTGCCAACCAAGAAATTGTGAAAACGAAGTCTACGTTTCAAATTAGAGTTGCAACATTTGTGCACAAAATTCTTAATAATCATCTTCCTGTAATAGAACGCGCCGACCTAGTTAGGTCTGTGGACTATAAGTTGTGGCGATCTGGAAAAATAAAGAAGAAAATTAACTTCAGTGGTAGAGTGCCAAAAAAACACAGGAATCGGTGGGTAGTGGATTCGCTTAATAAATCCTCAATATACCGAGACTCAACAGAGTTATTTTCAAATAGTCTTTCAGTTTCGGTAATTCTACTTGCTTTTTTTTATGATTTTGAGGAGTTTCAGGACGCTATATTAGAGGCTATAAAGTATCGTGATAGTTCTAAATTTTCAGGTTTTGTGAAAAATAAAAGTCTCGTATGGTTCTATCGCAGACATGCTTTGGCTCTAGAGGGTGGTCGCTTTAATATTGAACTTATAAGCCAGTGGCTATCAATAAATGATAAAGACTGGCATGAAGAATATATTGCAGTAGTTGGTAGAGTTCCACCCGTAAAAGATTATTTCGAAGGGTGTTTAGACGAGCTGAAGAGTTTTGCTTATGAATCAACATACATAAGCCGTTAATTGAAATGCCAGCCAACGAAAATGTCCACTCAGTGGATACAATCAGTCGTCGTACAGTGCTGAACAACTCCGCCATCGCTTGGGTAGCAGTAACAACCCCCCCGGAGTATTGAAAATGGGGAGATGCGCAGAACTGCTCCCCATTTGTATTAGATTTTACCAGCCATACGAGACGATGTGACAACCCTGATTCAGGGCCATCGACTGCCAGAGACGAGTCATTGCTGGTCTTCGAAGCCTACGAAGCCAAGGGAGATTTACTTCATCTTTGGAAAAGTGCAGTTAATGGAGGCGGTGGTGAGTCCAGCGCCTCGCGCACATCTAAAAATTTCTAGATGATTTTTTTGTTAGAATTTACCGCTGTTTTTTATAAAGTCGTAAAGGCAAACAGCTTTAGCAAAGTCGCTGACTTGGTGTGAGGTATCCGCATGTTTCTTTAAAATTTCAAATAGATCTTGCTGACCAACTTTAATCAGTGCAGGCTCCATATAGGGTAGCATCCTTAAAAACAAATTGAATTGTAGTTCTTTGTAGAGTTCGTTCACGCTTGTCTTTAATTGCGGTATTGTTTTTGATCTTCGCAGCTCATATCCTTTACTGCGATAGTCATCAATTGTAAGTTTGTACCTTATAATAGCTCCTTCACATAGATTGCTGGCTTTATCCGTCAATTCGCCTGTAGGCGTGATACAACCTGCTTTTCTAAGGTAATAAAAAATCGGCAGTCGTTGAGTACCCTTGGCTAGCTTCGGGAAGACGCTCATAACCACGTCAAGAGCATCGTAGTTACCAGTTTCAAAAATAACCTCCCGGAGAAGGTGGCTTCGTTCCAGGCCAATAAGCCCTTGTTTTGCGATAGCTTCACCTTTTTTAACGGTAGAGATGGCGCCATATCCAACCACAAACTCGGTTAGCGATTCACTTTTCTCCAGGTCCTGCTCCTGCCTCACATAGAGCTGTCCCTTTGGGTCATCTGTAATAACCAATTCATAAAGCTCATCCTTGATCGTCCTAAAAATATGCGCTGGGATGCGCTTTTTAGTCTCAGCAAGAACCTCGAACAGTTCTGTGAAACTACTCGCAGTGATGAGCTTTACTGGAATTCTCTTATGGATGACAGAGTCAGTGATCGTAGGGCCGTCGAGCTCTTGTTTCCACTCAACAAAAATAAGTTTGTCCCGGAGGAAGTCGAGGCTCTTTTCGGGGAAGCAACTGATTATATCTTCAAGGATGTCTGCAATATGCGGATCTGTTAACGAGTACCCAAGGAAGATTACGGGGCGCTCGATAAAAATTGTCAACAGCTTAGATGAAAGGTAAGGGTTTTTCCTTCGATACTCTTCATAATCGCCGGAAGTGAGCACCAACGAATTTGGCTGTGTGGCGCAGCCATGTATTTTATAAATCTCAGCAATACCGTGACTTCTACCAGCAATAAGGCCGTCTTGGCCGATGAAACTTGTGAATTTCGGAAACAGCTGCTCGATCAAACAGTCCCAGTTTGTGGTGATCACACCGTCGATATTAGCTTTTCGCAACAATTCCAGTTCATGTTTAAGCTTGCCATTAATATTTTCATGCGCCGACTTTAAATACTTCGATATCTCTATCTTTAGTATTGAGCTGTCGTTAATTAAGTCAGCTTTAAATTCTTGTGCGGTCTGCTCCGAGCCAGGTAGCTCCCACCACTTATTGCAATAGGTCTCGGCAAGGAGTTGGGCATATTTTGGAAGGTCTCCGCTGGAGTTGGTTTTCAGACGCAGAGAGTTCTCACCTATGAAGTCACAGAATTTTTGGAGTAGTTGCTCCCAGCCTTCCACTCCTAAATACCGACGAGACATTCCTGATCCGATGAACAGCATCGGTGAAGCTTCGAATTTCTTGAAATGCTTATTTAGGTTTTCCTTGAAGGGCATTCTTACCTCTCCATTTTCTTTGTAAGCTACCTGTCAACCGGGCGGAAACTGTCTTGGTATGCTCGTAACTCCAGTTCCTCTACCTCACAGTAGCAGCTTCAGATTCTCCGCTTACCAGTGAATGGCAATTGGAAGGCGAGTGGCCACTATAAATTGATTCCTGATGAAAGCCTTGGGATATTTCTGTAAAGCCATCTGGGATGGTATCGAGTCTGTTTTCACACTGATGTCGCGTGGCAACAGCAGCCAGCCCAATACTAGAGCGCAGAAACTCAGGTCCTCATGCGGGGGCAGCGAACCCTGTGATGCTACGAGGTAGCTATCCTGGGAGTCGCGGAGATTCATCGCTGGTACCACAAGCGCGACTTCGAAGATGCTCAAGTCAACTTCGGTGAGTTCCTGACGGTTTGGGATCGGCTGTTTGGTACTTTCTATGATAGCGCCAGAAAATTGGGCGGGGCCGAGGTTGGGTTGTACGAAAGAGACTACCCGAAAAGTTACCTGGCACAGCTTAGGCATCCGATGCGTTCCGAGACGTAAGGTCGAGCGGCACCCGTTCATTCAACTCGTGAGCAGCCTAGCGATTCTGCTCGAACGCCCGCTTCCGGCGCCTCTGTTGAACATCGAGGCGACTGAGAAAGTAGCCAGTGTTGGGTGCTTCAGCTTAACGGCTCATTGCTATTGAGCTGGGAGTGAGCACAACGACGCTTGACCTTACCCCGGCGGCAAGGTCCAGAATAATAAAAGGGACAGTCAGAGGTTAATCGTAACCTATGTATGCCCCTCTACAGCTGTCACTGTCCTTACCTTCTGGCAAATCAGCAGTCTCTTGCCGGCACCTGCCAGAAACCAAGGTAGTAGATGAGGAGAGCCGCCATGCACAACGCCATTACCCACACCGCCCTTGCTACCTTCATAGCCCTTGGAACTGTTGCCACGGGATTTGCCGAACAGGCCAAAGCCCCAGCCCAAGGCAGTTCCGAGACTGAAAAGGGTGAGGACATGCACATGATGGACGGCAACCATATGCCGATGATGGACATGCAGGAGATGTCCAAGATGATGAAAAACTGCAATGCCATGATGGAGAACATGAACCAACACATGGGCACTGAGCCTCCGAAGGGCGATAGCAAGGCCCAATAGCAGTCTGGTTCACGTCTGCCGTCTCTGTTTCCCGCCCCGGGCGATATGGGCTTTTGCTCCCTGGGAGGTGGCGCTTTTGGAGAGTCGCCATCCCGATTCCCTAGGCTTTATAAGCATGAGATGCCATTTCACTGCGGCAGTCTAAGAATACATCCGGCCATGAGTGACTTCACCATACACTATGGGCACTGGGGGGCTAATCATGGTGCTCATTGCTTCCGGGGGCTCCTACCGTTTTGTTGTTCCACACAGTTGACGTGACTGGAGGAGTGCAGGTTTACCGCACAGGTCTGGAAGGGAAGCTGGTGACACAGGGCGTCTATGGTGTGGTCCGCCACGAATGGTGGATAGCTGGTCCGGTATCAGCTTGCGAAGGTCGAACCAGCCACCCATGCCATTGTTACTTGAGCGTCTTGATCGAGACGATGGTGGCCCCCATGCCCTCGGCACGAAACTCAAACGCTACTTGATCCCCAGCCTTCAGGCCTGCCAGTTGTTTGGTTGTAGCGTTGAATGCCATGGTCATGGCTGGCCACTGCACAGCCGGTACGGCGCCATGGGCGATAGTCACTGTATGTTTCGTGGTGTCGATGGCCTTGATCGTGCCCTCCGCTTTGGCCACTGGAGCCTGCTTGGTCTCCTGCTTCATCTGCATGCCTTCCATGGGCGTAGCGTCCATCTTCATACCCGGCATGTCCTCTGCCTGGGCGGAAAGAGACAGAGCGACAACGGTGCTTGCAACGGCGATCAGGGTCAGTTTCATACGACTTTTCCTTGAGGGTTGGTGGATACAACGGGGAGGTGCCGACGACGCATCAAACGGTAGGCCGCCGGAATAACGAACAGGGATAACAAGGGAGCAGTGACCATGCCACCGACCATGGGCGCGGCGATCCGACTCATGACTTCGCTACCGGTGCCACTGCCCCAGAGTATCGGCAATAGGCCGGCGATGATCACGGCGACAGTCATCGCCTTGGGTCGAACGCGCAGCACTGCACCTTCGCGAATCGCGGCGACCAGCCCGCGCTCGGTGCTGTCACCAAGGTCTTCACGTTCGGCCCAGGCGTTCTTCAGGTAGAGCAGCATGATCACCCCAAATTCAGCTGATACACCGGCCAGGGCGATAAAGCCGACACCGGTGGCCACCGACAAATTGAAGCCCAGCAGATAGAGGAACCACGCTCCGCCGGTGAGAGCGAATGGTAACGTGGCCATGATCAGCAAGGCCTCGTCGAAGCGAGCAAAGGTCAAGTAGAGCAGGATGAAAATGATCAGCAGCGTGGCCGGCACCACCAACTTGAGCCGTGCATTGGCTCGTTCAAGAAATTCGAACTGCCCCGAGTAGCTCAGGCTCATGCCTGGCTGCAACTTGACCTGCTCACTGACGACCCGGCGCAGGTCGGCGACCACCGAGGCTATATCCCGCCCGCGTACATCGATGTACACCCAGCCGGAAGGCCTCGCGTTCTCGCTCTTGAGCATCGGCGGACCGTCGCTGACCTTGATCTTCGCCACTGTGCCCAAGGTGATCTGGCTGCCCAGTGGGGTGTAGATTGGTAATTGCTCCAGGGCGCCGAGCGAATCACGCCACTCACGCGGATATCGCACATTGATCGGGAAGCGTGCCAGCCCCTCAATGGTTTCCCCGACATTTTCACCGCCGATGGCGCCGGCGACGATGGACTGCACGTCATCGATATTCAACCCATAGCGAGCAGCAGTTTTGCGGTCGATATCGACGTCGATATAGCGTCCCCCGGTCAGGCGTTCGGCCAGGGCCGAACTGACCCCAGGCACGTCCTTGGCCACGCGCTCGACCGCCTGAGTGGCCGCATCGATGTCCGTCAGGTTGCTACCGGCAATTTTCACCCCGATCGGGCTCTTGATCCCGGTGGCGAGCATGTCGATGCGGTTGCGAATCGGCGGGATCCAGATATTGGTCAACCCCGGCACGCGGACCACCCGATCCAGTTCTTCCACCAGCTTCTCCTGGGTCAGGCCGGGTCGC
>LNAP01002765.1_pt1 | contig 17249 bp, 17 predicted proteins | sample 602601 | NCBI WGS metagenome assembly LNAP01 (sample SAMN02440304, study PRJNA202911) | soil metagenome | biome: Subtropical and temperate rainforests or woodlands; isolation source: soil samples (1 kg each in a 20% v/v slurry with milli Q water) were... ... | reverse complement strand
CTCGACCGGCGGGGGCGCTTCCTTCGGCTGTGCGACCGGGCGCACGGCCGTGCGAACGGTGAGATCGATGCGATGCACCTCGGGCATCTCGGCCTGCCAGCACGACAGCACGCGCTCGGCATAATGAGCCTGAATCCAGCTCTTCAGGAAGCGCGTGGGAACCGAGAGCCGCACGCTCTCCTCCTGCACGCCTTCCAGATCCATGCGGGCAAACCAGCTCGTATAGACGTCTTCGCCAACGTTCGAGCGCAGCCGGCTCTTCACGCGTGACCAGCGATCCTGTTCCGATGTGTTCATCGTTTGAAACTTCTATTGAGAGATAAAGTTGCGTTGTGAGCGCCATGCAGGGTCCCTGCCGGGATCCCCGAAACGGCGCGACCTCAAAGCGAGTCCATCGTCAGGCATGGCTCGACCGTTCGGCGAAAACGCCGCGTCCGATCAGCGATGTCAGAGATGGAGGGGTCGCGAGGTCAGCGCGTACTCGGCGCTCCGTCACAGGCGGGAGGCTGGGTGTCCGACGGATTTAGAACGGCATCGTTGGAATTTGAGACTTGTTTCAATACCGCGTTGAGTCCGTAAGACATGATACCTCCCCGTCCTGCCGTGATTGCTCACGGCAAGGTCCTGCGTGTCCTGAAGACAACCACGACCAAAGTCGCTTATGTCCTGCCCGTCTGTCCTGTTCGCCCGCCCGGCTACGCCATCAGTCGTGTCGGGGTAGCTTCGTGACATCTCTCATTTGCGCTGGCGCGAGCGAGATCGAGAAATCTCGCTTGGAGACATTCAGACAAAGAACTACCATTCCCACATTGCTGTAGGTTTTGAACCGACAATCGCTTGTTGAAGCGCCGCCTACGTGCACACCGCCGCCGATTTGCACGCTCGCCCCGTTTCTAAAACCGCGCTGGTCTCAAGATCGTGGGCGCTGCGGACGACTTAAGGAATACACCAAGCGGAAAGACTCGCAACGAAATTGATTCACAGTAGAGGCGTTAAAAAACTTGATCTGCGTTAACGCGGCGCGCGAGTTGTTCACAGGGTTGAGACCAAGGTTTTGAATCAGCGTAGAGAATCGAGAGAGCGACGCGTCGTGTGACAATTCCCGGGCGGCGACCAAAAATATTTTACAAAAGCGTCACGCGAGTGCCGCGGGACCTCATTTTCCAAATGCTTGGCGTCACTATGTGGATAAGTGATTATCTGAGCATCGTTTTTTGAGTCTCGTTCCGAAGGGTAACTCCACCGCGAAACGCGCTACGGTGAATCTACGGTGTGAAGAACTAGCTTGCGCAGCAATTGCATTTGTGCCCGTCCCGCAGGGCTTTTCGCAATGCAGTGAGAGTTTCCGCTGTGGCAAAAACATCGACAGGTAAAATTACGGGCGCCGCATAGCGAGGACGACGAGAGTCTTCCAACGAAAGATGGGTCGCCCGACGACTGCGAGCGCGAATTGCGGCAGACAACAAAAAGCCCGGCGTGAAGCCGGGCTGATTGACGAGCGCGATGCTCGATGGGCTCAACCGATCGGATGACCCGACCAGTTTGCTCGACGTTACTTCGCGAGCTTGGCGATCTGCGCGGTGAGGCGCGAGACCTTGCGGCTGGCGTTGTTCTTGTGAATGATGTTGCGTTGCGCGGCGCGCATCAGGGCAGGCTCGGCATTCGCCAGCGCCTGCGTCGCGGCGGCGCGATCGCCGGTCTTGATGGCTTCTTCGACAGTGCGCACGACGCCGCGCATCTGGGTGCGGCGCGACTTGTTGACGGCAGTGCGGCGGGCGATCTTGCGCGTCGCTTTCTTGGCGGAGGTGGTATTGGCCATGGTCTCTATATCCTTTGCGGTACCGGTCGCGTCTTGTTCGGGTAGCGCCGGCTGCTTGACCGCTTGATCGACGCTCGGATTTAGGGTGTTCGATTGCTGGGCTGTTCCCGGAGCATGAGCGACAGCCTTGCGGGCCGTCTCTGAGGCTCCAAAGAGCCATTAAAAGCTCAAGGCGCCTGCAACTGCTCAAAGAACAGCGGCGGCAGGATTGCGCCCGCCGCCAGTTGGCGCCCTTATAGAGAGGGTCTGCGGCACCGTCAACGCTTTCCCGGCCTGGAACGGGCCTTGAGCGCCGAGAGGCGTGCCGTAACGCCCTGAAGAGGTTGAATTTCTGCCGTCTCCCGGCTATTGGCTGGCGGAGTTTGACGGGTCGTCCGATCGGACGACCATGTGGGGTGAGGCATGATCCGCGGCTTTTTCCGACTGATTGGGCTGCTGCTGCTCGCCGGCGGTTTCATCTTCATGGTCTATGACGGCGCCCGCTGGGTGGCCGACCAGACCCTGCGGTTCACCCGGTTTGGCCAGTTCTGGAACGACATCAATCAGGCCAGCCAGACGGCGTTCCGCACCTGGGTCGAGGCCAAGGCGCCCTGGCTCTGGACCTCGGTGATCCGCCTGGTGCTGGATCAGCCGGTCTTCGCCGTCCTTGGCATTCTGGGCATCCTCCTGATGATCCTCTTCCGTCCGCGTAAGCCGCTGATCGGCTATTCCCGGGATTGATCTTTCAATTCCCGCCGGGATTGATCTTTCAATTCCCACCGGGATTGATCTTCAATTTCCGCGACTGTGCTTTCGCGCTTGCGGCGGCGTAACAGGGCTGCCCCTTCGCGCGTAAAGACCTATATTCCCACTTGATCGCGAGCACGCCGTCTGAGCCCTTCTTCTTGAACTGGCTCAAGCGACGAACAGCTCGTTGCGGAGGCCCAATCATGCTGTTCATGCGCAAGACCACCGCATTGCCGAGCGCAACTGAGGCGCTGCCCGGCCGTGCACAAGCCATTCCGACCGCGACCACCCATTTCGTCAACGGCAGCAAGTTGCAGCCGCCTTATCCCGCCGGCCTCGAGCAGGCCGTGTTCGGGCTCGGCTGCTTCTGGGGCGCCGAGCGCAAGTTTTGGGAACTCGGCGATGGCATTTACACGACCGCCGTTGGCTATGCCGGCGGGCACACGCCGAACCCGACCTATGAAGAGACCTGCTCGGGGCGCACCGGCCACACCGAAGTGGTGCTGGTCGTGTTCGATCCGAAGAAGATCTCCTACGAGAGATTGCTGAAGACGTTCTGGGAGAGCCACAACCCGACGCAGGGCATGCGCCAGGGCAACGACGTCGGCACGCAATACCGAAGCGCGATCTACACGCATTCCGATGCGCAGAAGAAGGCGGCCGACGAATCCAGGGCGCTCTACCAGAAGGCGCTTGCCGCCAAGGGCCTCGGCGCCATCACCACCGAGATCGCGCCCGCCGGTGAATTCTATTTCGCCGAGGATTACCACCAGCAATATCTGGCGAAGAATCCCGCCGGCTATTGCGGGCTCGGCGGCACCGGCGTGTCCTGTCCGATCGGCGCGGGCGTGAGCGCGTCAGTATAAAGCACCGGGTCGTGCTTCTTGCTGACCCTCCCCTGGAGGGGGAGGGTCGCTACGCATGCAGCGAAGCGAAATGCGTAGCGGGGTGGGGTGACGGTCTCTCCACATCGAACACTGCCCGAGCGGAGAGATCACCCCACCCCGCTCGCGCGATCGACCCTCTCTTTCCAGGGGAGGGTAAGAGCAGCATCACCGCACTCCCCTCAACGCTTTATTAACCATAACCGGTGCATCACTGAGGCTGTCTCGTTCCGAGGAATAGGTCCGGTGCCGGTTGCACGCGCGTTTCGATGGTCGATCTCGGCAGCGTTCCTGGCAGCGTCCGCCGCGCTGACCCTTGGCGGCTGCATGCAGACCGCTGGCCCCGTCGCGATGGTGCAGCCGCGCGCCGATCTCGACACCATGGTCTACGGTCAGCCCTACGGCGCGCCGCAGCCGGTCGTCGTTGCCAACGGCGGCGGCGGCGCGATCAGCGCGCTGACCAATTCCTTTGCCTCTTCGCCCGCGCCCATGCCGGTCGGCTACGCCGCGCCGATGGGGGCGCCGGTGCGCTATGATGCCTCCTACCATCTCGACGCCGGCGACAAGCTGCGCGTCGTGGTCTACGGCCAGGAAGGTCTCACCAACAGCTACGCCATCGACGCCGGTGGTTCGATCACGATGCCGCTGATCGGCGGAGTGCCGGCACGTGGCCGCACCCCGGCAGGACTCGCCGGTGAAATCGCTGCGCGGCTGCGCAACGGCTACATCCGTGAGCCGTCGGTCGCCGTCGAGGTCGAGTCCTATCGGCCGTTCTTCATTCTCGGTGAAGTCTCCGCGCCCGGCCAATATCCCTACGTGCCGAACATGACGGTCGAAAGCGCCGTCGCCATCGCCGGCGGCTTCTCGCCCCGCGCCAAGCGCGACGTGGTCACCGTCACCCACACCGAAGCCGGCGGCTCCATGCGCGCCGTGGTGCCGCTCGGCACGCCCCTGAGCCCGGGCGACACCGTGTTCGTCGGCGAGCGCTGGTTCTAGGCTGGCTTCAGCCCGACTCTCTCTTCTCGTCATTCCGGGGCGCGCGAAGCGCGAGCTATGGTGCGCAATTGCGCACCTGAGAATCCATTGATCCACCGTCGCTGATGCCCGATGGATTCCGGGCCTGCACCGCTTCGCGGCGCATCCCGGAATGACGGCGGTGAGAGCTGGCTACACCAAATGCTTCGCGAAAAATTCCATGCTGCGCGGCCAGGCGATGTCGGCACTCGCCTTGTCGTAGCTCGGTCGCTCGTCGCAATGGAAGCCGTGCTGGGCGCCGGGATAGATGAAGACCTCGACGTCCGGCCGCTTCGCCTTGACGGTCTCGACATCGGTCAGGGGAATGCCGGAATCCTTCTCGCCGAAATGCAGCTGCGTCGGCACCTTCGGCGTCTCGTCGGCGAAGCGCACGACGGCGCCGCCGTAATAGCCGATCGCGGCCTTCAGGCCGCTCAATCGCGTCGCCGCGACAAAGGCGACGCTGCCGCCGAGGCAAAAGCCGATGATGCCGACCGGGCCGACGCTCTTCACCGCATCGATCGCGGCCTGCGTGTCGCGCAGCATCGCCTCCCAGTCGGGACTGGCGACGAACTTGCGCGCTTCGGCGATCTCGTCGGGGGTATAGCCCGACTGGAAGTTGGGCGAGGTGCGGTCGAAGATCGACGGCGCGATCGCGACATAGCCTTCCCCGGCCAGACGGTCGCAGACCGAGCGAATGTGATGATTGACGCCAAAAATTTCCTGGATCACCACCACGGCGCCCTTGGGGCTGCCTGAGGGGTCAGCGCGATAGGCGCCGAGCTGGAAATTGTCGGAGGCCGTCAGCTTGATGTCTTGTCCCACGCGGGTTGTCCTTCTTGGTTGGTCGTCGATCACGAACTCCGCTCTCGCCCCTCATCCTGAGGAGCTTGCGCAGCAAGCGTCTCGAAGGATGCAGGCCGAGAGGTGGCAGCGGGGGCCTGCATGGTTCGAGACGCGCGTTCCGCGCTCCTCACCATGAGGGGACAGGCCTACTCCCACATCCAGTTCTCGCCATAGTCCTCTTTCCATCCCGCCAGGCGTCCATGACGGAATTGCAGGAACAGACGGTGGCGATAGGGGATCAGGCCGCTGCCACCGATGTTGCGCAGGGCGAGGTAGATCTCGTTGCCGGGCCGGCCCCGCACATATTGCAGCTTCTGCCCGAGCACGCGCGCGGCCTGCCCGGCATCCATGCCGAAGGCGAGCGGCGTGCTGTTCGACAAGGTCTCGGCGAAGGGCCGGCGCGGCGGAATCGTGCCGAAGGCCTCGGCCTGCGCGGACGCAGACATCGCTAGCCACATCGCGCCCGCAGCCAACATCGCCCGCTTCATTGCCTGTGCTCCCGTCCGACCTTCTATCCCGGCAAGTTCTTCAGGAAAGGCAGCACCGCGTCAACAAAAGCCTTGGGCTGATCGATGTTGACGGCGTGTCCGGCCGCGGGGATCACGACCTTTTGCGCGCCGGGGATTTTCGCGGCCATGTAATCGGACGCGGCGAGGAACGGTGTGTCGTCGGCGCCGACCACGATCAGACTGGGCACCTTGATGTCGGGCAATAGCTCGATCACGCGGGTGTCGCGCTGGGTCAGCATGCCGCGCGCGGCGAGCGCCAATCCGCTGGCGTTGCGATGACTCGCGGAGGCGCGCTCGCGCGTCGCCGATTTCAGCATGTCGAGGCCTTCGCGATCCAGCCTGTCGGCGGTGCCCAGCGCCCGCGCGTTCCAGGCCTCGCGCGCGTCGTCCTTCTTGAAGCCGGGGCCGGTGTCGATGATCAGCAGCGCGCGGGCGGCTTGCGGATGCGCGCGATAGAAGGCGAGCGACATGTAGCCCCCGAGCGAAAGGCCGCCGATGATGGCGCGCTCCGCGCCGATCGTATCGAGGATTGCCGCCATGTCACCGACGGTCAGCGCTTCGCTGTACGCCTCGGGGTTGTCGGGATAGTCGGACTGGCCGTGGCCGCGCATGTCCCACAAGATCAGCCTGTGGTCCCTGGCCAGCGCATCGACCTGCCCATGCCACATCGCCGAGGTCGAGGAATAGCCGTGGGTCAGCAGCAGCGGCGGACCCTCGCCGTGAACCTCGTAGTAGATCCCGACGCCGTCCCGATCGATCTTCGGCATTTCGCCCACCCTTATTGTTCTGGTTCGTCGCTATCCTAGCCCGCGCAGTTACTCGGAGGAAACCGCCGGTCGCGACGGCACGCATGACTGGCGTGATGTCTGTTGCGTCCAGCCGCTGCGCACTCGTCGTTCTCGCAGCGCACAACACTGAGCTGTCGAGATTGCTTCGATCGATTCCAGATTGCATTTGCCTCAACGCCTGAACACTATCATTCTTGCGATCAAGGCGAGCGCCGGCCCGGTGGGTGTCCGCCAAGACAAGTTGCCGCCGTAAGCGGCTTCATGCACCGGCGGGGGAAGACGCCTATGCCAACGCTCACCATCAACGGGCGGAGTCTGTCCGTGGATGCGGCAAACGACACGCCGCTCCTTTGGGCTATCCGCGAACAATTGCAGATGACCGGCACCAAGTTCGGCTGCGGTGCCGGGCTGTGCGGTGCCTGCACCGTGCACGTCAACGGCGAAGCCGTGCGTTCGTGCCAGACCCTGGTCGGCGATGTCGCCGGCAAGAAGATCACCACCATCGAAGGCCTCGCCGCCAAGGGCGATCATCCCCTGCAGAAGGCATGGATCGCCGAGCAGGTGCCGCAATGCGGCTACTGCCAGTCCGGGCAGATCATGCAGGCGGCATCGCTGCTCGCCAAGAATCCCAATCCGACCAAGGACGAGGTCGTGGCGCATATGGACGGCAATCTCTGCCGTTGCATGACCTATTCGCGGATCCAGAAGGCAATCATGCGCGCCGCCACCGAGATGCGCACCGCATCCGCTTCCGGCAACGAGCGGAGGCCCACATGAACAAGCACGTGAAGAACGTCACCCCCGAGGCGGCCGACCTCAGCCGTCGCTCCTTCCTTGTTGGCACCGCCGCAACCGGCCTCGTGCTCGGCTATGCCGGCGTGCCCGGCATCGGTGAAGCGCTCGCCGCGCCTTCGAACTTCGAGCCGAGCGTCTGGTATGCGATTGCGCCCGACGGTCTCGTCACCGTCACGTGCGGCAAGGCCGACATGGGCCAGCACATCGCCTCCACCATGGCACAGATCGTGGCCGAGGAGCTCGGTGCGAAGTGGAGCGACATGCGGGTCAATCTCGCCTCCAACGATCCGAAGTTCAACGACCCCGTGCTGGGTGCCCAGATCACCGGCGGCAGCTGGTCGACCATGATGAACTTCGACGCGATGAGCCGGGCGGGTGCGGCCGGACGCATGGCGCTGACCGAGGGCGCTGCCGCCGCGATGGGCGTGCCGGCCTCGGAACTCGCAGTGCGCGATTCCATGATCGTGCACGCGAAGTCGAAGAAGCAGATGTCGTTCGCCGATGTCGTCAAGAGCGGCAAGGCGACGAAGACCTTCACGCCGGACGAGCTGAAGGCGATCAAGCTGAAGACCCCCGATCAATACACCATGATCGGCGTATCGGTGCCGCAGCTCGACATTCCCTCCAAGACCAACGGCACGGCCAAATACGGCATCGACGTGATGCTGCCGGGCATGGCCTATGGCGCGGTGGTTACGCCGCCGGTGCGCTTCGGCGCCACAGTGAAATCGGTCGACGACTCGGCTGCGAAGAAGGTGCCGGGCTTCATCAAGGCCGTCACCCTCGACGACAAGACCCAGACGACGTCGGGCTGGGTGGTCGCGGTGGCCAGCACCTACGCCAATGCCAAGAAGGCGGCGCAGGCGCTGAAGATCGCCTATGACGCAGGTCCGAATGCGAAGGTATCGAGCCAGTCGCTGCTCGACGAAGCCAAGCGGCTGCAGAAGCTGGAGGATTCCGGCCAGTTCTTTGTCAAGGACGGCGATCCTCAGGCGGCGTTTGGCTCGGCGGCCAAGGTGGTGGAGGCCGAGTACACCACCAGCATCAACATCCACGCGCCGATGGAGCCGATGAACGCCACCGCGGAGTTCAAGGGCGACATACTGCATATCTATTCCGGCAACCAGTTTGCGACGCGCTCCGGCGCGATCGCAGCCGGTGCCGCCGGGATCGATCCGAAGTTCGTGGTCATGCACCAGATGTGGCTTGGCGGCGGCTTCGGCCGCAGGCTGGATGCCGACATGATGATCCCCGCCGTGCAGGCGGCGAAGGCGGTCGGCAAGCCGGTGAAGGTGATCTATACGCGCGAGAACGACATGACGATGGATTTCTCGCGTCCGCTCACCTACCAAAAGGTCAAGGCCGGCGTGGATGGTGACGGCAAGCTCGTCGCGCTGAGCCACGACGTGGTGTCGGCCTGGCCCACCGCGCGCTGGGGAATCCCCGATTTCCTCACGCCCTCGGTCGACAAGAAGGGTCCACTCGACTCCTTCACGGTGAACGGCGCCGACTTCTTCTACACCGTGCCCAACCATTATGTGCGCGCGATCAAGAACGAGCTCGCGCACAACGCCACCCCGTCGGGTCAGCTGCGCTCGGTGGCGCCGGGTTGGACCTTCTGGGCGGTCGAAAGCATGATCGACGAGATCGCGGCTGCGACCAACCAGGATCCGGCGCAGTTCCGCATCGCGCTGCTCGACGGCAAGGGCAAGAACGACGGCGGCGCGCAGCGGCTGCGCAACACGCTGCTCGCCGCGATGGGGCTGTCTGGCTACGGCACCAGGCAATTGCCGAAAGGCGAGGGCATGGGCGTCGCCTGCGTTTCGTCGCAGGAGCGCGCGTCCGCGAGCTGGACGGCGTGCGTCGCCCATGTCGCGGTGGCGCCGTCGGGCGAGGTGACGGTGAAGAAGCTCACGGTCGCAACCGACGTCGGCACCCAGGTGCATCCCGACAACATCCGCGCCCAGGTCGAGGGCGCGGCGCTGTGGGGCCTGTCGCTGGCGATGTACGAGAAGGCAACGCTCAAGGACGGCGGCATCGAGCAGACCAACTTCGACAGCTACACGCCCTTGCGCATGAGCCAGATGCCGGAGGTCGCGGTCGCCGTGATCGCCAACGGCGAAAAGGCCACCGGCGTCGGCGAGCCCGCCGTCACGGTGGTCGCCCCCGCCATCGGCAACGCGATCTTCAACGCCAGCGGCGCCCGCATCCGGGCGCTGCCGATTACGGCCGAAGCCGTGAAGGGCGCGATGAAGGCGTAGAGCTGGTTGCGATCGTGACTTCAGACGGTCCGCCGGAGGGCAGCCTCCGGCGGATTTCTCGTCCCGGAAAACTCAATATTTACAATGGCCGGTCTACTGTGCATGGGGTTGTTTTTGCCGTTCTGACCGGACGCGCGGGAGCCGATACCTAAAATTGCCCCCAATTCCGCAAGGCTCCCTTGAGCACGCCTCTTAAGGCCCGGAGAACCTGATCCGGCTTAGGCTTTCGCCAAATACACTCCCGTGCTGTTGGGGAAGTCATGAACGCGCCAGCCAAATCCGCCGCCAAACGCCGGCTTCTGCTCGCCTCCGACCGGAGCGATGCGAGCAGCGAGCTTGCCAGCATCCTGAAGGCGGTCGGCGAGGTCTCGACGGTGACCACGCAGCAGATTCCCGACCGGCCCTCGCGCGATCTGTCCGGTCTCGTCGTCGATATCAACCTGCGCTCGCCCGACAGCGTGCAACGGGTGCGCAACAAGCTGCGCGGCGATGCCTATCATTCGATGCCGCGGCTGTTCGTGCTTGCCGATGCCCTGCATCACGGCACCATGCAGGCCTGGGCGTTAGGGGCCACCGACACGATCTCGCGGCCGCTGCAGCCCGATGCGATCCTGCAGCGCATCCGCGCCGCGTTCCCCGACACCGCCACCTACGACGCGACCGACCGCGGCAAGACGCTCAACCGCGGCGTCGAAGCGGCGCACGCGGTGCTGGCGAAGATGTTCGAGAAGCTGCCGCTCGGCGTGCCGCTGAGCTTCGACGACGTCATCGCCGCCGAGAGCAAGATCCTGAAGGCGATCAAGCATTCCTCGCTGCGCGAATGGCTCACCACCGTCGGCTGCCATCATGTCGGCAGCTATCGGCATTGCCTGTTCGTCACCGGCTTCGCGGTCGCCTTCGCGCAGCATCTCGGCATGCGCGAGGACGACCAGCGTCGGCTGACCCGCGCTGCCCTGCTGCACGACGTCGGCAAGGCGTTCATTCCCGCGGCGCTGCTCGACAAGCCCGGCAAGCTCACCGACGAGGAGATGGACGAGGTGCGCCAGCATCCGCGCCGCGGCTACGACGCGCTCGCCGAGCAAGGCGGCTTCCCGCCGGAGATGCTGGATGTCATCCTGCATCACCACGAATTCCTCGACGGTTCGGGCTATCCGAACAATCTGTCGTCGAACCAGATCAGCGACATCGTGCGGGTGACGACGATCGTCGACATCTACGCCGCTTTGGTGGAGAAGCGCGCCTACCGCATGCCCTTCACCCACTCCCGCGCCTTCACGATGATGGAAGGCATGGGCGGCAAGCTGGACCAGCAGCTGTTGCAGGCATTCAGGCCCGTGGCGCTGGGATCGTTTTGACGACGGTGCCGTAGGGTGGGCAAAGGCGCGCTCTTCGCGCGCTGTGCCCACCATGCATCCGCATTCGTGGTGAGATTGGTGGGCACGCTTCGCTTTGCCCACCCTACGAACCTCACCCCACCATCTTCCTCAGCTCCGCCTTCGCCACCTTCTCCAGCGTCGAACGCGGCATGTCGTCGACGAATCTCACCTCGCGCGGTACCTTGAAGTCGGCAAGGCTCTTGCGGCAGGCGGCCATCACGCTGTCATGAAGATCGGGCGCAGCGCCCGCGACGCCGCCATGCGGGATGATGAAGACGACCGGCACCTCGTCCAGCATCGGATGCTTCTTCGCCACCACCGCGGCCTCGCGCACGCCGGGCACAACCGCGATCACCTGCTCGATCTCGGAGGCCGCGACGTTCTCGCCGCCGACCTTCAGCATGTCCTTGGCGCGATCCCCGAACCTGATGAAGCCATTCGTCAGACGCTCGACGCGGTCGCCGGTGAGGAAGAAGCCGTGCTCGTCGAAACTCTCGCGCGTCGCCTTCTCGTTGTGGAGATATTCGGCGAACAGCGACAGGCCGGGGACGCCCTTGATCGAGAGATTGCCGGTGTCGCCGACCTCGGTCGGTCGCCCGTCGTCGTCGGTGATGCGGATTTGATATTCGCCCGCGGCGCGGCCGATCGACATCGGGATGTTGGGCTGGTCGACCTCGCCGATGATGCCGTGGGTGATGGTCTCGGTCATGCCCCACCAGCCGATCATCTTGACGCCGAATGCGGCGAAGGCCGGCGGCTCGTTGATGGCGGTGCCCCACAGGCGGAATTTGTGATCCCTTGGAATCTCCTGCTCGAGCAGCGCCTTCATGCAGAACGGAATGGTCGACGTCCAGGTCGAGCCGTGCTCGCGCGCGACACCCCAGAACCGGCTCGCCGAGAAGCGCGGCTGGATCACGCAGGTGGCGCCGACCCACAGCGTCGCCAGCATGGAATAGGCCAGCGCATTGGTGTGGAACAGCGGCAGATAGGTCTGGTGCACGTCGCCGGCGTGCAAATCCTCATGCGCGGCGTTGATCTTGGCGCCCCACAGCGCGTTGGCATGGGTCCAGAGCACCGCCTTCGGCCGCGACGTCGTGCCTGACGTGTACTGCACGCTGCACGGCGCGAGCGGATCGGTCGCCCGCTGCGGCCGGTCCGCGCTGTCGGCGAACAGCGATTCAAAGCTGTCGCCGCGTGGGACGGATTGTGCAGGCGCAGCGCCGGCATCGTGCGACGTCACCGCCATCCAGCGAATGCTGCGGCAGTTCTGCGCGACGATCTCCGCATAGGCCGGCTGCGTGATCGCCGCGACGGCGCCGCAATGATCGGCGAAATATTCGATCTCGGCCGGCGCCGAGCGGGTGTTGGTGGTGACCGCGATGGCCCCGCACTCGACGCAGGCAAACCAGGCCAGCAGCGCCTCGATGCAATTGTCGAGATGGATCAGCACATACTCGCCGGGCTTCACGCCGCGCTTGGCGAGCCCCGCCGCGAGCGCGCCGACCCGCTCGTGAAACTCGCCATAGCTCCAGCGCCGCGCCGGGGCGTCGAACGGCGCCCAGATCAGGAACGGATGCGAGCTGCGCACCTCGGCGCGCATCTTCAGCAGCCAGGGCACGTCGAGCCCGTCGAACGGGCCCACGATTCCGGCTGAACTCTGTTGAAGTGGCATGTTTCCTCCCGTGCAGCCTGTATCTTGTGGGCGGCCGCCTTTTGATTATTGCGTCTTCCTGCCACCGGATGACGCGGGGAGCAAATCGGGGGACAGCGGTAACGCCCGCTCCCCGTCATTGCGAGTGGTTAAGGCAGCCGGCCTCAATCCTCGTACGACGAAATCTCGATCAAGCTCCCATCCGGGTCCCGGCAATAGACCGAGCGCAGCGTGCCGCGCGCGCCCTGCTTGGGAACCGGGCCTTCCTCGATCGCGACGCCATGTGCCTGTAAATGCGCCACCACCTCGTCGGGCGTGGCGGACGTGAGGAAGCACAGGTCCTCGCTGCCGGCGGTCTGGTGATCGGCTGTGAACCATTCCACCTTATCGGCATCGCGCGGCCGGATGTTGATCTTCTGGTTACCGAATTGGAGAGAAGTCCGCGGCGCTTTGCCGCCACCGGGGTCGAACACCTTGACTTCCATGCCGAGAATCTCGCGATACCACTCGGCGGACACCGCGACGTCGGCGACGTTAATCACGAGATGATCGAGGGCTTCGACCTTGACCGGCATGCCTTATCCTTTCGTCGTGATGCGCCTCGCGCACTTTCCGCCTGCGGCAAGCTTTGTTACAACCGCGCCGACGACACTTTCAAGTTATCCGGCTTCAAGAACAACACGTTGGGAGAACCCTCCATATGATCACTCGCCGTTCCGCGCTGGGCCTGCTTGCCGCCTCGCCTCTTGCAGCCAGCCCGCTGTCGAAAGCCTTCGCTGCCGATTATCCGTCCCGGCCGGTGAAGTTCGTGGTCGGCTACCCGCCGGGCGGCGCCACCGACATTCTCGCGCGCCTGATCGGCCAGCGGCTGTCGGAACGGCTCGGTCAGCAATTCGTGGTCGAGAACAAGCCGGGCGCCGGCAACAATATCGCCACTGAATCCGTCATCAATGCCGAGCCCGACGGCTACACCATCCTGCTGGTCAATCCGGCCAACTACATCAACGCCACGCTGTACGCGAACCTCAAGTTCAACTTCGTGCGCGACATCGCGCCGGTCGCCGGGCTCCAACGCGTGCCGAACGTGATGACCGTCAACAAGGACGTGCCGGCCAAGACCGTTGCCGAGTTCATCGAGTACGTGAAGGCCAATCCGGGCAAGGTGAACATGGCCTCGTCCGGTAACGGCACCTCGGTGCATCTGTCCGGCGAGATGTTCATGGCGATGACCGGCTGCAAGATGCAGCACGTGCCCTATCGCGGTGCCGCGCCCGCCATCACCGACATGCTCGGCGGCCAGGTGCAGGTGATCTTCGACAACATGCCCTCGATCATCCAGCACATCCGCTCCGGCAGCTTGCGCGCGCTCGGCGTCACCACGGCGCAACGCTCGCCGCAGCTGCCCGACGTGCCCGCGATCAGCGAGACCGTGAAGGACTACGAGGCAAGCGCGCTGTTCGGCATCGGCGGGCCGAAGAACATGCCAAAGGACATGATCGCCAAGCTCAACACTGAGATCAACACGCTCATGAAGGAGCCCGACATGACCAAGCGCCTTGTGGAGCTCGGCGGCGATCCGCTGGTGCTGACGCCGGAGGCGTTCGGCAAGGAAGTCGAAGCCGAGACCGCGAAGTGGAAGAAGGTCGTCGAGTTCGCCGGCCTGAAGGTCGAGTAGCGGTCTTGTGATCGTGAGGAATGGAGCCCTGCCGTCCGGCAGGGCTTTTTTCTTGGGTGGTCTGGGGCGTCGATCCGGAATAAAACGGCGCCGCGAAACCTGATGATAGATGGCGCCGTATCTGGCGCCGTGAACAGAGGAGTTGGGATCATGCGCAAGACGCATTTGGCGTTGCTGACCCTGGGCGCGACGGTCCTTGCCGGTTTCGTCACCGCGACGCCCGCCGCGGCGCGCGACTATCCCTGGTGCGCCCAGGGCGGTGAGTATGATTATCCCGGCGAATGCGCCTACAGCACCTACGAGCAATGCCAGGCCAGTGTGTCCGGGCGGCTGCTGTTCTGCGGGCCCAATCCGCTATTTGCCTACGGGCAGGCGCCCAGGCCGCAACCGCAGCCGCGTCGCCGCGCGCGGCCGGTCGCTCCGTATTAGTTGCGGCATACACAGCCGCCATCGCCCGGCTCGACCGGGCGATCCAATACTCTGAGACGTATGTGATTGACTGAGAAGCCGCGGGTGTACTGGATTGCCCGGCTTCGCGGGGAATGCTGCAGCTACCGCTTCGCGTCGACCTGCTCCGTGCCGTTGCACGAGATCAGCATCGTATAAGGCCGCGCGTTGCCGGCGATGTCGGTGGTCTTGAGCTCGCCCTTCGGTTCCGCGGTCTGGTAGGGCACCACGGAATTGTCGAGGAAGTCGCGCAGCATGCCGGTCTTGATGGCAAAGTTGATGTTCTCCGGAATGGTGCCGGTCGCAGCGGCGATGCGCAGTGCGGGGATCTTTGCGGTGACCACGCCCACGATCTGCCCGGTGGTGTCGAACAGCGGGCCGCCGCTATTGCCGGGTTGCACCGGCGCGCTGATTTGCAGGAAACGCGTGTCGTTGCGCATGCCGCTGAGCGAGCTCGCGATACCGGTCGTCACGGTGAAGTCCGACGTGAGCAAGCCATGGAAGGGAAAGCCGATTACGATGACGGAATCGCCGGAGCGGATCGAGCGGTCGCGAATCCGCGCAAAGTCCTTGAATGTCGTCGTCGATGGCGCCTGCAACAGAGCGAGATCGTTGTTCGCGTCGCTCGACACGACGCGCAGCACCATCGCGGCCTCGCCGGTGAGGTTACCCTTGATGTCGCCGACACAGCCGTCGATCACATGATTGTTGGTGACGACGTGCCCGGTGGCGCTGACCACGAAGCCGGTGCCGGTCCTGGCCCGGGCAGCTTTGCTGCCGGCCGGTGGCGTCTGCTTGTCCGGCGCGGGCTGCGGCTTGGCGGCGATCTTGGTGAAGTCGCCGGCTTTGTCGAGCCCGTCGGCTTTCACCTTGGTCACGCAATTGGCCAATGCGGCGATCACCGGCCCGGTCGAGGTCAGATCGAAATTCAGGACGGCGCGGCCGGCTGTCGCCACCATCAGGCTCGCCTTCTGAAACGTACGCACGACATTGAGCGGCATGACGGCCGTGAGCATGTTCGATTGATACGCCGTAGCGTACAGCCTGGCTCGCTCCTGCCCGTCAAAGGTCACGTCGATTGCGGCGTTCTCGCCCTTGTTGAAGCGGTAGCCGGGACTCGCAAAGGCAAGCGACCATGTGCCGGCGGCATTTTGGCTCACGACGAGGATGACGCCGTTCGCATAAGGCGTCGTCGCCGCGCAATGCGAGAAGGCGCCCGTCTCGTCATTGCTGAAGGCGCCGCCGATCCAGTTGCCGACATTGACGCTGCCGAACGGGCCCTTCGCATACGCCGCTCCGACGACACTCGTCTGCAATAGCAACGCAACGACACATGACTTCAACCACATAGCTTCCCCCCAACGCTTTTGGACTATCTTATCCGCGGGGAGAGTGGCGGCGCAACCACCAGTTGTTCATCCCGTCGGGGGCGCCTCGCGATGACTTTCCGGCTTGCCCTTTACTTTGCATTGCCATATACTTTGTAATACAAAGTAAGTAACGGGCTTGACCCGGACTTCTAGGGTGGAGCGAGGTTTTGGCATTGCCGATGCGCGATCTCGACAAGGCGCTGGCCGATATCGTGGCGATCCGCAGCCAGATTGCGGCGGGTACGGCGTTCCGCGGCTACGGCCCGGCGACGATAGCTGCGACCGGCGCCGTCGCGCTTCTCACCGCGATCCTGCAATTCTGGCTGCTCGGTGATCCCACCGGCGAGCCGCTCGGCTTCTTCCTGGGTTGGTTCATGGCGGCCGCGCTCTCCGGCCTGATGATCGGCATCGAGATGCGTGCGCGGTCGCGCCGCCATCATTCCGGTCTCGCCGACGCCATGATCCACCAGGCGGTCGAGCAATTCCTTCCCGCCGGCGTCGCCGGCGTGCTGCTCGCGGTGGTGATGTGGAAGTTCGCCAGCGAGACGCTGTGGCTCTTGCCCGGCCTGTGGCAGATCCTGGTGTCGCTCGGCATCTTCGCCTCCGTCCGCTCGCTGCCGCGCAGCGTCGCGCTCGCGGGAGCCTGGTATTTCATGTCCGGCTTCGCGGTCGTTCTGCTCGCGAGCCGGACCCACACGCTCTCGCCCTGGACCATGGGACTGCCCTTCGTGATCGGGCAGTCGGTCATGGCGGGCATTCTGTATTTCGCGTCCGGAGACCATGATGCCGAAGAGTGACAGCGCGCCGTTCTCCTATGAAGGGCTCGACCGCGTGATCCACGAGAAGGCGAGGCTCGGGCTTCTGACCTCGCTGATGGCGCATCCCAAGGGTCTGGCGTTCGCCGATCTCAAGCAGCTCTGCGGCCTCACCGACGGCAATCTCAGCCGGCATCTCGCCGTGCTCCAGGAAGCCGGGCTCGTCGAGGTGACCAAGGGCTATGAGGGCAATCGCCCGCACACCACCTGCCGCCTGACCAAGGCCGGCCGCCGCCGCTTCCTCGACTATCTCACCGTGCTGGAGCGCCTGGT
>LNAP01003201.1_pt1 | contig 17254 bp, 16 predicted proteins | sample 602601 | NCBI WGS metagenome assembly LNAP01 (sample SAMN02440304, study PRJNA202911) | soil metagenome | biome: Subtropical and temperate rainforests or woodlands; isolation source: soil samples (1 kg each in a 20% v/v slurry with milli Q water) were... ... | reverse complement strand
CTCCAGGGCGACCAGGGCCACCGCCATGTACGAGGGATGCACCGCGCTGCAGGCTTCGCTGGCGCCGAGAATCGCGTGCATGCGGTTGTGCCCCTGCTGGGCCGAGCAGCCGCTGCCGGGTTCGCGCTTGTTGCAGGCCATGCCCGGGTCGTAGAAGTACGGGCAGCGCGTGCGTTGCAGCAGGTTGCCCGCGGCCGAGGCCTTGTTGCGGATCTGCCCCGAGGCACCGGCCAACAGCGCCTGGGACAGCAACGGGTAGCGCTCGCGGACACGGCTGTCGGCGGCCAGGTCGCTGTTGCGCACCTGGGCGCCGATGCGCAGGCCGCCGTCGGCGCTGTCCTCGATCGTGGCCAGGGGCAAGCGGCTGATATCGACCAGGTGCGTGGGCCGCTCGATGCCCAGCTTCATCAAGTCGATCAGGTTGGTGCCGCCGGCGATAAAACGCGCCTGGGGCTGCGCGGCCATCAGGCTGACGGCCTGCTGTACGTCGTTCGCGCGCGCATAGCTGAAAGGCAGCATGGGTTCAGGCCTCCTCGGCGGCGTCGCGGATGGCGGCGACGATGTTCGGATAGGCGGCGCAGCGGCACAGGTTGCCGCTCATGCGCTCACGGATCTCCCCGTCGCTCAGGGCGACGGGCTGGCCCGTCAGGTCATCGGTGACATGGCTGGGCCAGCCGGCGCGCACCTCCTGCAGCATGCCGACCGCCGAGCAGATCTGCCCCGGCGTGCAATAGCCGCACTGGAAGGCATCACGGGCGATAAAGGCCGCCTGCAGGGGGTGCAGCAGGTCGCCATTGGCCAACCCCTCGATGGTGGTGATCTCGTCGCCGTCATGCATGACCGCCAGGCTCAGGCAGGCGTTGATCCGGCGGCCATTCACCAGCACCGTGCAGGCGCCGCACTGGCCGTGGTCGCAACCCTTCTTCGAGCCGGTCATGCCCAGTTGATGGCGCAGTGCGTCGAGCAACGTGGTGCGTGGGTCGAGGTCCAGCAACTGGTCGCTGGCGTTGATGCGCAGGGTGATCGCCTGGGATGGCAACGGGCGAACGGGTTCAGATAGCCCCGGGGCGGACTGGGGTTGGGCCCTGCCAACGCCTACCCATAACAGGCTGGCGGCGGCCCCGGCTTGCAGCAGCGCGCGGCGCGACGGACGCGGTGAGTCCAGGTCTTGCATGGTGCTCTCCTGAAATGAACGGCTGGACGCGAGTATCGCCAAGGGCGTGGCGCCGTTCTTTCAGGTATCAGGACGAGCTTGTCAGGATTCGGGAAGCCTGCTGGCGGTAGCTGCTCGGGGTGGTCCCGGTGATGCGCCTGAAGGTCGAGGTGAAGTGGCTCTGGCTGGAGAACCCCAGCTCCAGCGCCATGGCGCTGATCGGCATGCTGCCGGCCCGCAGCAGGCTTTCGGCGCGACGCACCCGGCGCTCGATCACATAGGCATAGGGCGCCATGCCGGTCTCGGCCTTGAAGTGACGGGCGAAGGTGTCGACAGGCATGCCAGCGATCCGCGCCAGTTCGGTCAGCGAGAGGCTGCCGTCGATGCGCGCATCGACGTAGTCGCGCAAGCGCTTGAGCAACTGCGGCCCCAGGCGCCCGTGGCCAGCGCTGGCGGTATCGCCCCGTCCCAGGCGCAGCCCCACCAGCGCCACCAGGTGCTCTATATAGCTGGCTTCCAGGACCTGCCCGCTGACCATCTCGGCGCTGAGGGCGGCGAGCAGCGAGTGGATCACCCCATCGCCGCTGTTGATGCGCATCGGCAGCTCGGCCAGTTGCGGGCAGCCTGGGAAATCCAGGGTCGTGTCGATCCACAGGGCGGTATAGATCAGGTCGGCCTCGCGAAAATAGCCCTGGCGCTCGACGCCGGCCGGCACGAAGCTGATCGACCCGGGGCGGTCGCAGCCCTGGTAATTGAGCGTGGAACTGCTGCGGATGTGAGTCTTGGCCGTGGCTCCGCGCTCGGTGAGGATCACCACGTGCTGCGGCGCCGTCCAGCTGAGCTCGGCCTCGCGGCAGGCCCAGCGGCGGTGATCGATAGTCACCAGGCCATCGAACAGCGATGCCGATTGCAGCACCGCGCCCTCGGCGCCCCGCGCCCGGATGCAGCCCGCGCCGACCCGGGGCTCCAGCGACAGGTTTGCGGATTCCCTTGATACGCTCATAAACCAGGCACCTCCCCGTGGGATACAGCGAGCGGCCAGCGTACCCCAGGATCACTGGCAACTTCCAAGCGAAAAAGAAGCGACCTGGGGCAATCCCCGGCCAAACCGAACTGATTTACAATGCCGTCCCTTTGCCTGAGGCTGGCGTTTCGTGGATGCTCTGTCGCTTGTCTATAAGCACCTGATCGACTGGGTGATCGCCCCTGTTACCCAACAGTTTCTCGGCATTTTCAATCTGAACGGCCGGCTCGGGCTGTTGTTCCTGTGCGTGTCCTACGGCGTCGCCTATGGCCTGTTCCGCTTCAGGAAGCGCCGCGGCCTGAGCGACGCCCACTCGTTCTGGCACTTCATCGGCGGCAGCCGGGTGCACTTGCACCGCTCGGCGCTGCTGGATTATCGCTACTACTTCGTGCGCGCCATCCTCAAGGTCGCGCTGGTGCTGCCCATCGTCCACTTGGTCGACCCTTACATCCTGCGCTCCGGGGATTACCTGGCCTTTTTCAGCAACCTCTGGGGCGAGCGCCCGCGCCTGGGGCAGAACCTCGGGCTGTCGCTGCTCTACGGGCTGGGGCTGTTCCTGCTCAAGGACTTCATCCATTACTGGGCGCACCGGGCCTTTCACTCGCGCTGGCTGTGGGAATTCCACAAGGTCCATCATTCGGCGCCGGTGCTGGTCCCGGCGACGGCGAGCCGGGTGCACTTCGTGGAAAAGATCGTCGAGAAACTGAGCATCGGCCTGTGCCTGGGCCTCTACGCCGGTGGCTTCTGGTACGCCTGCGGCGGCGAGATCAGCCGCTATACCCTGTTCGGCGTGACCTACCTGGTGTTCATCTTCAACAGCCTGGCGGCCAACCTGCGGCACAGCCATGTCTGGCTGTCGTTCGGCCCGCGGCTCGAGCATGTGCTGAACAGCCCGGCCCAGCACCAGATCCATCACAGTGACGCGCCCCGCCACTTCAACCGCAACTTCGGCACCAACCTGTCCCTGTGGGACTGGATGTTCGGCACGCTCTACGTCACCTGCTCGACACCCGAGCCGCTGCGCTTCGGCACCGGGGAGCAGGACTCGCAACGTTACCTGACGGTCTACAGCCTGATCGTCACGCCCTTCGTCGAGACCGCCCGCAAGCTCCTGGCCAAACGCCCGCGCGGGGTGGCACCGCAAACGCCCTATTCATAAGCCGGGGCGCCCGCTATTCCTCGAAACGACTGCTGGTATCACGATCACGCTCGTAGCGCCTGGCGAGTGGAAACGCCGGCAACCAGGACTCGCGCCGAACAGTCCAGCTTTCGTAAGTGGGCTTGAGTTGATCGGGGGCGTCCAGGGAACCCAGGTTCACTTCGACTTCATCGGCCGTGCGGGCAAACACCGACGAGCCGCAGTGCGGGCAGAAAAACCGCCCGGCGTAGTCGCGGGTTTCGCCCTCGATGGTCACCGCGTCCTCGGGGAAGATCGCCGAGGCATGGAACAGCGCGCCATGGTGCTTGCGGCAATCGAGGCAGTGGCACAGGCCGACCCGGTACGGGCGCCCCGCCGCCACGATCCGCACCTTGCCGCACAGGCAACCGCCGGTGAATCGTTGCATGCTGCACCTCCTCTTGGGTCAAGCATTGCGGGTGGCTGGCCAAGGCCGCGTTCAGTCATGGGACGGCTGTTGCGCGGCGCCGGCCCGGCCTGGTTCTTTCGGCGCCTCACGCTGCAGCTGATTGCGCCAGACTCGATAAGCACGAATACCGGCGCGTACCGAGGAAAACAACAGTTTCTGCTCCAGCTCGCGCGCCAGGCCCGAACGCACCAGCATCCGCAGGAATGTCCCGTGCGGCCGGGCAATGCCCAGGACGATGCCGCGGGCCAGCAGGGTGTCGCGCACCTCCCTGAGGGCCACGATGCCGCTGACGTCGATCGAGGTCACCGCCTCGGCGACGAACAGCACGGCACGGGGATCGGGCTCGCGCTCGACCGCCTCCAGCAGGCGCGCCTTGAAGTAGTCGGCGTTGAAAAACAGGATCGCGTCATCGAAGCGGTACACCACCAGCCCCGCCAGCGTGCGCGCCTGCGGGTATTGGCTGATATCGACCTGGCCTTCGATCCCGCGTACCCAGCCCAGCACCGCATCGGTGGGCTGGTAGATGCTTTTGAGCAGCCGCAGGATCGCCAGCAGCACCGCGACGATGATGCCCGGCAGCACCCCCACGCCAATCACGCCCAGGGTGGTCAGCACACACAGCCAGAACTCGAAACGGCTGAGCTTGCGGATAACCCGCATCGCCTGGATGTCGATCAGCCCCCAGCCCGCCATCAACAGCACCGCCCCCAGCGCCGCCTGGGGGATCCAGGCCATGGGCGCGGTGAAGAACAGCAGGATCAGGGCAATCACCAGGGCAGCGATAATCCCCACCAACTGGCTCTTGCCCCCCACCATGCTGTTGACCGCGGTGCGCGAATCGGCGCCGCTGATGGCGAAGCCACTGGAGACCCCGGCGGCGATATTGGACACGCCCAGCGCCAGGAACTCATGGTTGGCATTGACCGTGTAGCCGTTCCTGGCGGCGAAGCTGCGGGCCGTCAGCATCGCACTGCAAAAACTCACCGTGGCGATACCCAGCGCATCGCGCAGCAGGCTTTTCAGTTCGGCCTGGTTGGTCTGCGGCCAGCTCAACTGCGGCATGCCCGAAGGGATCGGGCCCAGTACGGAGACGCCGTAGCTGTCCAGGCGCAGAAAGCCGACGCACAGGGTGGCGATGGCCACCGTCACCAGCGCCGCCGGCAACCTCGCAAAGCGCCGCGGCAGCCAGATCAGCAGCGCCAGGGCGCCCACGCCGATGGCCAGGGTCGGCCAATGGGTTTCGCCAAGCCGCTGCAGCATGTTCAGCAGGCTGAGAATGAAACCCTCGCCTTCGATTTTGTAGCCCAGCACCTTGCCCAGTTGCCCGGCCAGCAGGCTCAAGCCGATGCCGTTCAGATAGCCGATCAGGATGGGCCGCGAGAAAAAACTGGCAATGAACCCCGCCCGGGCGATGCCGGCGCCGATCAGCATCAGGCCGACCAGCACCGTGACAATCACGGCCAGTTGCGCCAGGCGCTCGGGATCGCCCAGCGCCAGGGGAGCGATCGCCCCGGCGACCATGGCGCAGGTGGCCGCATCCGGCCCGACCATCAACTGCCGCGAACTGCCCACCAGGGCATAGACCATCATCGGCAACACGCAGGCATACAAGCCGTACTGCGGCGGCAACCCGACGATCTGGGCGTAGGCGATGGCAATCGGGATCTGCACGGCCGCCACCGACAACCCGGCCTGCAGGTCGTACCTGAACCATTCGCGGCGGTATTGCAGGAGATTGGCCAAGCCTGGCAGCCAACGGGCGAGCAGCATGGAGGTACCTTTGATCAGGGGCTTTGACGAGGGGTATGGCGGGCGCGAAAGCTCGTGCCCTGGATGAGAGATAAGCAGAGTCGGTTTTTCTTTGCAGGCTTTTCAACAAAATATCGGCGGATCGAGCGTCCTCTGATTCGGCAGACGCCGTGACAGACCGCGGCCGGTCCTCCGTCGCCAGCCCTCCCCCCAAACGACAGCACGGCTGGCAACCAATGTCCTCCCGCGGTATTGGCCCGGTAGTCGCCAGCCAATTCAGCCAATGCTCACCCTGGCCGGGTGCAAACCCGGTTCCCCTTTTCCAGGTGACCACCGCGTTAACGAGGTCAGGCCCGATGGATGCACCGCCAGGCTCTGCTCGCTACTGCTTGCTGCTCCTGGGGTCGTCCGCCGGGTTGAGGTAGGTGATCCCCCAGGGCCCCGTGCCGTGGAGCTGGAGCACGGTTTCCTGTTTTTGAGTGGCGGCGTACATCGGTGTACCGACGGGAATGATCAGGGTGTCGCCCGGGTGATAGGCCTTGGCCTTGGCCGCGTCGAAGGTGTCGCCGGTGGCGAAGTAGAAGGTGCCCGAGATCACGGTGACACGTTCGGTCACAGGGTGGGTATGCACCCCGACTTTCGTGTTGGCCGGCAGCATCAGGCGCATGGTGAAGGGCTCTGGTTTTTTCAGGTCGCCTTCGATCACCGAAATCATCACCCCGGGCCCTACCGAGGGCGCGGGTGTCCATTTCAGTTCGGCGGGGGTGGCAGCAATCAACCCTGTGCCCTCGGCCAGAGCGGCAGAGGCCAGGAAGGCCGCGCCGAGCAGGGCCAGTGAAACAGCGACAGCTTTGTGGGCGCTCATCGTGATGTCCTCGCGTTTGAGAGCGGTGGGTGAATCGCAGCGGCCAACAGAGCATCAACGCAAAAGCACAGCGGCTGCGCGATCGAGTCATATAGGGTGACGATAGCCGAACGCCGATGCGCGGATATATCCATTGCGAACAGCCTTGATAGCGCACGGGTATTGCCGCACAGGCAACCGCCGGCCAATCGGCCGAGGCCCGTCGACCTGGCAAACAAGCCAAATTGCCATGTGTTTCCTTCGTTCTTTCATACGTCGCAGTTCTCACTGCCCGTTCCCCCATGCCTGGAGTTCCCCCCGATGCCTTCGCCCCGTCCCCTGCCCTCTGCCTTGCTGGGCCTGGCCCTTGTCTGTCCGGCCCTGGCCGAAGCCCAGGGCCTGGAGCTGGGACAAGTGCTGATCGGCGCCGAGGAGCGCAGCGGCGAAGACGCATCGATCGAGGAAGCCAAGGCGCGGCTGGCCCAGGTGCCCGGCGGCAGCAATGTGGTGGACCTGCGCCGTCCGCTGCAGGGCCGGGTGGCCAGCAACCAGGATGTGCTGGCGTATCAGCCGGGGGTCTATGCCCAGTCCGCGGGCAACGAAGGGGTGAAGATCTCGATCCGCGGCTCGGGCATCAACCGCGCGCCGGGCGCCCATGCCTCGGGGCTGTACACCATGCTCGACGGCCTGCCGCTGACCGGCCCCGGCGGCACGCCCTATGAGTTGCTGGAGCCGCTGTGGCTCGACCGCGTGGAAGTGCTGCGCGGCGCCAACGGTTTCGACCGCGGCGCCCTGGCCCTGGGCGGCGCCATCGACTACATCAGCCACACCGGCTACGACGCCCCGAAGTTGCAGGTGCGCTACGCCACGGGCAGCCACGGCTATCAGCAGCGCCAGGTCAGCTCCGGGCAGGTGCTGGGCGACTTCGACTACTACCTGTCCATGACCGACGCGCGCTCCGATGGCTACCAGGACCACAGCGCCAGCAAGAGCCAGGGGGTCATCGCCAACTTCGGCTATCGCTTCAACCCGAACCTGGAAACCCGCTTCTACATCCGCCATCGCCAGACCGACAACGACCTCGCCGGGCGGGTCACCCAACGCTCCATCGAGCACGACCCACGGGCGGCCAACCCGGCCTACGTGACGCGCAACGACAGCCGCGACCAGCCGGGCAGCACCTTTATCGGCAACAAGACCACCTGGTACATCGACGACGATTCAAGCATCCAGACCGGCCTGGTCTACCACGACTACCCCATGGACCTGCGCGAAGGCCCCAACCGCCTCAAGGTGGCCTACACCGATGTCAGCGGCACCTTCGACTACAAGCGCCGCGATACCCTCTGGGGCCTGGAAAGCCACAGCACCCTGGGCCTGCGGGTGACCAAGCACCTGCCCAACTCAGGGGCCAGCGAGCGGGTGCGTATTCCCAGCGGCAACACCGCGGGTTTCGCGCCGGGCACCCACATGCGCAACTTCACTTACCAGGGTTCGGACAGCGTCCTGCATGTCGGCAATGACCTGGAGATCGCCGACGACCTGTGGCTGACCACCGGCCTGGCCGCCATCTACACTCGCCGCGAAAGCGCCGTGACCTATCCCGAAGGCGGCGGCAAGACCAGCCTCGGCGACTGGGACTACGCGCCGCGCCTGGGCCTGCGCTACCAGCTGACCCCCGACCTGCAACTGTTCGGCAACCTCAGCCGCTCGGTCGAGGCGCCGCATCCCTGGTCGCTGATCTACAGCTCCAACCTGCGCTTCCCGGCCGGCAGCGGCGCGGCCACCGGCACCCAGCGCGACCCGATCAAGTTGCAAAACCAGACCGCCACCACCCTGGAACTCGGCGGCCGTGGCGACAGCGCCATCGGCCAATGGAGCCTGGCCTGGTACTACGCCCAGGTGCGCCACGAACTGCTCTCGGTATTGCCGGACGCCAACGCCACCACGCCCTACGAACTCAACGCCAGCCCCACCGTGCACCAGGGCGTGGAAGCCAGCCTGCAGAGCACCCTGTGGTCGCGGGACGACGGCGGCCAGTTGAGCCTGCGCCAGAGCTACACCTTCAGCGACTTCCATTACCGCGACGATGAGCGCTTCGGCGACAACCGCCTGCCGGGCCTGCCGATGCACTACTACCAGGGCGAGTTGCGCTATGACTGGCCCCAGGGTTTCTTCGCCGCGCTCAACACGCAACTGGTGTCCAAGGTGGCGGTGGACTACGCCAACAGCTACTACGCCGATCCCTATGCGCTGTTTGGCGCCACCCTGGGCTACAACGCACCCAAGGGCGACTGGCAGACCTGGCTCGACTTGCGCAACCTGACCGACCAGCACTACGCCGCCACCGTTACCCCGGGCTACGACGACAAAGGGCTGGACGCGGCGCGATCCACACCGGGGGAAGGCATGGCGATGTATGTCGGGGTGTCGTGGAGCCTGCGTTAAGGCCAGGGACGGCCAGATGTGAGCAGGCGATCCCGTTTGGCGGGCAGCATGAAGCCACCCGGGAAAGCAGCGGTATCAGCTCTCGGAGGAAACCACGGACTCGGGAGTGGATTCGGCATCCAGCTTCAAGCGGTCGGCCTTGCTGATGTATTTGGGCTTTCGCGGTGCCAGCTTGGCACTGGCCTTTTTCGCGTGAGCCTTCAGTAGCTGGTTGATTTTCTTGCGACGGTTCATGTTCTTCTGCTCGGCCGGTAAGTGTTCGAATGATATCAGCTACTGAGTGCATGACCTTGGAGCCCCTGGGCTCCCATCAGCAATAACTTTTTGTAAGTGCTATGCGACATCACCTTGCGCCGGCCGACCAAACCGCCGGTGATAGCGCCCGCAACCATAAGCTCGCCTGGGTTGCCATTGAAGTGCCCGATCAGGCCAGATGCGTGACTACTTCAGGATAAACAGGTCCCCTTCCACACTCAGATCGCCCTGTTTACGACGCGGCGCGACAGCGTCGTAAACGATTAGCAGACCTTCCCCGGCCTCCTCAGCCACGTCAAACAGACACATACCCTCGGCATGGTCGTCACCTTGCCCGAAAGGCACCTCCAGAACCCTCTCCAATTGCTCCGCAAAGACCACAAGCTCCTCATCAGATGCGAAGCCACCACGCCAACGGAACACCGTTACCGGTCCGTCCAGGTCCATGGTCGGCCCCGCCAGAATCAACAGATCGTCGCCGCTGACGCACAGGTCTCGCACCCCCAGGCCATTGAGCGCAAAGAAGTGCTTGCGGTAGCGGCGCCCCTGCGGCCCGATCTTCTTGAGCACCAAGGTTTCGCTGGGGTCGTCATTGAGTTCAGGCTCGATCTCCAGCAGCACGGCCCATCCGCGCAGGACCGGCCCACGCAACCCCAACAACAGCCGCGAGCCAATGACCGCCATCCCTTCGATATCGAAACCGTTGTCTTTACCCGGGATGGGCAGGAAGTCCCGTAACTGATCGTCTTTGGCAATTTCCCAGGTCAAGTCGTTGCCAAGCGCGTTGCCACGCAGCTGCGCCGCCGTACGCCCATCGGCATCCACCGCCCTGGCAAGTTCATAGCTGTCGTTCTGCCGCACTACCGGAATGCGGGCCAACAAAAAGCGATTGCCGTCTGCCTCTACCGTCGATAGCCGCTTGATGTTCTTTTGCGCCGGCTTGTCGGGCTCGGCCTTCCTGCGCTTGAGGCTATGGGAGCCCACCACCCAGAGGTAACCATCGTCATAGGCCAACCCCTCGATATCGATCTCGGCGTCTGGCTCCGGTATGGGCAGGTCCAGGTATTCCATGAGCGAGAACGATTGGTGCTCAGCGCAGATCACCGCGCCGCCTGGTGCAGCGCCCTGGATTTTCAGACGCTCCAGGCTTGTGGCTTCATCGTTGGCCACCCACAGTGTGTCGCCAATCCGCTGAGCGACCGAAAGGCCATCGCGCAACGCTGCAAACGCCGGGGCAAAGCTCAGTATCACTACATTGATTCGTTCGCTCATGAGCACTCTCCTGTCAGACGGGGTGAAGCGAACAGGCTGTTGTCGAGGCTAGTGGCTAGCCAACGACAAGCAAGATTATTGTCTAGCACGTTTTTTCACAGGCGCTAGAGCGCTGTTGTTCACCTTGAGAAGCTGGCCGCACGTGAAAAGGCGCGCTTTGGCGATCGCATCGCACCCGGTGGCGATATGCATGACATACACGTGGTCTTTCGCGAATGGGCTTCGCAATATGACAACCCGGATTTCTCCGGACGCACAGGGCGCGACACGAGGCCGGGCGGGGATAGCGGAGCAAACAGCGCAGGTTTTGCGCGTTGACGGGGCGAGTATTGTTGAAGATATGGCCGCGCACCCCCTTCACTCCGTGATGCGATCATGTTGCTTCGGGTCGTTTACAGACCTTCGCATCAAGCTGCAATCGGCCCAAGAACTGCCACACGCCTTCAAGACGAGGACAGAAAGTTCAACTCCAACCTGCTGATCGAAGACCTGACAAAACAGGTGAACAACCCAATCGACACTGTGACCGGGCACCTCGGTAATCAATGACTATGCTTTGACCTAATGTGCAAACCGCTCCGACCGGTAATCCATAGCGCTGTTCTACCAGCCAACACCAGAAAAACAGGCCCATGAAACCGATGCCCTCCCTTGCCGTTGTTGCCCTTGCCTCAATCATGGCCGCTATCGGCTTTACGGCCCATGCAGCCGAGGTGCCGTTGGGTAGCCGTTCCCTGGAAGGTCACATCATTACGCGGGTGCTGGCCGTTGATCCGGTGAATCATCAAGTCACCATAGAAGACACCAACAAAAGCCCGGTATCCATCCAGCTCACGGAAAAAGCCAAGGCCCTGGGCAACCTGAAGGTCGGCGACAAGGTCGATATCCACGTTGTTCGCTCAGTCGCCTATGTGCTCGACACGAATGTCGAAGCTGCACCAGGGGTTAGCGACGAATCAATGACTATCCGTGCCACACAGGACAATCCTGACCCAGGTGGCGAGGCGGTTCGCAAGGTCAAGGTCACGTCAAAGATCACTCGCATTGACTTGGAAAAGCATGAAGTGACCTTGCTACCTCCGGAGGGCGAACTGACCGTCCTGAAGGTCGAGGACCCACAGCTTCAGGCCCGAATGAAGAAGCTCCAGGTGGGTCAGACGATCAACGCCATTTACACCGAAGTAATGAAAGTCAAAACCTCGCGCTGATATGGCTGACAAGCAGAGACCTTGATGAAGGCTACTCCGGACGCTTGGATATGACAGAACTATTGAATGCTATAGCGCTGGGATTACTGGCCTTGCTACCCCTGATCAATCCGCCTACAACAGTGGCTTTATTTATTGCCCTGAGCAAAGGCCTTAGCCAAAAAGAAAAAAACAAACAGGCGCTTTCGACTTCGCTTTATGTCTTTCTCATCATGGCACTTACCTATTACGTAGGTGAGTTTGTTATGGACGCTTTTAACATTTCCATTCCGGGCTTGCGCATGGCAGGCGGTGGCATTCTCATAATAATGGGCTTGAAGATGCTCTTCCCGCAGCCTGTCCATGTTTCTCCTGTCGTCAACAGCGCAAAGGAACAGGCCAGTTTTGCCTTCATTCCGCTGGCCATGCCCAGTACCGCCGGGCCAGGAACGATCGCGATGATTATCAGCTCCTCCGCGACCATTAAACACAGCACGTTATTTCCAGCCTGGGTTCTATTAACCGCGCCTCCATTAATCTTCTTGTTTACTTCCATTATTCTCTGGATCTGCTTACGCAGTTCAGGCCCCATAATGAAACTAACAGGGGAGTCAGGCATTGATGCAATATCACGTTTGATGGGTTTTCTACTCGTATGTATGGGGGCTCAGTTCGCCATAAATGGGTCGATAGAAATAGTACAAACCATCATTGACAATAATTTTCATTCACCCCGCCCTCAATAATTCAATCTCCACGCTGCGGGAGGCTAAAGCATGGGTGTCTGCTACCCTTTAGCGGAGTCATCGAGGTCGGCCGTTCTCACTCCCTGACATTGATCCAGTCCTCTCAAGCCTGCCTGACCACATGAGGTGGGGCGATGCGCATTTCATTACTTTACGCGGTGTCAGCTGTACTGGTTCTAAGTGGGTTTTCTTGCCTGGCGCAAACCCAGAATGCGCCTGCAAACGCTGCGGCTACAGCGCCCCTGACGGCACCGGCCAAAGATGTCGTGTTCACCCAAGAGCAGCTGGATCAGATGCTGGCTCCCATTGCGCTATACCCGGATCCACTGTTGGCACAGGTATTGATGGCCAGTACCTACCCCGGGGAAATCGCCGAGGCGGTCACCTGGTCCAAAGCGCATCCGGGCGCCAAGGGCGATGATGCGGTCAAACAAGTGTCGAGCCAGACCTGGGACCCGAGCGTACAGGCGCTGGTTGCCTTCCCACAGCTCCTGGCAACGCTGGGACAAGACCCGGTCTGGGTACAGCGTCTGGGCGATGCCTTTCTGGCGCAACCCGACGATGTCATGGACGGCGTGCAACGCTTGCGGCATCAGGCGCAAGCAGCAGGCAACCTGCAGAGCAACCAATATCAGAACGTGACGGTTCAGGCTGCACCGGCAGCCCCTGCCCCTGCCCCTGCCAACAGCTCCACGACCATCGTCATCGAGCCTGCCGACCCGCAGGTGGTCTACGTCCCCACGTACAATCCGACCACTACCTATGGCACCTGGGCCTACCCTGCTTCGCCACCCGTCTACTATCCACCGCCCCCCGCCTATTACCCCGGATCGGCCTTGATGGCCGGGCTGGCGTTCGGGACCGGCGTGGCGATCGTCGCCTCGCTGTGGGGCGACTGTGACTGGGACAACAACGACATCGACATCGACGTCGACCGCTACAACAACATCAATCGCAACACCCAGATCAACAGGAACCAGAACAAGTGGCAGCACAACTCCCTTCATCGCGATGGCGTTCCCTATCGAGACAGCAGGAGCCGTGAACAGTACGGTCGACAACTGGACGGTGCCAATCAGCGTGAGGCCTTTCGAGGGGATGATGCCCAACGCGCCCAGGCGCGTGAAAAAGCCCGCAGTTCAATGGACAGGCACGGCATAGAACGACCGGCCACCACTAACCTCCAGGCCCGTGATCAAGCGCGCAGAGCGCAGGTCGATAATCGCATGCAAGCCGGGGCAGACAGACCGAGAGCCTCTGACAGGAACCAAGGCACTGACAGAAACATCCGGGAAAATCAGCAGCCCAGACAACAGAACGCTCAGACCAATCAGCGCCGCCAGGAATTCTCCCAAGCGCGCCAGGGAACGCCAAAACGCCCGACCGCCAGCCCCGGCAGTGCACGCAATAATGCTTTTGCCGGCGCGCGCTCGCCGTCCCAGTCGAACGCCCAGGCCCTCCGTGGCCGAACCAGCCAGGCATCCGCCACGCGCCCCAGTGCTGCGCGATCCGCCGGCCATCAGATCAGCAGGCCGTCCGGTGCCTCCATGCGACAAAGAGGGGGGGGCCGGCGTTGAACACACTTCCTCGAGTGAAAGCATTCATGGGCTCGCTCCCTCGCATCCTGATGATCAGCGCCAGCCTGGCATGGTCATGCACGGCTATGGCACAGCAGGCATTTCCAACCCCGGAACAGGCCGCTCAGGCGTTCGTCGAAGCCCTGGGCACACAACAGGCCGATCAGGCACGCCTGATGCAGCTGCTGGGTGAAGACTGGCGCAGTTTCATCCCGCGAGGTGGCGTCCAGCGCAGTGACGTGGATGCGTTTTTGAAGCTCTACCGCGAGCGACATTCCATCGAAAAAACCAGTGACCGCAACGCTGTCCTGTCGGTCGGCAGTGACCACTGGACACTGCCGATACCCCTGGTAAAAGCCGAAAAGGGTTGGCGCTTCGACATCAAGGCCGGTAGCGCCGAAATCCGTATGCGGCGAATCGGCAGCAACGAACTGGCCGCGGTGCAATCGGTGCTGACCTATCACGACGCCCAGATGGACTATGCATCAGTGGATCATGACGGTGACGGCGCCCTCGAATATGCGCAGAAAATCTTCAGCACTCCCGGCAAGCACGACGGACTCTATTGGGCGGATGACGATAGCGGTCAACTCAGCCCCTTGGGTCCGCTGTTCGGCAATGCCATCGCCGATGAAGATTGGCATGGCTACCACTTCCGCATCCTCGAGGGACAAGGTCCCTCGGCACCGGGTGGCGCCTACAGCTACCTCATCGGTGACAAGATGAGCCGTGGCTTTGCCCTCATCGCCTGGCCGGCGAAATACGAGGACACCGGGGTGATGAGTTTCATGATCAGCCATGAGGGCCAAGTGTTCGAGAAAGACCTGGGACCCGAGGGTTATAAATTGGCGCAGTCGATGAAGCGGTTCGATCCCGATGACAGCTGGCAGGAGGTCACCCTGGATCAGAAGCCGTAACAGTTGCCTGGCTTCAATCACCCGTCAGCGGATCGTAGAGGGCATGCTTCGCCTCTCATTTCAACAGGCGGTAATCGGCTGTGGATTCAACCGGTCGAAGAGACGGATGCTTTGCTGCCCAAGCGGATGAGTTCATTGGAGAAACACAGGCCGACGATGATCAGTGCCGCGCCCGCGTACAGGCTTTCGCGCGGTACTTCATTGAGCACCACAAATGCCAGCAGCGCAGCGAACAGTGGCTCGGTCAGCTCCAGCGCTTGCACTTGGGATGGCTTGAGATACTCGATGGCCTTGGTGGTGCAGAAGAAGCCCAGGATTGTCGGCAGCGTGGCCAGCGCCAACAGCGCGGCGATCGCCAGCGGCGACAGCTCGCCCATCGCGAAACCATCGGCCGCAGCCGGCATCAGCAGGTACAGGCTGCCAAAGAACAACAATTGTCGGGTGAAGTGCAGCCCACCCGACACACCCATACGCTTCATGGCAACCGAAAAGGCCCCATAGCCGCAGCCGGCCATGGAGGCGAGCGCAGCACCTTGCAGGGTAAAGCCCTGCTGCAGGTCGCCGCCGAAGATCACCGAGATCCCAGCGATAGCCAGTGCGGCGCCAACGGTAGCGTTCGCGGTGATGGCATCCTTGAGGAAAATGCGCCCCAGAATGATCGAGGAAATTGAGGCACTGGCCATCAGCACCACCACCACACCTGCCGCAGCGTAGTGTCGATAGGCGGACGTTTCGAAATGGAACAGCACAAAGATGCCAAGGAATGCGCAGATAGCCGCCTGAGTCCATTTGGTCGAAGCCGCCGGGCGCTTGAGGAAAAACAGTAAAATCGAGAGAAGCACGCAACCAAGTACGGTCTTGATGACAGCGATACTGCTAGCGGTGAAACCACTGAGTACACCGATCGTTGCGTTCAGTGCCGCAGCGGAGAGTGCAAATATGACGCCTTTGCTGAAAGTAGATTGCATTGATGACGATCCCTGTCGCTGAATTGTCGTTCGATAGAATGCCGCCCTACATCGACGGCGCAAAGTTTGAGGATACGAAGATCCCACCAACCCCAGTATTTATTGTGGCATAAGCTCGATCGCCCAGTAGGATGCTGTCGGCCTTCTTGAAGTTCACGTACGAAATTGCGGAAAAATGTTGGTAGATCAGGTGGGCGTTCACTCCCAAGCATCGCTGTGAAGTAGTGCTCAAGCGGATCGGGGCTAACGACTTTGTCGCCCCCAAGGGAGAAATCAGAGGGCCTGGCCCTTGGCTATGCAATATGAGTTGACGAACGTTGCAGTGTGCTGCAAAGACTGACGTATATCCGGTTTGGCTATTCCATGCCTGTTGGCAAATTGCTCGACCGCCGCTGTATCAAAACGAGTGGTCTGGATAAAGTCCAAGGCTTCGGGTTTTGTATTCAAAAACCGCGCGACGGGAGGAATACTCAGTAGCAACTTCAGCAATCGGAGTGAAATGTAATGCTTGGGAGACTTTAAGCCCAAAGGTTGTGCCACCTGTACCAGGAGTTCTCGCAAGTTGGGAGTTTGGTCATCAAGCGCCAGCAGCTCCTGGCCCACCATGGCAGGATCAAAAGCACAAACCGCCACCAGCTCAACCAGGTAATCCACGGTGACCAGTGGCAGCCAATGCTCGGCGGTACCGGGCACTGCAGTCAGCTTTCCCTGCACAAGGTTGCGTATCAGCTCCACCAGCGGCTGACCGTCAAGGATATGCCCCGTGCGGCTGTGGCCACAAACCGTCGCGGGGTGGACAACGGTAATCTCCCCACCCTTGGCGGACATGACCTCCAGGGTCGCAAAATGCGCCTCCAGCTTGCTCCCCTCGTAACCACCGACATGTCGGTAGACGGCAGGCCAATTCGTCAGCTCCGGATAACGAGGATCAATTCCGATGCCTTGCAGATGTTCATGATTTTTCAGCATGTAGCCACCGATCATCACTAACCGGCTTTTTTGCTCAGCCGCCAACAGCGCCACGCGCTTTGCCCCTTCCACATTCACCGCACGAGAATGCTCCACTGAAAGCCCCCATGCGAAGTGGGCGCCTAGGTGGAATATGACTCTGGCGTGCCTTAGCACTTCTCGGTCAGCAAGACTCAGCCCGAGGTTGTCCCGTTCCAGATCGCCAGCTACGGCAAATACCCGGGTTGCGCACCCTCCCAAATTGTCGACTTGCTCCCGCAGTGCAGCTAGTCGCTCCGGGCGACGCATCAACACCCGAATGGTGTGACCTTTTGCACTCAGGTACGCCACCAAATGTTGACCGATGAAGCCGGTACCCCCCGTGACAAAGCACTCCACGCTCATTTCCCTGTTCCTTGTTTAAGGTGAGAAATCAAGCGTAAACTATCGACCCAACTCTATAGTCAAGCGGTGTTTTCATGAAAATCGGCGAACTCGAGGCCCGCAGCGGCGCCAGCCGCCATACGCTGCGTTACTACGAGCAAATCGGCCTGATCTCACCGCTGCGGCAAACTAACAA
>LNAP01004554.1_pt1 | contig 17259 bp, 12 predicted proteins | sample 602601 | NCBI WGS metagenome assembly LNAP01 (sample SAMN02440304, study PRJNA202911) | soil metagenome | biome: Subtropical and temperate rainforests or woodlands; isolation source: soil samples (1 kg each in a 20% v/v slurry with milli Q water) were... ... | reverse complement strand
TAACTTGTAGGCTACTGCCCAGGTCACGATTCCAAGCGACCCATGCAAACACAGTGAACAAACTCTACGCCAACTACGGGAGAAAAAACAAGCCCTGTGGAGGGCCCGGAATTGCTCGCGTTGATGCCGTTCAGCGGCAACTAGCGTTAGCTTATGTGATAGAGGTGTTCAATTGTTTTCGATCGTTATAAGCCAAGTTCGTTATCGAAGGTGTGCACTGTTTTATGGCGGTTGCGTTACACATTAGTGCACTATTAACGCAACCGCGTTACTTATAGAAACAGTCAATCAGCCGCGGTAGTAGCGTTGTGGAACAAATGGCATTTTGCTTACAAGCAAAGGCACCTTTTTCCCACGAACAATCGCCCATACCGGCGTATCGAGAGCAGTGTAAGCACTGTCGACGTAACCCATCGCCAAAGGGCCGCCCAAGGTCGGACCGAAGCCGCCACTGCAAACCGCGCCAATGATGTCGCCTGCTTCATTGACGATCTCCGCTCCTTCGCGCACCGGCGTGCGTTCCTGGGGCAACAGGCCAACGCGTTTGCGGCTGACACCGGCTTGTTGCTGTGCGAACACGGTTTCTGCGCCAGGGAAGCCGCCGGCACGTGCGCCATCAGCGCGACGAGGCTTGGAGATCGCCCACAGCAGGCTTGCTTCGATCGGGGTGGTCTCGGTGTTCATGTCGTGGCCGTAGAGGCACAGGCCGGCTTCCAGGCGCAGGGAGTCGCGAGCGCCGAGGCCGATGGCCGCCACTTCCGGTTCGGCCAGCAGGGCGCGAGCCAGGGCTTCGGCGTTGGCAGCCGGCACGGAGATTTCGTAACCGTCTTCACCGGTGTAGCCCGAACGGCTGACAAAGCAGTCCACGCCCAGCAGTTTCACGCGGGTGAACTGCATGAAGGTCATCTTCGTCACTTCAGGCGCCAGGCGTGCGAGCACGGTGACGGCAGCCGGACCTTGCAGCGCCAGCAGGGCGCGTTCTTCGAACAGCGGCTCGATGGTGCACTGATCGCCGATGTGCTTGCGCAGGTGCGCCAGGTCTTGATCCTTGCAGGCGGCGTTGACCACCAGGAACAGTTCGTCGTTACCCAGGTTGGCGACCATCAGGTCGTCGAGGATGCCGCCAGTCTCGTTGGTGAACATCGCGTAACGCTGCATGCCCACCGGCAGGTCGATGATGTCCACCGGCACCAGGCTTTCCAGTGCCTTGGCGGCATTGGCGCCGGTCAGGCGGATCTGGCCCATGTGCGAGACATCGAACAGCCCTGCCTGGTCACGGGTGTGCTGGTGTTCTTTCATCACGCCGAGCGGGTATTGCACCGGCATGTCGTAGCCGGCAAACGGCACCATGCGGGCGCCGAGTTCGATGTGCAGTGCGTGCAGCGGGGTTTTCGACAGTTGTTCGGTGGACATATCCAGCTCCTGAAAAAGTGTGCAGATGCGCGTGAGCATCAGCACTCGATAATGTTGACCGCCAAACCGCCACGTATTTGCTTTTCATGTCGGCGCCGGTCTGGCGCATGGTGCGGATGACCTTGTCGAGGGAGACGAAGTGCTGACCGTCGCCGCGCAGGGCCATGCGCACCGCATTGATGGCTTTCACCGAGCCCATGGCGTTGCGCTCGATGCAAGGCACTTGCACCAATCCGCCAATCGGGTCGCAGGTCAGGCCGAGGTTGTGTTCCATGCCGATTTCCGCGGCGTTTTCCACTTGTTGCACGGTGCCGCCGAGGACTTCACACAGGGCGCCAGCGGCCATGGAACAGGCCACGCCGACTTCGCCCTGGCAGCCGACTTCGGCGCCGGAGATCGAGGCGTTTTCTTTATAGAGAATGCCGATCGCGGCCGCGGTCAGCAGAAAACGCACGACGCCGTCTTCGTTGGCGCCGGGGATGAAGCGCATGTAGTAGTGCAAAACAGCCGGGACGATCCCAGCCGCGCCGTTAGTCGGCGCCGTCACCACGCGTCCGCCGTTGGCGTTTTCTTCGTTGACCGCCAGTGCGTAGAGGTTGACCCAGTCCAGCACCGACAGCGGATCGCGCAGGGACGATTCCGGGTTCTTGCACAGTTGCCGATGCAGGGCTGCCGCTCGACGTTTGACCTTCAAGCCACCCGGCAGGATGCCTTCGTTACGGCAACCGGCGTCGACGCAATCCTGCATCACTTGCCAGATTTTCAGCAGGCCGGCGCGGGTTTCCGCTTCCGGGCGCCAGGCGCTTTCGTTGGTCAGCATCACCTGGCTGATCGACAGACCATAGGTGGTGCAGTGACCGAGCAGGTCCTTGGCGCTTTTAAACGGGAAGGTCAGTGGCGTGGCGTCTTCGACGATACGGTCGGCGCCCGCGGCGTCTTCATCGACCACAAAACCGCCGCCGACCGAGTAGTACTCGCGGCTACGGATTTGTATCCCCGCGGCATCGAAAGCGCGAAAAATCATGCCGTTGGGGTGATAGGCCAACGGTTTGCGGATCATCGCCAGGTGTTCTTTCTCATTGAACGCAATGCTGTGTTCGCCGAGCAGGTTCAAACGACCATTGCCGCGAATCTCTTGCAGACGGGCGGCGACGGTTTCGGTGTTCACGGTGTCCGGGTGTTCGCCTTCCAGGCCCAGCAACACAGCCTTGTCGCTGCCGTGGCCTTTGCCGGTGGCGCCGAGTGATCCGTAGAGCTCGACTTTGACGCAAGTAGTCGCGGCCAGCAGCCCTTCACGGCGCAAACCTTCGGCGAAGCGCGCAGCAGCACGCATCGGGCCGACGGTGTGAGAGCTGGAGGGGCCGATGCCAATCTTGAACAGGTCGAACACGCTTAAAGACATGAGTTGTTCTCCGGTTTCTTGTTATAGGAATGGCGGGCTTGAGGCCTGGTACAAATCCCCTGTGGGAGCGGGCTTGCTCGCGAAAGCGGTGGGTCAGGCAATGTTGAGTGACTGATCCACCGCTTTCGCGAGCAAGCCCGCTCCCACAGGGGGTATGCGGTGTTCTTGAAAGTGAGGGCAGGCGAACCCGCCCCACACTGTTTTAAGCGTAGCTTTCGATCGACGGGCAGGCGCAGATCAGGTTGCGGTCGCCGAACACGTTGTCGACGCGACCGACCGGTGGCCAGTACTTGCCTTCGATCAGCGACGCAACCGGATACACCGCTTGCTCACGGCTGTACGGATGCGTCCACTCGCCGACGATTTCCGCCGCGGTGTGCGGGGCGTTTTTCAGCGGGTTGTCTTCCTTGTCCAGGGTGCCGTTTTCCACTGCGCGGATTTCTTCGCGGATACGGATCATGGCGTCGCAGAAACGGTCCAGTTCTTCCTTGGATTCGCTTTCGGTCGGTTCGATCATCAACGTGCCGGCGACCGGGAACGACATAGTCGGGGCGTGGAAGCCGAAGTCGATCAGGCGCTTGGCGACGTCATCGACGCTGATGCCGCTGCTATCTTTCAGCGGACGCAGGTCGAGGATGCATTCGTGCGCCACCAGGCCGTTGCTGCCGGTGTAGAGCACCGGGTAGTGCTCTTCGAGGCGACGGGAAATGTAGTTGGCATTGAGGATCGCCAGTTGCGATGCACGCTTGAGCCCGGCACCGCCCATCATCCGAATGTACATCCAGGTGATCGGCAAAATGCTCGCGCTGCCGAACGGTGCGGCGCAGACCGCGCCTTCCTTGCGCTCCATCTGCGCGTGCCCCGGCAGGAACGGCGTCAGGTGCGACTTGACGCCAATCGGACCAACGCCCGGGCCGCCACCGCCGTGCGGAATACAGAAGGTTTTGTGCAGGTTCAGGTGCGACACGTCGCCGCCGAACTTGCCCGGCGCGCAGAGGCCGACCATCGCGTTCATGTTGGCGCCGTCGATGTACACCTGGCCGCCGTGGTCGTGAATGATGCCGCAGATTTCGCGGGAACACGCCGTGGGTCGACGGGTAGGTGATCATCAGCGCGGCGAGGTGTTCGCGGTGCTCGATGGCCTTGGCGCGCAGGTCTTCGATGTCGACGTTGCCGCGGGCATCGCAGGCAGTGACGACCACGCGCATGCCGGCCATGTTGGCGGTGGCCGGGTTGGTGCCGTGGGCCGAGGACGGGATCAGGCAGATGTCGCGACGGTCTTCGCCACGGCTCTGGTGATAGGCGCGGATCGCCAAGAGGCCAGCGTATTCACCCTGGGAACCGGCGTTCGGTTGCAGCGAAATCGCGTCGTAACCGGTGGCGGCGCAGAGCATCGCTTCCAGTTCGTCGGTCAGTTGCTGGTAACCGGCGCTTTGCGCGGCCGGGGCGAACGGGTGCAGGGCGCCGAATTCGGCCCAGGTCACCGGGATCATTTCGCTGGCGGCGTTGAGTTTCATGGTGCAAGAACCCAGCGGGATCATGGTGCGATCCAGTGCCAGGTCCTTGTCGGCGAGCTTGCGCAGGTAGCGCATCAGCTCGGTTTCCGAGTGGTAGCGGTTGAATACCGGGTGGCTGAGGATTGGCGACTGGCGAACCAGTGTGGCCGGGAGAGTGCTGACCACCGAGGCGGCGAGGGCGGCGAAGTCTGGCAGCGCCTTACCGTCGGCGAACAGGGCCCATAGGGTTTCCACGTCGGCTTGCGAGGTGGTTTCGTCGAGGGACAGGCCCAGACGCTCGGCATCGACCACGCGCAGGTTGATCTGCTGGGCACGCGCCTTTTCATGCAACGCGGCGGTGTTGGCGCCGGTTTTAATCGTCAGGGTGTCGAAGAAGCTGGTTTGCTCGACGTTCAGACCCAATGCGCTCAAGCCTTTAGCCAGAATCGCGGTCAGGTGATGTACGCGATTGGCAATCTGGGTCAGGCCTTTCGGGCCGTGGTACACGGCGTACATGCTGGCGATGTTGGCCAGCAAGACTTGCGCGGTGCAGATGTTGCTGGTGGCCTTCTCGCGGCGGATGTGTTGCTCGCGGGTCTGCATCGCCAGGCGCAGGGCCGGCTTGCCGAAACGGTCCACGGAGACGCCGACCAAGCGGCCCGGCATGTCGCGCTTGAACGCATCCTTGGTGGAGAAATACGCCGCGTGCGGGCCACCGAAGCCCAGCGGCACGCCGAAGCGTTGCGCACTGCCGATGGCCACGTCGGCGCCGAATTCGCCCGGCGGGGTCAATACGGTCAGCGCCAGCAGGTCGGCGGCCACGGCCACCAAGGCGTTGGCGGCGTGGAAGCGTTCGGTCAATTCGCGGTAATCGAACACGTCACCGTTGCTCGCCGGGTATTGCAACAGGGCACCGAAGAACGGCGTCACGTCAGTCAGTTCAAGTTCATCACCGACCACTACGTCGATGCCCAGCGGCTCGGCGCGGGTGCGCAGCACGTCGAGGGTTTGCGGGTGGCAATGCACGGAGGCGAAGAAGGCGTGGCTGCCCTTGTTCTTGCTCAGGCGTTTGCAGAAGGTCATCGCTTCGGCGGCGGCGGTGGCTTCATCCAGCAGCGAGGCGTTGGCGATCGGCAGGCCGGTGAGGTCGCTGATCAGGGTCTGGAAGTTCAGCAGCGCTTCGAGACGACCCTGGGAAATTTCCGGTTGGTACGGGGTGTAGGCGGTGTACCAGGCCGGGTTTTCCAGCAGGTTGCGCAGGATTGGCGACGGCGTGTGGGTGCCGTAGTAGCCCTGGCCGATAAAGGTCTTGAACAGCTGGTTTTTGCCGGCGATGGACTTGATCAAGGCCAGGGCATCAGCTTCGCTCAGGCCGTCTTCGAGGCCGAGGACGCTGGTGCCCTTGATGCTGTCGGGGATGACGCTGGCGCTCAGGGCTTCCAGAGAGTCGAAGCCGAGGCTGTTGAGCATGGCTTGCTCGTCACCGGCGCGCGGGCCGATGTGGCGGGCAATGAATTCGTTGGCGGTGGTCAGGCTTACTTGAGTCATGTCAGCGCTCCTCAGGCTTCGGCGTTGGCTTTGATCAGACGGTCGTAAGCGTCTTGATCCAGCAGTTTGGCGACAGCCGATGCATCGGTAGGCTGGAAGCGGAAGAACCAGCCTTCGCCCAGCGGATCTTCGTTGACCAGTTCAGGGCTGCTGTCCAGCGCCGGGTTCACTTCCAGCACTTCACCGTCCAGTGGCATGTACACGCCGCTGGCAGCTTTTACCGATTCCACGGTGGCGGCTTCAGCGCCTTTGTCGTAGGACTGCAGCTCCGGCAGTTGTACGAAAACCACGTCGCCCAGGGCGTTCTGTGCGAAAGCGGTGATGCCGACTGTGACGGTGCCGTCAGCTTCGGTACGCAGCCATTCGTGATCTTCAGTAAAACGCAACTCGCTCATGGAAACTCCTAAGGGGGCCAGACTCGTCTGGTGGACGCGATTGAATACTCGGCAATGCCGTACTTTATGGATGGTTACTAAGCAAAATCGCGGCCAATGTTTTTTTATTGTTATAAATCAATTGCTTAGATGTTGTGGTGGGGCGCAGGGAATTATTGACTGTAGCGAATTCGCTACAGCCAGTAGCAAAGAAAAAAGCTTAAGTGGATCAAAGCCTTGCACAGCGGTGATCGGGAGAGGGTGTAGCGATATCGTTCCGCTGTAGCGCTTTCAGTACAGATATAGGTCGCTTTTGGGTTGAGTAAATGATCGTTCCCACGCTCCGCGTGGGAATGCAGCCCGTGACGCTCCGCGTCACTGGACGCGGAGCGTCCCTAGAGGCATTCCCACGCGGAGCGTGGGAACGATCAACCGAGTAGAACCTATGGCTTATTGGGAATGCCGTACTTGCGCAATCGATGGGCGATGGCGGTGTGGGAGGTTTGCAAGCGACTGGCCAGTTGGCGGGTCGAGGGGTAGCTGACGTAGAGTTTTTCCAGCAGGGTCTTCTCGAACTCTTCCATCGCCTGTTCGAGGCTGTCGACGTCGCTGTCGCTCTGACGCGCCACGGAGGTGCCGGCGATATCGAGGTCGCCAATGTCGACCAGGCTGCTTTCGCAAATCGCAGCCGCGCGGAAAATCACGTTCTGCAATTGCCGCACGTTGCCCGGCCAGCGATTGCCCAGCAGTGCCGGATAGGTGCCGGGCGCCAGGCGACAGACTGGGCGCTGGATCTGCGCGCAGGCCTGCTGCATGAAGTAGCGGGCCAGCAGCAGGATGTCCTGACCGCGTTCGCGCAGGGGCGGGACTTCGACGTTCAGGACATTGAGGCGATAGAACAGGTCTTCACGGAACGAACCTTCACTGACCATTTTTTCCAGGTTGCGGTGCGTGGCGCTGAGGATCCGCACATTGACCTTGACCTCACGATCCCCGCCCACCCGGCGGAAGCTGCCGTCGTTCAAGAAGCGCAGCAACTTGGCCTGCAAGTACGGCGACATCTCGCCGATCTCATCGAGAAACACTGTGCCCTGGTTGGCCAGTTCCATCAGCCCCGGTTTGCCGCCCCTTTGTGCGCCGGTGAAGGCGCCGGGGGCGTAGCCGAACAGTTCGCTTTCGGCGAGGTTCTCCGGCAAAGCCGCGCAGTTCAGTGCCAAAAATGGTGAACCGTACCGAGCACTGATGGCGTGGCAGGCACGCGCCACCAGTTCTTTGCCGGTGCCGGTTTCGCCCTGAATCAGCAACGGTGCATCGAGAGCCGCAACGCGCTGGGCGCGGGCCTTGAGGGTGCGAATGGCCGGAGATTCTCCGAGCAGTGCATCGAACCCTTCGGCGTGGTCGTGGTGCAGCGCCGAGAGGCGTTCGCCGATACGGTTGGGTTGATAGAGGGTCAGCAGGGCACCAGCGTCGGTAATCGGTGTGGCGTCCAGCAGTAACGTCTGGCCGTTGACGGTGACTTCCCGCAGCGGCAGGCGGAAACCGTTTTCCAGCAGGGCTTCGAGCAGTGCCGGGTCGGCGAACAGCTCGGCGATGCTTTCGCCGTCAGGCTCGCGACCGTACAACGCAATCAGCGCCGGGTTTGCCAGCAGCACCTTGCCGGCACTGTCCAGCGCCAGGACCGGGTCGGTCATGGCCGCGAGCAGCGCATCAAGTTGCAGGTGCCGACGCTGACCGGGAAGAATGTCGACCACCGTCACCGCTTGCACGCCGCGCACGCTGAACAACGCATCGCGCAGTTCTTCGAGAACTTCCGGGCTCAGGGTCGGGGCGTCGATGTAGACGTTGGGCGGGACCATTTCCACCGCATCCAGATTGAGATTGCGCCCACCCAGCAGGGCCAGGACTTCCTGGGTAATGCCGACGCGGTCGATGAAGCTGACGTGGATACGCATGGGGCGTTTTTGGGTTCTGGAGTGCGGAGGGTGGCAAGTATGCCTTGGGGCGGGCCAATGGTGAAATCCTGCGCGGGAGTTCTAACTGATCGTTCCCACGCAGGAGCGTGAGAACGATCAGTCGGTTACCACTGCGCGCGATGGGAGCCCAACTCCGAAGCCGCCAGTGTCCACTGCAACGGCGTCCCCGTAATCTTCAGCGGTACATGAAGTCGATGCGCCGGTCCCCAGGGCGTCTGCTCAACCACCAGCCCTTGATCGTTGTCATCCTCCGCCCGCAACGGCTCATCTGTTCCCGCGCCGTTTTCAATCAGCAACTTCGCGGTACGCGCCAACGATAAGCGCGCCGAGCCACTGCGCCCCAATAATCGAATCGCAGCGGCCGCCATCAAATAGCCGGTGGCGTGATCGAGCGCTTGCAAGGGCAATGGCGTCGGCTTGTCTGCGCGTTTCCACTGCATGCCGGCGTCGGCGATTCCGCTGCTCATTTGTACCAGGCTGTCGAAGCCACGACGGTTCTGCCACGGGCCGCTCCAGCCGTAGGCATTGAGGCTGACGTCGATTAGGCCGGGCGTCAGTTTCTGGCGTTCGGCGGCGCCGTAACCCAGGCGTTCCAGTGCGTCGGCGCGGTAGCCGTGGAGCAGAATGTCGGCGTTTTTGAGCAGGCTTTCGAACACCGCGCGATCAGTCTTGTCGTGCAGGTCCAGACGCGCGCAGCGTTTGCCCAGGGTGACTTCCGGCACCACGCCCGGTTCGTTCCAGGTCGGTGGGTCGATGCGCAAAACGTCGGCGCCGAGGCCTGCCAGGAAACGGCTGGCAACCGGTCCGGCGAGCACTCGGGTCAAATCCAGCACCTTGATCCCGGCCAGCGGTTGCGCCACCGAACCTTGCCACGGTTTCGCGTTCTGGCGGCTGTTGTCAGCCAACTGAATCAGCGGCTCGGCGTTCACCGCCTGACCTTGGGGATGCGCTTGCCATTGCGCCCAGCTACGCATCTCGGCGGCACAGCCACCGGCATCGACTACGGCCTGCTCCAGATCGCTTTTGGCCCATTGAGCAACCTTGCTCGCCATCGCTGTACGGTCGGCACAGGCACCGAGCACTTTTTCGGCTGTGGCGCGGTGATGAGGCGCGTTGGTGTGCAGGCGGATCCAGCCGTCTTTGGCTGCGTAGTCACCGGCGACGGGGTCCCAGAGTGGCGGGACGCTCCAGCCTATCGGGCGGATCGAGGTGGCGAACCAGAAAGAGGCGAGGCGGCGGTCGACCTCAAGGGTGGGTAGGCGGCCGGTTTGTTGCTGCAGCCATTCGCTGACAGCCTGGCCGGCAGCGGCAATGCTGGCGCACGCCAGGTCGGTGACGGCAAACGCCGAGGGCAGGGCGCCGCTCGAGGTGAACTTGACCTGGGTGTGAGGCAAGCCGAGTGCGGCTTGAATGGACGTGAGTAAACCAGTCATCGAAGGCCCTCCGGGAGAGGGCTTCATGATAGATCGTTCCCACGCTCTGCGTGGGAATGCCTCAATGGACGCTCTGCGTCCGCTTGGGACGTGGAGCGTCCCGGGCTGCATTCCCACGCGGAGCGTGGGAACGATCATTAGGGGGTTACACCCGAAACTGATCCATCAATTTCATCTGGTGCGAGGTCAGCGAGTTGAGGTGGCTACTGATCTGCGCCGATTCGGTGGCCTGACTGGTCAGGGTTTCGGTGACGGTGCGGATTGCCGACACGTTGCGGTTGACCTCTTCGGCCACCGCGCTTTGTTGTTCGGCGGCGCTGGCGATTTGCAGGTTCATGTCGCTGATGACCGTCACTGCGTCGCTGATTTTGCTCAAGGCCTGCACCGCTTGCTGGATCTGCCCGGCGTTGCTGTGGGCCTGGGTCTGGCTCGAATGCATCGTGGCCACCACGCCGCGAGTGCCGGTCTGGATGCGCTCGATCACGATGCGGATTTCTTCCACCGAATCCTGGGTGCGTTTGGCCAGGTTGCGCACTTCATCGGCGACCACCGCAAACCCGCGACCGCTTTCGCCGGCACGCGCCGCTTCAATCGCCGCGTTGAGCGCCAGCAGGTTGGTTTGTTCGGCGATGCTGCGGATCACTTCCAGCACCGAGCCGATCTGCTCGCTGTTGACCGCCAATGCTTCGACTTCGGTCACGGCCTTGCTGACTTCGTCGGCCAATTGATTGATGTCGCGGGTGCTGCGTTCGATGATCTGCATGCCGTCGCGGGCCGACTGGTCGGCACCCTTGGCCGCGTTAGCCGCGTTCGAGGCACTGTTGGCGACGTCGTGGGCGGTGGCACTCATTTCGTTGGACGCGGTGGCGACCTGGTCGATTTCGCGGAACTGCACTTGCATGCCTTCGCTGGTCTGACGGGCGATTTCCGAAGACTGGTCGGCGGTGCCACGCGCATCGGTGATGCTTTGTTTGATCTGCGCGATGGTCGGTTGCAGCTTGTCGAGGAAGCGGTTGAACCAGCTCACCAGTTCGCCGAGTTCGTCCTTCTTGCCGTAGTGCAGACGCTGCGTCAGGTCGCCGTCGCCGCTGGCAATCGCCTTGAGCATTTCGGCCACGCTGTTGATCGGCCGGGTCACGCCGGACGCCGTGAGCCAGATCAGCAACAGTCCGACCAGGCCGGCAATCACTGCCACCAAAACGGCTTTGATCGTGCCGCTTTGCTGGGCGTCATCGAGAACGGTTTGTAACTTGACCGAGTCGGCCAGCAGCACCTGTTTTGGCAGGTCGATCACCACGCCCCAGGCTTTGGAATCGGCAATCGGACTGACCGGGTACACCGCGCGGATCAGGTCGCCCTGTTCAAGAATCTTCGGCGTGCCGGCGCTGAGCAATTGCAGGACGTCCTTGCCGTCTGCGCCCAGAGTGTCGCCGATGCTTTTGCCGACCTTGCTCGCGTCCACGCTGTAACCGGCGAGTACGCCGCTGCCGGAGACGATCAGCATGTGTCCGGCGCTGTTGAACAGATCGCGTTGGGAGTCGACAGCCGCCGCTTGCAGCGCGTCGAGGGCGATGTCTACACCGACCACGCCGATGGACTTGCCATCCACCAGCAGCGGTACGGAAATGGTGGTCATCAGCATTTCCTTGCCGGCGACAGTGTCGGCATACGGGTCGAGCAGGCAGGTGCGCTTGCTGTCGCGAGGGCAGGTGTACCAGCTGTTATAGGGCGTGCCGCTGAGGCTCAAGGTGGTTTTGGTCATGTCGTCTTCGACCATGATCGTGTTGATCCCGACACCGCCGGCACGGCTCCAGTAGCTGGCAAAACGACCGGCTTCGTTGGACTGGCGAGCGGCATCGTTGGCGAATTCGCTGTCCTTGCCGTCGAGGCCATTGGGTTCGAATGCCAGCCAGATGCCGAGCACTTTGCTGTTGCGTTCGAAGGCGGTTTTCAGGCTCTGGTTCAACTCTTCACGCAGGGCACCGGCATCAAGGGAGCGCGTGCTCGCCATGTTGCGCAGGTCCTTGATCTGATCGGCCAGGGCGGTCACCACCAGCAGGCTTTCACCGAAGGTCTTCTGCACCCGCACCGCTTGCTCGGCGGCCTTGGCCTGGAGCAGGTTCTGCACGCTGGCGGTGAGCATCTTGCTGCTGGAGGCGCTGACCAGTTCATCGTTCTGATCGGTCTGGTAGATGTTCATGCCGACGATCAGGACGACCACGCCCAGCAGGCACAGACCGGACAGCAGGACGATTTTCAGGCGGATGGAGAGAGAGTCGAACATAGGACGAGCTCGCGAATGGATGAGGTGTTGGCTGTGAGTCGGGATCGACCCAATTCGCCAAGTCCATTCAGCGCCATTTAATGCTCATCGGCGTGGGCAGAGGTTGCATGAACGCTAAGCCGACGAACGGTAGCAGGTGAACGTTTGCGCAGGAAAAAGCCCTGAAAAGCGCAGGAATTCAGGAAATTGTCGGCAATGATTCCGGCCGCGACCAGATCCACAGATTGCCCAGGCTCATGCCGGCAATCGCCAGAAAGATCGGCCAGCCAGGTTCGAGCATCACCAGCATCAACCCGGCGCACAGCAGCATGCTCACGGTGGCGCTGACCTTGGCGCGGCGGGCGATGATTTTGCCGTTGCGCCAGTTGCGCAGGATGGAACCGAACAGCCGATGGTTTTCCAGCCAGGCACTCAGGCGCGGCGAGCTTTTGGTCGCGGCCCAGGCGGCCAGCAGGATGAACTCGGTGGTCGGCAGGCCGGGTATGACAATGGCGATCAGGCCGATGGTCAGGCTGATGTAGGCGAGCAGGCCAAAGAGGATTCGGGCGAGTTTTGAGGAGGAAAGGTGAGGCATTGGACTCAAGTTGCGCGACTAAAGCTTGATCGGGATCGTGCAGGCACACTCGGTCCCTTGTAGGAGTGAGCCTGCTCGCGATAGCGGTGGGTCAGGCGGCAATGATGTCGACTGACACTCCGTCATCGCGAGCAGGCTCACTCCTACAGGGGGGATGTGTTTCTTCAGGCGAGTTCTGGGGTGTAGGCCTGCTCGAGCAACACCGTGAAGCGGTTGAACGCGTCGATTGCGCCTTTATCCAGCTCGGCTTCCTCTTGTGCGCTGAGTTCCAGCCCGTCGAGGGTTTTAACGAAACTCTTCCAGCCTTCAGCACGACCACCGGCCGGTTCAGCGAGATGGCGGGCGCCAAAGGTTTCGCTCAAGCCAAGACCCACCGCACGCTTGATCAGGAACGCCGCACCAAGCTTCGAACCTTCCGACACGAACAGCCAACCCAGCGCCTCGGCTTTGGCTGGATTCTTCACCGCCCCGGCGACGGGGGCCGGCACTTCGGTTTCCAGATCCGTCAGGTCAGCCTTGGCCGCTTCAGCACGGCAGCGAGCAGGCAGGTCCGGGACGATGGCGGTCAATTCGGCATTGTTGTACAGCGACACCAGTTCCGACTGAAACAAATACTGAGCCACCACGAAACGGGCGAAGTTGGCCTGGGTTTCAAACGGTGCGTGGGCTTTGACCAAGGCATCGAGCCTGGTGTGAGGCTCGTGGGTGATCTGGTTCAAACGTTGCGAACGCAGAGCAGGGCGTTGAGCAGTGTCCTGAGTGGTCATGAGAAGTCCTTGAGAAAAGAGGCGCTTGGTAACGAGACGAACAACAAGGTGCGTGACAGTAAAAAAACCTCACAGCGCCACTTCTGTGAAAGCGGCGAAGTGAGGGGGCAGGGTCAGATATCCCAGACCAGATTGACCGCGAAGTTGCGACCCGGTTGGGTCAGGCGATCGAGGTTGGCCGGGCTCAGCACTGCCGCTTCGCCGACGCTGTCGTAACCGCGCACGTCATCCCACAGCCAGTACTTTTTGTCGGTCAGGTTGTAGACGCCAGCGCTGACGGTGACATCGTCGGTGACCTTGTAGAAACCGGTCAGATCGAGCACGCCGAAGCCCGGCGACTTGAACTGGCTGCTCACACCGTCCGGCGATTTGAAGTTGCTGTCGTCGACGCGATCCTTTTTCTTCACCAGTGTCCAGCTGAGCAAACCACCATAGTTGTCCTGGTCGTAACCGAGACCGAACACACCGGTCAGCGGGTTGACGCTGTTGATCGGCTCGCCGGTGTCGTTGTTGCGGCCGTAGGCGTAGGCCACCGAGCCCTGGGTGTAGAGACCTTGCGGTGCGCCGAGCGCGTCGAGGTTCAGGCGGCCCTTGATCTCTGCGCCCTTGATGGTCGCGTGTTTGATGTTGTTGCTCTGGAAGGTCAGCTCGCTGTAACCGGGCGTGACAGCGTCTTCGTTAATGAAGTCGCGGTACTTGTTGTAGAACACCGCGACATCGAACGAGCCCGACTCGAAGTTGCCGCGCAGACCGGTTTCGTAGCTTTTGCTTTTTTCCGGTTCCAGGTCCGGGTTCGGCGCCACGCTATAGCCGGTGGTGGTGTTCTCGAAGCGCCCGTACAACGCCTTGGCGGTTGGCGTGCGGAAACCTTCAGCGTACTGGCCATACCAGGTGTACTGATCGGTCAGGGCGTAAGTCAGGCCGAACTTGGGTGAAACCTTGTTCCAGGTTTTGTTCTCATCGCTGACGGTTCCGCGACCGTCGGCGGCCACGGTATTGAGGAATTCCTGGGTGATGTGCGGCTTGAGCTGGGTGTAGTCGTAGCGCAGGCCTGGCAGGAAGGTCCACTTGTTCCAGCTGATCTCGTCCTGGGCGAACAGGCTGTAGGTATTGATGGTCGGGTCGGGGAAGTCGCTGGATTTCTTCAGCACATCGGCCGCACTGGTCGCGCCGACGGCCGTACAGCCGCGACCGACCGCCAGGCACTTGCCGTCGCCGCTGCGCGAGCCGGTGACTTTCTGTTGCTTGATCGTGGTGCCGTAAGTCAGCAAGTGCCCGGTGTCAGCGATGTTGAAGGCTTTATCCAGTTGGGCATCGAAGACCCACTGTTTCTCTTCGTAAAGCGTGTTGCGGGTGCGCAGCACTCGACGGGTGATCGGGTAATAGAATTCTTCGGTGCTTTGATCGGTTTTGGCGATCTGGTGGTTCAGGCTCCACTTGACGTTGTCTGCCAGCAGGCTGTCGAGTGCGAAGCTGTGTTCCAGGCCGAAGCGCTCACGGGTAATGGTGTCGTTGCCGGTGCGCCACTGGTACATGCCGCCGGGCAGCATGCTGTTCGGGATCGTCGGCTGGCCGTTGAAGTACGGGCCGCCGTAAGCGCTTTTCTGATCGGTGTCGCGATCGTCCTTGTACTTCTCGTAGGTCAGTCCAAGGCGTGAATCTTCGTTGTAGTTCCAGCCGATCTTGGCCAATACGTTGGTGGCTCGTACGTCTTCCGGGTTGGCCGCGGTACGGTCCAGACCGGTGCCGTTGTTGCTGCCAAAGGAATCGGTTTCGTGACCGTCGCGCTGGCTGTAATGCAACAAGCCATCGAACTGATCGGCGCGGCCGGCGACGGTGGCGGACTTCAGCCAGCTCTCGTCGGCGGAGCTGTACCCGGTCTTCAGGCGAGCACCGACGTCCTGGCCGGGCTTGATGATGTCGTCCGCGTCGAGGGTGAAATAGCTGACGGCGCCGCCGATGGCGTTGCTGCCGTAGAGCACCGAGGCCGGGCCGCGCAGAATTTCGACGCGCTTGATGATTTCCGGGTCGACATAGTTACGCTGGGTTTTGGCATACGGGCCGTTGAAGAAGCCGTTTGGAATCTCGACGCCGTCGATCTGGGTCAGGATCCGGTCGCCGTCGATGCCGCGAATGTTGTAGCCGCTGATTCCGCCGCGGGTCCCGGCACCGCCCACCGAGACGCCCGGTTCGTAGCGCACCAGATCCTTGATGGTATTGACGTTGTTGCGGTCCAGCTCTTCACGGGTGTGAACGGTGACGGTGCTCGGCACGCTGGCGATGCTTTGTTCCTGGCGAGTGGCGCTGATGGTCACCTGGTCCAGGTTGAGCGCGCTGCCGTTGCTGCGCTTCTCCAGCACGATGTTATTGGTGCCCAGTTTGCGATAGCTCAGGTTGGTCCCCACCAACAGGCGATCGAGGGCTTTCTCTGGTGGTAGCGAACCCCGTACGCCCGGCGAGGCCACGCCCTCAGCCAGTTCTGCCGGCAAGCCGACCTGCCAACCGGTCACGGCGGTAAAGGCATTGAGTGCCGAGACCAGCGACTGCTGAGGGATGGCGAACGCGTAATCGCCCATGTTGCGGGTCGGTTGCTCTGCCGCGGAGGCGGCGTAGAGCTGCGCGCTGCCGGCCATCAGGATGGCGGCAGTCAGCAGCGACAGCACGCGAGAAGGTGACGAAGGTTGGCGGGTGAGGTGAGAGGACATCGATAGCGCTCCGTGTCGCACGAATCTTTATAGGTGCTGATCGGCATCTGAAGATGCGAATCAATTGCATTGGCTATAACGAGACGTACGGAAGTTGGCTATCGAGTAAAAATAATTCTCATTTAGTTCAAAATCACCAGCGCCGGAAATTCCTGGAGCCGCGCCGAGGTGATCTGGGCCAGCGAACGGACCACGTCCAACGGCTGGTCGAGGCGGTAATTGCCGGTGACGGCGATGTCGGCCAACTGCTCGTTGTTGTTGATGATCCAGCCGGGATAGTAACGACGCAGCTCCGCCAGCACCTGGCTCAGCGGGCAGTTTTCGAACACCAGTCGACCCTGGACCCACGCCAGGTCGGTCGCGGCGTCGAGTCTGGCGGGGCGATCGAAACCGTTGGGGCCGATGCGGATGCTTTGTCCGGCGGACAATCGAATTCGCGCGTCGTCGCGGGTCGCTCGCAAGTCGACATCCCCACGCTGCACCCGAACCTGTGCCACGCCGTCCAGATAGCGCACCGCAAACGCGGTGTCCCGTACGCTGGCCTTGAGATTTCCAGCGGCTGGCCGCGGTCGGCCGCGACCTCGAAAAACGCCTCGCCCTGATACAAACGGGCAACGCGCTGTTGATCGTTGATGGTGCTGGAGAAGGCTGAGTTGGTATTGAGCAGGACCTTCGAGCCATCCTCCAGTTGCAGCCGCTGACGTTCACCGACCACGGTCAGGTGATCGGCCTGCAGGCGAATCGGCAGATTGCTGAAGCTGAACAAACCGAGGATCAGCACGGCAGCGGTAGCCAAGGGTTTCCAGTGGGGGCACAGGCGCGACAGGGCGGTCATTTTCGGCGGCCGGGCAGCCAGGCTTTGCGCGCATTGCACAACTTGCTGGCCTTCCCAGATCGCCTTCGCCTTGGCGAACGCCTCGGCATTCAACGCATCGGCGGCCAGCCAATCGTGGAACTGTCGGGTTTGTTCCTCGCTCGGACTGTCCAGCACGATCAGCCAGTCCAGGGCCTGGTCCATCGCGCTTGCGGGGTCCCGCGCCGGAGGGGCGGGGGGAGGCACTGGAAGCGTGTCCGTCACGGTGTTTCCTCGGCAGTGTCTTGGCACCGCTGTTTTTTTAATGAAGCTTGAAAGTGGGGCAAGGGTAGCAAAGCCCGATAACCAGTGCAGGTCATCCTCACACATAGAGAATCAACCTACAGATTCAGTCGCCGTTTAACCGCTCGGCCACGCCGATGCAGATCGCCATGATCAATTTCAGCTCCTTTTGCACCGTGCTCAACGACACGCCG
>LNAP01007491.1_pt1 | contig 17262 bp, 14 predicted proteins | sample 602601 | NCBI WGS metagenome assembly LNAP01 (sample SAMN02440304, study PRJNA202911) | soil metagenome | biome: Subtropical and temperate rainforests or woodlands; isolation source: soil samples (1 kg each in a 20% v/v slurry with milli Q water) were... ... | reverse complement strand
CAGCGTCGGGTGCATCGGCGCTTTTGGACTTGGCAACCAGAATGGCCATATGGCCGCGCGGGGTCATGAAGGGATCGGTCATGCAGGCTCCTTGCCTTGGACGGGCGCTGTATCAAAGAGTCAGGATCAGATGAGCGAGCACGACGAGGCACGACCGGATCCCTGTGGAGAGGTCGGCAGATTGGCGGATGAAGGGAGTGCGCTCAATGCGCGAAAGGGCTTTTGGGAAAAGGCCTACAACACGTGTCGGCATTGCTAGCGTGGCAAGACGGCCTCTCTCAAAATTTCGCTAAAAGAAAGATGCTGCTAAGGCAGCGGCGCAAACGGCGTACGACCTTCAGCCGTTTGCAGTTCCAGCAGGTATTTGCGGAAAATCTGGCCCAGCACCTGGGTGGCGACTTCAAGTTCGTCGCGCTGCATGCGTTCCGACACTTCATCGGCGGCGTCCAGCGCATCTTCGGAGCCATTGACCGCAGCCATTTTCAGCACGATATACGCCTGAATGTTATTGGCTTGCACGCCTTCACCCTTGGTGAACATCAGGCCCAGCTGATATTGCGCCTGAGGATGGCCCTGCAACGAGGCCTGCTCAAAGTAATTGAGCGCTTGAGGCAGGTCGCGTGGCGCGTGTTTACCGTCATGGTAAAACTCACCCAACTCGTATTGTGCTTGTGCATCCCCGGATTGCGCAGCCTGTTTGCACGCCGAAAGCGCTGCTGGCAGGTTGTCTGGCTGGGTATTGAGGGTGCAACGACCCACCGCTGGGATTAACAACGAGTTGCCGCCTGCGTCCGCCAGCAGGGGATGAATAAGCAACAGGCAGCCCAATGCAAGGGTGCGGCCGGTGCGGTTCATGGGAATCGACTTACCTCTGAAAAAGGTGCGGGCGTACCCGTCCAGCTAAACGTGCTGGCTGCGCATTATGAAATAAGCGAGGCCAACCTTACAAAGTCTTTACGGATTTTCTGCTGCACGGGCTTGAAATGCCTGTTTTTAAAGGGTGTGGAAGGTTTGTGGGACCGGCTTCAGCCGGGAAGGCTGCACGCCTGCCGACATAAACGTCGTGGATGTGCCTGCTGCTTCCCGGCTGAAGCCGGTCCCACAAGGTGCCATTCAACCTTATTTCAACGCCGCAAACGCTTTCTCGGCCGCATCCAGCGTGAGTTTCAGCTCTTCGTCGCCATGGGCGATGGAGGTGAAGCCGGCTTCGAAGGCACTTGGCGCCAGGTACACGCCGCCTTCGAGCATCAAGTGGAAGAAGCGCTTGAAGCGATCGGCGTCGCTGGTCATCACGTCCTTGAAAGTGACGATCTCTTTCACATCGCTGAAATACAGGCCAAACATGCCGCCTGCCTGGGTGGTCACGAACGGGATGCCAGCGGCGTCGGCGCGTTGTTGCAGGCCTTCGAGCAGGCGACGGGTGAAGTCGCTCAGTTCGTCGTGGAAACCCGGACGGCTGATCAAGCGCAGCGTGGTCAGGCCCGCAGCCATGGCCAACGGGTTGCCGGACAGCGTGCCCGCCTGATAAACCGGGCCGAGCGGGGCGATGTGCGACATGATTTCGCGTTTGCCGCCGAAGCAGCCGACCGGCATGCCGCCGCCGATGATCTTGCCGAAGGTGCTCAGGTCAGGCGTCACGTTGTAGTAAGCCTGGGCGCCGCCGAGAGCGACGCGGAAGCCGGTCATCACTTCGTCGAAGATCAACACCACGCCATGCTCGTCGCACAGATCGCGCAGGCCTTGCAGATAACCCGGCGCTGGCGGCACGCAGTTCATGTTGCCGGCGACCGGTTCGACGATGATGCACGCCACCTCCTGACCAACCTCGGCCAAAAGTTCTTTGACCGCTGCAAGGTCGTTGAACGGCACGGTCAGGGTGTGTTTGGCGAATGCCGCCGGAACGCCCGGAGAACTCGGCACGCCCAGGGTCAATGCACCGGAACCGGCCTTGACCAGCAGGCTGTCGGAATGGCCGTGGTAGCAGCCTTCGAACTTGATGATGCTGTCGCGACCGGTGTAACCGCGCGCCAGGCGGATTGCGCTCATGGTCGCTTCGGTGCCGGAGCTGACCATACGCACCATTTCCATGGACGGCACGATGGAGCAGACCAGATCCGCCATCTCGGTTTCCATGGCGGTCGGCGCGCCGTACGACAAGCCGTGTTGCAGCTGATTGCGTACCGCGTCGAGAACTTCCGGATGGCTGTGACCGAGAATCATCGGCCCCCAGGAACCGACGTAATCCACATAACGCTTGTCGTCTTCATCCGTCACATAGGCGCCGACCGCATGCTTGAAGAACAAAGGCGTGCCGCCCACGCTCTTGAAGGCGCGAACCGGCGAGTTCACGCCGCCGGGGATATGGACTTGAGCGTTGGCGAACAATGTTTCAGAACGGGACATGTGCAGGTCTCTACGTTTAAACGAAATAGGGGCGGGGCCTGATTCAGGAAACAGAGTCAGGCCCGTTTCAGCAAGGCATTGAAGGCGCGGGCGCGGTGGGTGACTTCCTGAGTGGTCTGAGCACCGAACAGACCGTGGACCACCGCCAGCAGATCGGCGCCGTGGGCGACCAATTGCGCAGCGTTCTCCAGGGTGACGCCGCCAATCACTGCAATCGGCAAGTGAAAGCGTCCCCGGGCCTGTTCCAGGATATCCAGCGCGATAGCCGGGGCGTCGGGTTTGGTTGTGGAAGTGAAGAAGCGCCCGAAAGCCACGTAACTGGCGCCATCAGCCTTGGCTTGTTCGGCCAGCTCCAGGCTGCCATGACAGGTGGCGCCGACAATCGCCTCGCGGCCGAGAATGGTGCGGGCCAGCGTCAACGAGCCATCGGTCTGGCCCAGATGCACGCCGACGCCCAGGCGCGAGGCCAGTTCAGCGTCGTCGTTGATGATCAGGCGGGTCTTATATTGCTCGCACAGCTTGAGCAGGGCGGTGGCCTCGCGCAGTCGGCGTGACTCGTCGTTGCCCTTGTCGCGGTACTGCAACAGAGTCACGCCGCCTTCAAGGGCTGCTTCGACGTAAGACAAAAACTTGCCCGCCAACAGCTGGCTGTCGGTAATGGCATACAGGCCACGTAGTTTCATTGATTGAGCCTCATGACGTGGCGTTACGAACAAAAATCCAGCGGCAGGCGGCGCGGAACGAACTGTCCCTTGCCCAGCTGTTCGGCGTCGCGCAACGTGCGCCAAGTGTAGTCGAGTGCAGATTCCACCGCGCTGACCAACTCCTCACCCTGCGCCAGACGGCCAGCAAGAGCGCTGGCCAGCGTGCAACCGGAACCGTGATAACTGCCAGGCAGGCGCTGACAAGTGAAAGTCCGGGTTTCGCCATTGCGTATATAAAGCCGGTTATGGACTTCCTGCTCGTCGCCGTGACCGCCGGTAATCAGCAAATGCTCGCAATAGGGCAGGAGCCGGGCGGCGCATTCGTCCGCAGTGCCTTCGGGCAACTCGGCGAGAATCCGCGCTTCTGGCAGGTTCGGCGTGGCAATGGTGGCCAGCGGCAGCAGCCGTTCACGCATGGCGTAACCGACTTCATCCTTGCCGAGCCGACCACCGCCGCCGGCGCGCAGCACCGGGTCGCAGACCAGCGGCAGATGCGGATGCGCCTGCAGCAGTTCGACGATTGTTTCAACCATTTCCAGAGAACCGAGCATGCCGAGCTTGACCGCCGCGACCGTGGAATCGTTGAGTACGGCATTGGCTTGCGCCAGCACCCACTCGCGATCCAGTACGCGGAAATCGCTGACATTCACGGTGTCCTGGACGGTCAGGGCGGTGACCGCCGGAGCGGCATGGCAACCCTGGGCAAGCAGGGCTTCGATATCTGCCTGCAAGCCGGCGCCGCCACTAGGGTCGTGGCCGGAGAGACAGAGGACAACGGGGCGGGAGCTATAGATATTCATGGTGCGCGAGCTTACCACTAAACGTTTTGCGCGGCCCTGGCCGAGCCTGGAATTTTCCTGCAACCCAAATCGCTATTTCTATGCCCCCGTAGTGAAAATCCCTGAAGGAATTTTCTGCTTTTTAGCTAAGAGTGCCGGAATAGAGCCTTCGGCAGGATTGTAAACTGTTGGTGTCCAGTCACCATTGCCAGCTATGCTGTCAGCACGCTGATCTCTGGGCAGATTTCGCATGACCCTCTGTCGTTGTCGGTAAGCAGCCAGCGAATAAACAAGGTCACAACAAGCGATAGCCACACCGAGACAAAGGCCTCAAGGACGATCCGGACCTATTCCAATAAAACGAATTTGCAGGTATCGAAGCTCCAGTGGAAGGAGCATTCGCACGATCTGAACTGTTCGCCGGGGCCGTATGCGCTATTTGCTGTTAATGCTGGTCGCCTTGTTGCCGCTATGGGCTGCCGCCGTCGAATTCGACGAAAACACCCGCACCCTTGCATTGGGTGCAAACGCGCAAGTGTTTGAAGACACCAGCGGCCAGGCGACAATAGAGAGCGTCAGTTCGTCGGCCATGGCAGCGCATTTCAAACCGTTGAAGCGCGCGACCTTGAATGCTGGCTATTCGCGCTCGGCTTTCTGGCTCAAGGTCGATCTGCAATACAAGCCCCACGATGCCGCTGCGCATCGGGACTGGCTGTTGGAAGTGGCCTTCCCGACACTGGATCATGTCGACCTGTTCCTTACCGATGAAACCGGAACCGCACGGCTGCTTAACAGTACCGGCGACATGCTGCCGTTTTCCAGTCGTCAGCTTACACAGAACAATTACCTGTTCGAGTTCAGTGTCTTGCCCGAGCAGAGCAGGACGGTTTATCTGCGGGTGGCCAGTCTGGGTTCGATCCAGGTGCCGTTGAGCCTCTGGTCCACTCGCGCGTATCTGGAGGAGCAGCCGGCCCGGTTGTATTTTCTCGGTTTGTTGTATGGCGTGTTGCTGGTCATGCTGATCTACAACCTGTGCATCTATATAGGCATGCGCGACGCCAGCTATTTGTATTACATCCTCTACATCGCGCCGTTCGGACTTTATCAATTGGCGGTGCATGGCACCGGGGTCGAATTTCTCTGGCCGAATAACACCTGGTGGGCCAACGCGGCCCCGCCGTTTTTGATTGGCGCTTCGATGCTGTTCGCCTGCCAGTTCGCCCGCTCATTTCTGCACACTGCTGCCGTCGGGCGTTGGGTGGATCGTGCGCTGGCGCTGCTGATGGGTTTCGCCGGGCTGGTGGCGGTGCTGGCGCTCAACCCTGATTACAGCCTCGCCTTGCGCCTGGCCAATATTCTGGTTTTGGCCTGCACGCTGGTGATCTTTGCGGCCGGATTCGCCGCAATCTTCAAAGGCGTGTACGTCGCGCGTTACTTCGTCATCGCCTGGTCTGCTTTTTTGATCGGCAGCGCCATCCACACCTGCATGTTGATGGGCTATCTACCCAACACCTTCTTCACCATGTATGCCAATCAGATCGGCTCCGCGCTGGAAGTCGCGCTGCTGTCGATGGCGCTGGCCGCGCGCATCAACCATGCCCGTGACGAACAGGCGCGGGCGCTGCAGCAAACCGGTGAGAAACTGGAGCGATTGAATGAGCAACTGGCCACCAGCAATCGCCTCAAGGATGAGTTTCTCGCCACGCTGACTCACGAACTTCGGACGCCCATGAACGGTGTGATCGGCTCACTTGAGCTCATGCAGACTGTGAAAATGGACTCCGAGCTCGAGTCCTATCAGCAAACGGCAGCCTGTTCGGCGCAAAACATGATGCGCCTGGTCAACGGCATCCTGACCCTTACCGAGTTGCGCGCCGGGCGGGTGGGCGTTGCTGCCGAGTCGTTCGATCTGCGTGGGCTGTTGCAGTCGATGGCGGCTGATTTCAGCCCGTTGGCCCAGGCGAAGGGCCTGGAATTCGTACTGCAACTGGACGAGCCTTTGCCGGACAACGTACAAGGCGACCCCGGCAAACTGCGCCAATGCCTGGAATGCCTGCTGGATAACGCGCTCAAGTTCACCAAGACCGGATTCATTGAGGTGCATGTCGCGGGTGTGCCGGCCGGCATCGGGGCTTTTCAGGTCAAGATCGAGGTGTTCGACAGCGGCATTGGTTTCACTCGATTGAACGAAGCCGTCCCCTATCAGCGTTTTTTCCAGGTCGATGGCTCCATGACGCGCGAGTACGGCGGACTGGGAATCGGCCTGGCCATCTGCGCCCAATTGATCGAGTTGCAGGGCGGCGTGCTCAGTCACCAGTCCGAACCGGGACGCGGCAGTTGTTTCACGCTGAGCGTGCCATTGCGAGTGCTCAACCTTCAAGCGCCGCTGCATTCGCAGGAACGTCGGGAAATCCTCTAGCGTCGGATTTGCAGGGCAAAAGCGCCGGTATTTAGTCATGTACGGCACTTTTTAAACCCCCGACTGCGTGGTTCACTGCGATTTATGGACCTGCCGCACTAGGTGCCGCAGCCGTGTTCCGCCGACAGGAGCCCCCGTCATGAACCTGCATCAGTTCGCCGAAACCCACGAAGTGACCAACCAACCGCCGTCGCTGGACGGCAGCAATCTGTATCGCATCGACTTGCCTTTGCAAGACTGGTCCGAGCGGTTCGGCGCCGGTTGGGCCGAGGCACGGCTCGATGCCTACGGCGCGCTGGCGGGCGGACCGCTGATGGAGGCGGGTTTTCTCGCCAACCAGAACAAACCGGTGTTCGTCAGCCATGACCGCTACGGGCATCGCCTCGATCTGGTGGAGTTTCATCCGGCCTACCATCAACTGATGCGCACTGCGGTGGAACACGGTATTCCGTCCTTGCCCTGGACTCATCCGCAACCCGGCGCGCATGTGGCGCGGGCTGCCATGAGCTATCTGCACAGTCAGGCTGAGGCTGGCAGCGGTTGCCCGTTGACCATGACTTTCGCCAGCGTCCCGGCGCTGCGCATGCAGGCGGATCTCGCGCAAAGCTGGCTGCCGAAGATTCTCGCCACCGAGTACGACCCCCGTAACGTCGGCATGGCGCACAAGGCGGGCGTGACCATCGGCATGGCAATGACTGAGAAGCAGGGCGGCACCGACGTTCGGGCCAACACCACGCGGGCTTATCCGGTCGGCGCCGGCGGGCCGGGTCAGGCGTATGAGCTGGTGGGACACAAATGGTTTTGCTCGGCGCCGATGTGCGATGCCTTCCTGACCCTGGCGCAGACTGACAAAGGCCTGACGTGTTTCCTGCTGCCGCGTCATCGCCCGGATGACACGCGCAACGAGTTCTACATACAGCGCCTGAAGAACAAACTGGGCAATTGGTCCAACGCCTCCAGCGAAGTCGAATTTCGCGGCGCGTTTGCCTGGATGCTGGGCGAAGAAGGCCGCGGTGTGCCCACCATCATCGAAATGGTCGCCATGACCCGCTTCGATTGCATGGTCGGTTCCAGCGCCTTGATGCGCCAGGCGTTGACTCAGGCCAGCCATCACTGCGCGCACCGAACCGTGGGCGGTCGTGTGCTCAGTGAACAGCCGTTGATGCAGAACGTACTGGCCGACCTGGCACTGGAAAGCGAAGCAGCATTGGCGCTGACCCTGCGCATGGGCCGCGCCCTGGATAATTTGCAGGATCCCCACGAGGCGCGCTTCGCCCGGCTGGTCACGGCGGTCGGCAAATACTGGATCTGCAAACGCGCCCCGGCGATGATCAACGAAGCCGCCGAATGCATGGGCGGCGCAGGTTATGTCGAAGAAAGCATCCTGCCGCGCCTGTATCGCGAAGCACCGGTCAACTCGACGTGGGAAGGCTCAGGCAATGTGCAATGCCTCGATGTGCTGCGCGCGCTGTCCAAGGAACCCGGCGTGCTGGATGCGTTGTTCAGTGAATTGGGCGACGGCCATGGCGATCAGGATCTGGCGATGCACATCGATCGGCTCAAGGCGGCGTTTCGCGACACCAGCGATATCCAGTATCGCGCCCGCCAGCTCACCGAAGACATTGCCTTGGCCTTGCAGGCCAAGTTATTGCTTGAAGCGGGTAATTCCGTGGTCAGCGACGGCTTCATCGCCAGCCGCCTGGCGTCGCGCAGCGGCGTTTACGGCGCGTTGCCCAGAGGCGTGGATGTCGAAGCGCTGGTGGCGAGGTCTGCGCCGCAACGAGTCTGAAACTTGCCTGGAATACATCCCGTCCAGGCTGTGTGAAAACGTCACGAGCGATGACAAAACAGGCGAAAAAGCGGAGTCTAGGTGTTCTAAATGAGCATTTTTCGCCTGTTTTTAACGCAGTATTGTCGAGCGCAGTAGTTTTCACACAGTCTGCGTGGGACCGGCTTCAGCCGGGAAGAGGCCCTTACATGCGCTAAATCTTCATTGTCGGATGCGCCGAATTCCCGGCTAAAGCCGGTCCCACATAGTCTGCACCGTCGTGCCGCGCCTAAAGTTAGCGCTTGGGTCTGATCTACCACACCGCCACTAGTGCCTTCCCTCGACGATGCAGGCAAGATGGAGGCCTGCAAGATCAGAAGGATACGAATCGTGACCCAAGCGTTTATTGTCGTTGAAACTGCCGAGCAAGCCGTGGATCGGCTTGCTGAACTGCACAAGACCGCAACCGAAGCGCTGAGCCAGGCCCTCAAGCGTTATCTCAAAGACCGCGTCGAGCCTGATGCCGAGCAGCGTGCGCTGTTCCGTTATCCGGAGATTCGGCTGACTTATCTGTGTCAGGGCGAAGTGCCGCTGACCACCCGTGCGTACGCCAAAGTCCAGCTGCCGGGCACTTACAGCGTCACCGTGACCCACCCCGCAGCCTTCCGCAAATACCTGCTGGAACAGCTGGTGCCACTGATGAATGACTTCACCATCACGGTGGAAGTCGGCGTCAGCGAGCAGAATATTCCTTATCCCTATGTGGTCGAGCAGGGCGACGAGCTGGCCGGTTCCGGTGTGACCGCAGCGGCGCTGGCGCGGGTTTTCCCCAGCACTGACTTGTCCGCCGCCACCGACGGCATCGCCGACGGCCTGTACGATTGGGCCAACACCGATCCGTTGCCGTTGGCGTTGTTCGATGCCGCGCGCGTGGACTTCTCGTTACGTCGCCTGGTGCATTACACCGGCAGCGACTGGCGCCACGTCCAGCCCTGGATTCTGCTCACCAACTACCACCGTTACGTTGACCAGTTCATCGTCCACGGCCTGGAAAAACTCCGCGAAGACCCGCGTTTCGTGCGCATGGTCTTGCCGGGCAACGTCGTTGTCGAAAAGAGCATGGATCACGGCGAGGCGCAGGCCATCGTCGCCAGCGTGGTCTGGCACCGCTATCAGATGCCGGCCTATCACCTGATCGCCGCAGACGGACATGGCGTGACGCTGGTCAATATCGGCGTCGGCCCGTCCAACGCCAAGAACATCACCGATCACCTGGCCGTGCTGCGCCCGCATTGCTGGCTGATGATCGGTCACTGTGGCGGGCTGCGCCAATCCCAGACCATCGGCGACTACGTGCTGGCTCACGCCTACATGCGTCGCGACGGGATTCTCGACCGCGTGCTGCCGCCGCACATTCCCATCCCGGCCCTGGCCGAAGTGCAACTCGCCTTGCAGGAGTCGGCGGCGCAAATCACCGGCGAACGTGGCGATGATCTGAAGAAACGCCTGCGCACCGGCACGGTCCTGACCTACGACGACCGCAACTGGGAATTGCGCTGGGCTCAGGAGCGTCCCTTGATCAACCTGTCGCGGGCGGTTGCCGTGGACATGGAAAGCGGCACCATCGCTGCACAGGGTTATCGTTTGCGGGTGCCTTATGGCACGTTGCTCTGTGTGTCGGACAAGCCGTTGCACAGCGAAATCAAGCTGCCGGGCTCGGCCAATGCGTTCTACGAACGTGCAGTCAGCCAGCATCTGAAAATCGGCATCGCTGCGCTGGATCTGCTGCGCACCGAGCTGAATTCGCTGCACTCGCGCAAACTGCGCAGCTTCGATGAGCCGCCGTTCCGTTGATCAGTTAGGCAATTAACGAAAGGGCCATTAAAGTGGCCCTTTCTGTTTGCCGAATCCTGAACCGTCATGTCCCGCATTCAACGCCCCGTTTCTCGCCGTCCCGCGCCCGCCAATCCTGGCGCTGGGCGTCGTATCGCCAAAGCTCCGCCCGCCGAACCCAAGCTGATCCTGTTCAACAAACCTTTCGACGTGCTGACCCAGTTCAGCGATGGAGAAGGGCGGGCGACGCTCAAGGATTTTATTGAAATCCCCGGTATTTACCCGGCCGGTCGGCTGGATCGGGACAGCGAAGGCTTGTTGCTGCTGACCAATGACGGTCAGCTGCAGGCGCGTATCGCCGATCCGAAACACAAGCTGGCGAAAACCTATTGGGTGCAGGTCGAAGGCGAGCCAAGCGCCGAGCAGTTGCAGCAATTGCGTGACGGCGTGCAGCTCAATGACGGCCCAACATTGCCCGCGCAGGCCCGGCAGCTGGACGAGCCCGAGCTCTGGCCGCGCAACCCGCCGGTGCGCTTTCGCAAAAGTGTGCCGACCAGCTGGCTGGAACTGGTGATCAAGGAAGGTCGCAACCGCCAGGTGCGCCGCATGACCGCCGCCGTGGGCTTGCCGACGCTGCGCCTGGTGCGGGTCAGGATTGGTGACTGGACGCTGGAAGGGCTGGATCAAGGGCAATGGCGGGAAGTGTCGGCGAAACTGTGAGCTCTATCCCCCTCCTACCGGGTCTGCACAAATCCGGTCGTTAGATTTTGGGGCATTCAGCTTTCTATATAAGCAATCACCACAGTCTTGATCACGAACGCCATGATCCCGAGTCCGAGCACGAAGAACAGGATGAAGGTGCCGAATCTGCCGGCCTTGGATTTCTTCGCCAGGTCCCAGACGATGAAGCCCATGAACCCGATCAGGATGGTGACCAGGATCGTCATCATCCATTCTTCGAAAACCGCAGGATCCATTATTCATCTCCAGCACAAAGACAGTGGGCGGCGATTATACGGGAACTGCGCAATAGCTCCCATGCGGCCCGATGGCGCGCCCGATCAGCCGCGTAGATGGATCAGCGGCAATTCGGTACTGGCCAGCACCTGATTGAGCACGAAGCTCGACCTGACGCTGGTCACGCCTTCAATGCGCGTCAGGTGGCCCAGCAGCAGTTTCTGGTAATGATCCATGTCGGACACCACGACTTTGAGCTGATAATCGGCGTCCATCCCCGTTACCAGGCTGCACTCTAGTACCTGCGGCAGGTTGCGAATGTGCATCTCGAAGTTTTCGAATCGCTCGGGCGTGTGCCTATCCATGCCGATCAGAACGTAAGCGGTCAGGTTCAAACCCAGCTTCTTGCGGTCCAGCAAGGCGACCTGGCGGACGATATAGCCATCGTCTTCGAGCTGCTTGACCCGGCGCGAGCAAGGCGAAGGCGACAGGCCGATGCGTTCAGCCAGTTCTTGATTGGAGATGCGCGCGTCGCGCTGCAATTCAGCCAAAATACTCAAGTCGTACCTGTCGAGTTTGCTCACTAAGATCACCTTTATAGGTTGGATTGCGCTGAATTATCTATCCGGAGTTAAAAATTGCGCAAGTAATGTTTTATTGAGCAATTTTAGCAATCCTCTGCTGGTGCCTCAGGCCTATTCTTTTAAACAGAATCACTGCCCGGACATAGCGTCCAGCGCGGCTCGCCAAATCAGGCCAGCTGCGGCCTCCAGCCCCAAAGGGTTGGCAAGGCCCCCGGGCTACATACTGTCCAGAAGACGGCATGCGGTGAGCCGACGCCACAAGCGTTGAGCCAGGACGAAATTTTCTAGGGGGACCGCGAGGTCCCCTTTTTCTTTGTGCCCGGATGATGTCCGACAGTGATGGCGTACTGATAGAGTGCGCCGAACGACGCGTCTACCACGCAGTCTTATTTATGTGCATCCGCGCACATCCGCGTCCCAGTGAGGAAATCATGAAATCAGGCATCTGGCATTTGGCAGGTGTAAGCCTGTTGTGTCTGAGCATCAGCGCTCAGGCATTGGCTGAGGATCAGGGTCCGCGTGAACAGAACCGCGGCAATTCCGACAATGGCGGCGGGCAGGGACGCGAGCAGAATAACGCCGGGCAGCAATACCAGCAGCAGCGTCAGCAACAACAGCAGCAGATGCAACAGCAGCAAGGCCAGCAGCGTCAGGTCGAGCGCCAGCAGCAACAGCAAATTCAGCAGCAACAGGTCCAGCAGCGCCAGGTCGAGCGCCAGCAGCAACAGCAGATTCAACAGCAACAGGTCCAGCAACGTCAGCAGGACCAACAGAACCAGCGCCTGCAAAACCAGCAACAGCAAAACCAGCAGCGGCAGATTCAGGAGCAGCAGAATCAGCAGCGTCAGGTCGAGCGTCAGCAGTTGCAGCAGCGCCAGAACAATCTGCCGATCCAGAGCGGTCCCGGCGAATCGCGCCAGACCCAGCAGCCGCGTCAGGGCTATTACAACGACAACGGCAACAACCGCAATCGTCAGGCGGGCGGCAATTATCGACCGAACGATCATTGGGACGGCCGACCGGATGGTCACGGCAACGGCTGGGGGCCGGGTCCGCAATATCGCCCGGGCCATGTGATTGATCGCGTGCCTTCGGATTACTCGCGTGTGCCGTATCGCGGTCAGGATTATTTGTATTCGGGCGGCTACTGGTATCGCCCGGACGGCCCTCGCTACGTGGTGGTGACGCCGCCTTATGGCGCTCGCGTGCGCAGCCTGCCGTCCTATTCCCAGGAAGTGGTGATCGGCAGTTCGCTGTTCTTCCTGGCGGCCGGCACTTACTACATGTATCAGAACGACACGCAGGAATACATCGTGACCACGCCGCCGCAGCCGGTTCAGTCGGGCGGTTATGCCCAGCCGATCGGTCAGGGCAGTCCTTATGATCCGGTTGCCTATCCGGCCAATGGCCAGAGCCCCGAGCAGATCGAACAGGACCGTTACGATTGCTATCGCTGGTCCGTGGAGCAAAGCAGCTTCGATCCGGCCAATCCGGGCTATCACCCAGCCCCGGCGATGATCCAGGTGTACCGCCGCTCGATGGTGGCCTGCCTCATGGATCGCGGCTACGCCATCAACTGATCAGACCGGTGCCGGGCGCACGACTTCCTGCGGGTCGGCGTGCACCAGCACTTCGGCCTTCGGGTATGCCTGATGGATCGCATCGGCGGCCTGATCGGAAATCGTATGCGCCGCTGACAGGCTCAAACTTCCCGGCAATTCCAGATGCAACTGCACAAACCAGTGGTTGCCGGAAATCCGCGTGCGCAGGTCGTGAGCACCCAACACACCCGGCACCGCGCAAGCCAGTTCCAGCATGTGCGCGCTGACATCCACCGGCAATTCCTCGTCCATCAACACCGCCACGGTTTCCCGCGCGATCTGAAAGGCGCTCCAGAGGATGTACACCGCAATCCCCAGGCCGAAATATGCATCCAGCTGCGGCCAGCCATACCACGCCAGCACCAGCGCGACGAGGATGCTGAAGTTCAGCAGCAAGTCGGAACGGTAATGCAGCGAGTCAGCGCGGATCGCCGCTGAACCGGTTTCCTTGACGACTTTGTGTTGCAGGATCAGCAGCGCCACGGTCAGGACAAACGAAAGCAGCATCACGATGATGCCCAGTCCCGGCGCGCCGAGTTCCTGCGGGTGTTGAATGCGGTCGACGGCCTGATACCCGATCAGGCAGGCGCTGACGGCAATGAACAACGCCTGGGCCATGCCCGACAGCGCCTCGGCCTTGCCGTGACCGTAACGGTGATCGTCATCGGCCGGGCGCAGGGCGTAATGCACCGCGAGCAAGTTCAGGAACGAAGCCGCGCCATCGAGCAGCGAGTCGGTCAGCCCGGCCAGCAGGCTGACCGAACCACTGAGCCACCAGGCAACCGCCTTCGCAATAATCAGGATGCTGGCGACGGCCAGCGAGGCACGGGTCGCCAGCCGCATCAGGCGGGCATGTTCAACGCTGGTACTCATGGTGCTTCCTTCAAATCACATTCAGGCCGAAGGCACCAGGCCAAGCGTTGCCAACTGCTGCACGCTGCCGCGATGCTGGATCAGGCGCGGGTCATTCAACGGCAAGGTGCGGCCCAGTTCGGTTTCGATGATGGCCTGCAGCTTGAGGTTGTCGACGCTGCCGTCAGCGTTGATCGCCGGTTGCAGCTTCTGTGGGTCAATCTGCGCATGCTCGCCTGGGGCGTAGTAAATCGCACCGCTGGCAAAGTCGACGGCGAAGGCGATCAAGCCTGGAATCACATAGAACAGCAGGCCGACGGCATCGAGTACGGCAATCGCTGGATCGATCTTGCCATCGATCTGCCCGCGACGATCAGGATAGAAAATGCTGCCACACGCAGTGAGCTGAGTAAGCAGCGTCGCGACCATTACGCCGCCGATGAAACGAGAAGGAATGCGCATGACAATCTCCATGAAGTGAAGTGGCAACTATACAAGGCAAAGACCACAGGGCTATGACTATTGCTTCATCTTGGGGTTCTGGCGCTGACCTCGTGGGAGCAAGCTTGCTTGCGAAGGCGGTATTTCAGGCACAAGAGAGTTTTTGGATGCCCCAACCCCTTCGCGAGCAAGCTCGCTCCCACTGAATTAGCTCCCACGGGTATCTGTTTTGCACTTGAACGTATAATCAGCCGCCTGTTCTGGAGCTGCCATGATTTCCTTGCCCATCGATGCTGTTTTACCTGATCTGCGCCAGGCTTTGGCCGCACGCCATGAAGCGGTGCTCGAAGCGCCGCCGGGTGCGGGTAAAACCACGCGGGTGCCCTTGGCGTTGCTCGAAGAAACCTGGCTCGCCGGGCAAACCATTCTCATGCTCGAACCCCGGCGGCTGGCGGCGCGGGCGGCGGCTGAGCGGCTGGCCAGTGAGCTGGGCGAAAAGGTCGGCGAAACCGTTGGCTATCGCATCCGCCTGGAAAGCCGGGTCGGCCCCAACACGCGTATCGAAGTGGTCACCGAAGGCATTCTCACCCGTCGTCTTCAGGACGACCCGGCGCTGGAAGGCGTTGGCCTGCTGATCTTCGATGAATTCCACGAGCGCAGCCTCGACGCCGATCTGGCCCTGGCTCTCAGCCTTAATGGCCGCGAACTGTTTCGCGACGATCAGCCGCTGAAGATCCTGCTGATGTCGGCCACGCTGGAAGGTGAGCGCCTGTCCAGTCTGCTCGACGACGCGCCGGTGGTGCGCAGCGACGGGCGCATGTTCCCAGTGCAGATGCGCTGGAGTCGGCCGTTTCAGCCGGGGGAGTTCATTGAGCCGCGAGTGGTGCAGACCGTTCTGGATGCCCTCAACGATGAAACCGGCAGCTTGCTGGTGTTCCTGCCGGGACAGGCCGAGATTCGTCGGGTCAACCAGCAGCTGGCCGATGCCTTGGGTACGCGGGCCGATATTCTGCTCTGCCCGCTGCATGGCGAGCTGGACCTGAACGCCCAGCGCGCCGCGATTGAGCCGGCGCCAAAAGGCATTCGCAAGGTAGTACTGGCGACCAACATCGCCGAAACCAGCCTGACCATCGACGGTGTGCGGGTGGTGATCGATGCAGGGTTGGCGCGGGTGCCGCGTTTCGATCCCGGCAGCGGCATGACGCGTCTGGACACTCAGCGGATCTCCCGCGCCAGCGCCACGCAGCGCGCCGGTCGCGCGGGGCGTCTGGAGCCGGGCGTGTGTTATCGGCTGTGGTCCGAAGCCCAGCATGAACAGCTGGCGGCCTACGGCACGGCGGAAATCCTCCAGGCGGATCTGGCCGGACTGGCGCTGCAATTGGCCCGCTGGGGCGTGACGCCGCCGCAGTTGGTCTGGCTCGATATTCCACCAGCAGCAGCGTATGCCCAGGCGCAGGATTTGCTCGGTCGCCTCGGCGCGCTGACCGTCAAACCCGGCGAGGAACGCAAACTCACGCCCCACGGCCAAGCCATGGCGGAATTGCCCGCGCATCCGCGTATCGCCCATTTGCTGCTGCGCGGTCAGGCGTTAGGCCTTGGCACGCTGGCCTGCGACGTGGCGGCGTTATTGGGCGAGCGCGACATCCTGCGCGGCGCGGGCGCGGATTTGCACAGCCGTCTGCATCTGCTATCCGGCAGCGAGCGCGCGCGCGGATCTCAAGGTGGCGTGCAGCGCGCCAAACAACTGGCCCGGCAATATCGCGGCTATTTGCGCGGCGCTGCGACTGAGCCGGTCAGTGATCCCGAACATTCGCGTTGGTTGGGAGCGTTGCTGGCTTTGGCTTATCCAGATCGAGTGGCGCAGCAGCGGCGCGCTGGCGGTGCCGAATATCGACTGGCCAATGGCCGGGCTGCGTTGTTCGCCGAAGCCGATGCCTTGATGAAGCAGCCTTGGCTAGTGGTTGCCGATCTGGGCAGTCGTCAGGGCCAGCGTGAAGAGCGCATCTACCTTGCCGCCGAATTCGATCCGGCATTGTTTGATTCGGTATTGGCCGAGCAGGTGGTGGCGCTCGATCAGCTGGACTGGGACGAACGCGAAGGCGTGTTCCGCGCCGAGCGTCAGCGCAAGGTCGGCGAGCTGATCCTCAGTCGCGAACCGCTGACCGGTCTGGATGACTCCGCCAAAGGTCAGGCATTGCTGGCGCTGGTGCGGCGCAAAGGGCTGGAACTGCTGCCATGGACGCCGGAATTGCGTCAGTGGCAGGCGCGGGTCGGGTTACTGCGGCAACTGGATCTGCAGCGGCAGGACAGCAGCGAATGGCCGGATGTGAGCAACGCAGGCTTGCTGGAAAAACTCGAAAACTGGCTGCTGCCCTATCTGGGCAAAGTGCAGCGGCTCAGTCATTTCAGCAATCTGGACTTGTCGTCGATCCTGCATAACCTGCTGCCTTGGCCGCTGCCCCAGCGTCTTGACGAGTTGGCGCCGCATCATTTGAGTGTGCCGTCCGGGTCGTCGGTGCGTCTGGATTACAGCGAACACCCGCCGATTCTCGCCGTGCGCCTGCAAGAGCTGTTCGGCCTGGCCGACACGCCGCGCATCGCCAATGGTCGGCAGATCATCAAGTTGCACCTGCTGTCACCCGCGCGCCGCCCGGTGCAGGTCACGCAGGACCTGGCCAACTTCTGGCGCAGCACCTATGCCGAAGTGAAAAAAGACCTGAAAGGCCGCTACCCGAAACATTACTGGCCCGATGATCCATTGATCGCCGAACCCACGGCGCGGATCAAGCCGAGGAAGTCATAGGCGGGGCGGCGCTGCAGGTAACAAAAATCGCCCGATTACCGGCAGGTGATCGGAGATCAACAGCGTGTCTTCCCGCCGGACCCGGGCATCCACGCGTTTGAGGTGCGGGCTGTAGAAC
>LNAP01002762.1_pt1 | contig 17265 bp, 26 predicted proteins | sample 602601 | NCBI WGS metagenome assembly LNAP01 (sample SAMN02440304, study PRJNA202911) | soil metagenome | biome: Subtropical and temperate rainforests or woodlands; isolation source: soil samples (1 kg each in a 20% v/v slurry with milli Q water) were... ... | reverse complement strand
CATAGCCAGATCAGCGCGCATCCGGTCCCGGGCCTTGTCGCCCATACCGACGCCAGCCAACTCCTGGTCGAAGCCGTCCTTCGTGGTTTGGGTAGTCAGCGCTTGGGCATTCTTGAACGCCGTGAGCTTCAGGTCGTCCTCATTGGCCTTCTTCAGCTTGTTCAGCGCATCCAGCTCGGCAGCCATGCCCTGGAGCTTTTTCTTTTGCGCCTCGCTCAGTTTTCCGAGCTTGCCCTCCTGGAGTTCGAAGGAAAGCTTCATCACCTCCGTGGCTTCGTTCTGCTTGTTGCCGGTGGTGTTGATCAGTTCGATCTGGCGCTTGTAGCCCTCCTCGGCGGTGTCGAAAGACTTGAGCTGCTGCTTGGCGGCAGAGTTCGATTCGGTTGTGTTCTTCCTCAGTGCCTTAGCGGCGGCGTCATCCTTGGCTTTCTGCGAATCCTTAGCGGCTGCCGCCGAGCGGATCGCAACGACCATCTCGTTGGTGAGGTCAGTGTTTTCCGCAATGAAGCGGTTTGCTGCCTCAAGGCTGGTTTTGTCTTGGGCGGCGCCGAGCTGCTTCTGCAACTGCTCCAAGTACTTCTGTCCAACCTGCGCAGCCGCAGCCTTCGCCGCATTGTTCTCGCCCTGGGCGCGGGTATTCGAATCGGTTTCGCCGGTTAGCAACGCGAGGGTTTCGCGCTGCTTATCCAGAACATCCGTCAGCCCCGAAACTTTGATCTGCCCGCTTTCAATGGCCTGGGCCATTTCCTCTGTGACGCCAGGGATCAATCGCAACTGATCCGCCAGCGCCTTCCAATCAACGGCCTGCCCTTTAGAGGCGTCAGCCACAGCCTTGTTCATCAGGTCCATGGCGGACTGCAGCTCAGCCGAGAGCGGCGTAATCCCCGCCATAAAGCCGGAAGATCCAGCCAGGCCGGCATTGGCCATACTGCTTTGGAACTCGAAGGCCATTGTTCCGGCAGCGCCAGAAAGCTCTTCTTCAGTATCTGCGATCGATGCCCTCAGCTCTCGTAGAGTAACGGCCTGAGTTGCACGATTTAGCTTGTTGAACTTCTCTGCCAGCTTGTCGATAGGGTCGCCGAGATCACCAAGCTTTTCCTCGAGAACGCTTGTGTTGTCACGAAGAGTTAGAAACGCGGTCGCGGCGCCGATAGCCAGCGCGGCCACGCCGACCGGACCGCCAAGCATGCCGACAAGGCCAACCCCTGCCCGGCTCACGCCGACCTGAGCGGCCGCCACAGCATTGGTGGCCCGCGTCTCCGCAAGGCGGGCCTCCGCAAGCTGGAGAGACATCTGTGTCTGTACAGCAGTCCCGCGTGCTGCGATCGCTTCCTTCTCAGCTAGGAAAACAGAAGTTTGGGCTTTCTGCTGTTCTGCCTGAGCCACCAACAACACGGCCGTGGCCTGAGCTTTTCTGGCCGCAACATCCTTAAAGGCTGAGTAGGTAGCAGTTGCCGCCGATGTCGCTGCAAGGGCGCCATAACGCGCAAGCGCAGCGACAGCGGCCATTATTGCAACGTCTGCAATCGTCTCGAAATTGTCCCCGACCAAACTGATAGCCTTGCCGAGGGTGCCTGTGAAATCTGTCGCTTCGTTCAAGCGCCCAACGTAAACACCGAACGAGTTGGACAAATTTTGTACCGCATCATGCACTGCGATGCTCATGCCGTCAGCCAGTTCGCCATTTGCCTTTGAGGCCTTTTGAAGGCCTTCGGTCAGAATATCGAGCCCCAGCTTCCCTTGGGCGCCGAGACTTCGAATCTCTTCGGCTGTCTTCCCAGTGGATTTGGCAATAGTGTCAACAACCGTCGGCATCGCGGCGAGGATTGATTGCCAGCCATCGGCCTCAACCTTTCCGGTTTGGAGCGCCTTCGAGTAGGCGTCAATAGCAGAGCTGGCTTTGTCCGCAGACGCCGAGTTCGTCACAAGAAGGAAGCTGAAGCTGTCCATCACATCCAGCGCTTGGCTGGTGTTGTAACCCATGGACTTCAAGCTGTCTGAGGTTCGGATATAAAGCTCTTGAGCCTCAGCCAGCGGACGGTAGGTGCGCTTTGCAGTATCGAGCAGGCGCTGCTGCACCAGATCGTATTCACCCACGCTCACTGTAGCCATACCGATCCGGTCGGACATCTGTCCGTATGAGTCTGCGGCCTCGATAATCTTTCCGATACCGGCCGCGCCAATAGCCGCGGCCATGGCGCTCTTTATCAGTCCAGATGCATGCTGCGCTCGCTCGCCCGCCCGATCAAAGGCGACATCAACACGCCCCAGGCTCTTATCAATCTTCCCGGATACCTGCGCGACACTAGAGTCGGCGCGTGCCATCTCTTGACGCAACTGGGCCGTGGTCGCCTCGATGCGGACGAGCATCCCCTGTACGTCGGTGTCGGCCATGCTTTTCTCCAGGCATAAAAAAGCCCAGCGGATAGCTGGGCTCTCTAGTTTTCTATTTTTCGATTTCGGGTTATGGGTTTGCCGTGTCGGTAGTTGTGAAGCTCACCACCTTGCCGCTAGCGTCCAACACAACGCTCAGTGCTTGATTTGTGTAGCTGGAACCGGCAAAGCCTACCTTTGCGTACCCCCAAGACATAACCTGTGTACCGTCAGAGTTACGCGCCGTGACCAGCGGCTTACCGAAGCTACCGAGCAAGTCATCCTTGGTTGTCACGCCCTGCTTGATTCTGTCGAGCTGCGCTTGTGTGACAGGCTTACCATAAGTGCTGCAAGCAGCGAGCACGCATGCAGCTATTACAGCGAGTATCTTTTTCATGACATTGCAACCTCTCCTTGTGAGTGCGCAATGTACCAGAAACCAGATACATCAAGCCGCCTGGCGCCCCGTGAGCGCCTGCCGCAGCTTATCGGCCACAGTCGACGCGGATGGCTTATCGGTCTTGGCTTTCGCCTTTCCGCCACCAAAGGGGTTGGTCATCTGCGCCCACTCGATCTTGGCGTCCATAGCCAGGAACAGTTCGGGCATCGGCGTGGACCAGGCCAGGTCAGGCGGCCAGCCCAGCCAGCCGGTGGCCACCGCATAGAGCCGGTCGACGTAGCTGCCGTCCTCGACAGCACTTACGCCGCCGCCGGCTTTTCCTTTCCCGCATCAGGGCCCTTCGGGTTGTACAGCGCGACCAGATAGCCGTTGAGCTGCACAGACACGTCCAGCACGCCAGTCTGCCAAACCTGCTCAGCTACAGCCTCGGCGGCCTTCCCTTTCAAGCCCGCGCCGCCGGCGATGATCACAGCGCAACCGTCGATACTCAGCGCATTGATGGCCTGTGATGCCCCGCGCAGACCACCGAAGTGCGCCTCGATGGCGCGCACGGCGCCGAGCGTCGGCATGAGGGTATAGACCTCGTCGCCGAGCTTGATCTCGACGGTACCGTGAAGAGTCTTGCTCATGTTTCGAATCCTTGAGGAGCGGGGCCGAAGCCCCGAGGGTTATGCCGCGGCAGCCGGGAGAATTTCCAGGATGTCGGAGTTGATGCCGATCGTGACGTTGCGGCGAACTACGTTGTCAGCAGCGCCGGCGGCGACGGTGTTGTTCATTACCTTCCCGCGCAGGTAGAAGGTGGTAGGAAGAATCGCCGGGGCGGCATCAGGATCGCCATCGTTCAGCGTGATCTTGATGTTGTAGTCGCCCTTGCTGCGATCCTTGTGAGCGATCTTCAGCTTGGCCTGGCCCACATCGCCGTTGTCCAGGCCGACGGCCAGGGTCAGGTCGCCGGCATCAGCAGTGCCCTTGTACTTGCGCACGCGGCCATCGCGCAGCGAGGTGAAGGTCACCGAACTGAAGGTGTCGCCGAACTCGCCAAGGTCTTCCACTTCGCCGATCTCGACGTAGGTGTCTGCCTTGTAGAGCGCTTCGGTATCCGCGCCGTTCTTGCTGCCGATGCTGATCCGGCAGCCGGCGGCTGTATTGAGGTTGTCGTCGGCCATGGGGGTTCCTCCAAAGGCACATTGGATAAAGCCGCGGGGCGGCCGGTGTTGGGTTTAATGCGTGGTGATAATGCGGACCGTGATCGATCCCTGATACGTGACGCCGTCAGCATCGCGCTGGGCGTCGGCCTGCTCGACCCGGACCGACACGGCCCGGCCAACGGTCAATGGCAGCCGGCGCTCATCCAGAGCCGCAACAACCTCGCCGAGGATTCGCTTCACCTCGGCCTGGCCGTGGGCATCCGACCATACCGACAGGTAAATCAGGCGCTGCTCGCGCTTCCGGCCGGCGATGGGCGAGATGTTCGTGGACAGTTCTCGGTCAATGGACACGTATGGCATCGCCGTGTCCAGCGGCGCCCCATCGTAGATTGGGCACGAGACCTCGGCCTCCAGCCTGGAGAACAGCGCCTCCTGCAACGCAACAGACGGATCAGCCATTGGATAGCCCCTTACTCGCCTTGCTCAGCGTGCGCGCAATGGCCGCCTTGATGTTGGCCACCACATACTCCCGGTTCACGTCCTTCGAAGGACGAAGCCATGAGTGCGCCGGGCGGGCCGGTATATCTGGATACTTGCCAAAGAAGTTGGTGCCGTCAGCCTTGTTCGTGGGGCGGCGCGTGCGACCCCCGGCGCGCTTGTTTCCGGTGTAGCCCTTGGTGCCGTATTCGATGAAGCGCAGGTAGAAGAACCGTCGCTTGTTCTTCTTCCCGCGGATACCGATCTGTGCGTCGAGGCCGCTTTGCGAAACGAAAATCGTAAGCTCAGCAGCGGCGGCACCAGTGTCTTTCGGGATTAAATCCTTCATCGTCGAAAGAATCCGCTCAGCGCTGTCGCGCATTACCGGGGCCAGTTCGTTATCCATGGATTGGTGGATGGTGCGAAGCGTCCGGCGCAGCTTGAAGTCTCCGGACATGCGCGAGCGGCGGGCGGCCATGGCCTACTCCTTGGCCTTGGCTGCCTTTTCAGACGCAGGCGCTGTATCGGGCACTGGCCGTACCAGTTCACGCAACACAAGGTCGGCGCCGAGCCTGGCATCCACCGTAAACTCTTCACCCTTCTCCCGGTCGCCAGTGGCGCCGGACAGGGTGCCCAGGGCAATAACTTTCATGATTCACCTCTAAGGGTTGGGGACGTTTGAACACAGCAGCCGAAGCATGTCGCGCTCGTTATTCGGCAGCGCGGCTTCGATCAGGTAGGTTGCGATGGCGTGGCCTCCAACCATTTCCACGAGTCGATTGCCCGCGACAACATCCTTGCGCGGACGGACTCGGATTTCGGCGGTGACCACGGCTTTCAATTGTTCAGCCACTGGCGAAACGCGCCCAGTTGGCAAAACGATCTCAGCCCAAAGCTTGCCGATATCGAGCCAGGCTGTATCGAAGCCACCTGATTTGTTCTTGGTCAGAACCGGCTTGTACATCGTGCAGCGGTGACGCATTGGGCCGGCTCTCATACATTCACCCAGCGGTGAGGCTTCCACAGAGCATTGGTTGCCATTGGCAGTTCCGCAGTGATCGTTCCGATCACCACCGTCTCGCGGCTGCTATACCAGTGCCCGATCAGCAACAGCGCTCCTTGCTTAATCGCCTTGGTCATCAACAGCGCATTGCCGACTGGATCAGGCAAAGCCGTCTCAGGATCAACTATCGTGCGATTGGTCCAGGTCTCAAACGCGCTGAGGGCTGCATCCGTGTAGCCCTGTATCAGCGCATCCTCATCGTCATGGTCGACCCGTAAGTGCACCTTGACGATTTCCAGATCAATCATGGTTTACTCCGCTGCTTACGCTCGGTCTTCGACTCGCCGGCCAGCGTGGCGTACTTCAGGTGCTCCACCGCAACGATGGCGCAGCGGTCAGAAACTTCCTGCTCGCCGGTTTCGATCTGGATCACATGATTGCCCTCGACCGCGAACGGGAATGGCTTTGTAACAATGATCGTTGGCATTGCGGCCTCCTGTAGGAGCGGGCGCCCGAAGACGCCTGCCACGCTTACGCTGCGCTGAGGGTCAGAACCTTCACAGCCTGGGAGTCGACCAGCATGCCGCCGACGCGTTTGGTGGTGTAGAAGCCAACGTATGGCTTGTTGGTGTAGGGGTCGCGCAGCACGCGGGTGCCGATGCGATCCACCACGGTGTAGGCGCGCTTGAAGTCGCCGAACACGATGGCATTGGCATCAGCGGCGATGTCCGGCATGTCTTCGTTCTCGGTGATGCCGTAGCCCAGCAGAACCGACGGTGCGCCCGCTTCCAAGCCTGGACGCCACAGGTAGTTGCCCTCGCTGTCCTTCAGCTTGCGCATGTAGGCCACAGAGAGGTTGCCCATCATCCAGGTGCCGTTGGCGCGGTAGCCGGCTTTGAGCGAGTGAATCAGGTCGATCAGGTTGTCACCGGTAACAGTGCCAGCGGTGCCAGTGATCAGCTTTTGCAGAACACCGAACGCGCGCGTGTCGTCGCCCTTTACGTCCAGGCCGTAGGCCAGCAGGCCTTTTGGCTTATTGACGCCGTTGCCGAGCAGGAACGCATTACCTTCTTTTTCGGAAAAGTCGCGGCCGACCTCGGTGTTCAACCATCCTTCAGCGTCGAAGAACATGTCGTCAAGGCTGGTCTGGGTGGCTTGCGGGTTGGCGTAGATCTCGCCCATGAACGCTTGGATCTGGCCCAAGGTCGGGGTGTTGGTCGCTGGACGAGCATCGGTTTCGCCTACCCAGCCAGCACCGTTACCGCCGAGATTCACCAGGCGCTTATAGTCTGGAGTGCCAACAGTGATCTGGTTGCAGACCTGGCGCATCGGCGAGCTATCGCGCAGCAGTTCGATGATGCTGCGGTCGAGCTCTTCCGGGACAGCAAAGCCGCCATCGGATTCGACACCGATCTGCAACGCCTTGGCCTGGAGCTCACCGAGGCCAGCATCTACACCCTTGCGCACGAACTGCATGAAAGCAGCCTTGTGCTCACTGGCAGCCTTGGTGCCAGTGCCGTCTGGGCGCTTGAGGGCCAATAGTTCTTTTTCCAGATTGCTTTTCAGCTCATCCAGCTCACTCAACTTCTCGTTGAGGGTGTCAACCTGGCCGGACAGCTTGCCCTTTTCGGCTTCCAGGCCGTCGATGCGCTTGTCGTTCTTTTCCTTGAACTCGTCGAACTTCTTGCCCAAGGCTTCAGCGACTTGTTCCACGTCTTTCAATTCAACAGCCATGAGAGGCTCCTTACATTCGGTCAATAAGTTTTTTAAAAGGTTGCAGCGTTTCGCCGGCATCCGCCTCTCGCGGTAAAACTGCGCCGTAGCCCTTGGCCATAAAGGCCTTGGCCTGGGAGCCAGAAAACCCAACCTCTCGAAGGGCTCGCTCCACTTTGCTGGGCGGCGGTGATTCGCCGCGGGCCAGCAGAGATTTCACATCAGTGATCCGGGCCTCGTCGTTGGCCGGGAAGGTGACCGGGGAGACCTCCCAAAGGTCGATAGCCTTCAGCAGCCAGATGCCCTTTTCCTTGTCGTATTCGTAACCACCGTCTTCGAGCATGTAGCCGATGGATAGCCCGGTAAGGCTTCCCGCCTTCATATGCCCGTGCGCGCGCTTGGCCAGCGGATCAGCTTCAATCAGAAGCCGGCCTTTGACGTACAGGCCAACGTCGTCCTCGCGCATCTCGGTGTAGATGCCGATAGGCTCGCTCATTTGGTGCTGCCAGAGCATCGCCGGCAGGCGGCCTTTCTCTTTCCATCTGGACAGGCTTGAGGTGAATGCGCCGCGCACAACAACATCGCTGTAACTGTCAACGACGCCGAACACCGACCCGTAGCCTTCGAACTCGCCGTTGTCACTGACCTGCTTAATGGTCAGCGGCACGTCAAGGCGCTGTTTTGTCTGCATTGTCGACAGCCTCTGGATTGGTGGTCATGTTCATTGGGGTGAGGTAGATGTCGCCGCCTTCGCGAGGATTCTCATCTTCCAGTTCGCGGCAGTCGTTGGGACTCAAGATCCCCCACTGGATGCCCTTGCCGTAGGATTCGTATCGGCCCTTCAGATCACCGCGCATCAGCGCTCCCGCGTTGAACTTGGCGTAATGGGTAAGTCGGTCTTTCTCGTTGAGCAGACCGACTTGGATGCGGTGCTCGATGCGAGTCATGATCGGAACCAGCGAGTAGTTCACGAAGCTCATGCCCATGTGCTCAATGTTGTTGAGCGTCATCTTCTCCATGCTGGCAACCAGGTGCGGCGGCACACGGAACAAGCCGCAGATCTGCGCTTCTGTCAGCTTTTTGGATTCAATGAACTGGGTATCCTGGGCGTTAAGGCTGATCGGCTTCCAATCCAGCCCCATCTCCAGGATCATTGGCTTATAGGCGTTGGCCACACCCATGTGCTCGCCCTGAAAGTCCGCCTTGAGCCGCGCAAATGCTTCGTCGGTGAGCTGCTGCTCAGTGCGCAAAACACCGCTGGTAACGGCACCATTCGTGAAGAGCTTGGCGGCGTGAGCATCCATTGCCTGGCCCAGGCCCAGCGCTTGGCGCGCATAGGCGATTGGGTTTAACCCGTTGAGCCCGTCAAGCGTAAATAGCCGCACATGCCACAGCTCATCCTGGGTCAGCGTCCGTGTCCCCGACTTAAAGTTGACGGTGTATTCAACCGTCCAGTCGTCTTTGAGTTTTGGCGTAACGATGTCAGGGCTGAGCGGCAATAGTTCAACCACGTTCCCCAGCGCCATCACCTTGTAGGCGTAGAAGTTGCCACGAAGGCACAGGCACGCCACCAACATCTCCCAGAACTCCTGGGCGGTCATGTAGCTATTCGGCGCCATAGTAATGAGTGGGTAGAGCCGGTGTGTCGTTGCGGGCAATCGAACTCGACCGGTCTGCTTAAGTAGCCGACATGGCAGCATCCCCATCGACTCGGCCAACACCCGAACGCAGTTGAATACGACCAGTTGCTGCATGGCGCTGGTAGTTGTTACTCGCTGACCGGCATTGCTTTCGTAGCCTGCACCCAGCGCCTGAGCCAGCTTCTCTGGCGTATCAATGACCTGAGCTACGCTCTTCCTTCCAAGCATCGCGCGAAGCATCAGCGGCCCCCTCGAACAATAGAGACCACTGACAAGGTGATTAACAGCGCACCACAGACAGTCAACGCCAGTGGCTCACCCATCCAGGACCAAAGACCACGGGTCAGCAATGCCAAACCAAGGACGCCGACGAGATCGGGGGCAGCCTCTTTCAGCGCCTCCAACTTTGGCGGCTTGATTTCGTCGGTCATAGGGTTCGAATTCCGTGCTTTGAGATGTGGTCAGAGAGAGTGTCTTCGGGGTGAAGGTTTGCCAGGACACGCCCGATCGCCATGATCAGAGCTACGGCGCCGTCGATTTTGTTGTCGTCGCCTTGCTTGATTGGACGGACAATGTCGTCGTTCCCCGGCATGTTCTTGCCGATCACGTTGGCGATACACCAGGTCATAATCGGGTTGCCGTCATGGTGAAAACGGCCCGCCTCAATGGCGGCCTCCAACTCCTTCATGGGGTCGGACATGTTGGTGTAGTTCTGAGTGATCGTGATCGGCTCAAAACCCTGGTCATCAAGGTCGTGACTCAGGCCTGTGGCGCCGTGCGGGTCAATCGGGCATTGACGCACCGGGGCGTGATGATTTGCCTCTTTGGTGTCCTCAAGGATCTCGCGGTAGTCGACCTCAGCGCCGTCGGTCACCTCCAAATGCTTGGTGTGAATCCAAGCCTGGAAGCGCTCCGCCATGCGCTTGTTATCGGTGTTGAACGCTGTGTCGTAAGGAACCCAGAACTTCGGCGCGATGCTGTAGTAGTGATTCTTCCCATCGATGACGCGCCAGAACAGTCTCGCCCTCGAGTTCATGTCGAGCTTTCGTGCCAAGTCGAAACCTGCAATCCACTCCTGCCCCTCGAACTGCTCCAGGGTCAGCGACGTGTCTTCGCAAGCCTTCCAGCTTTCCATGTTGTAGAAGCCGGACTTGGCGCTCACCCAGAGGTTTAGGTGCTTCGTTTTGAAGGTGTTGGCGAAGCGCGCCGAGCGAATGGCCCTGGCCTGCTGACTCTCCAGATACTCCTGAAACACTGAAACACCGTGGTTCGGGTTGGCCTTGGCCAGCATCTTCGGGTCGGTCCAGTCGTCCCCTTCGTCCAGCGTCCATATCCAGCCGAACAACTCTTCGTCCGGCACGGTGCCGGCCAGCATCTCAACGACCTGGCGACGCTTGTCGTAACACGGCCCCTCGATGTCCGCACCCGCGGTGGTAATGATGAACATCAGCGGCTGACGCCGGGCGCCCATCCCCGTGAGCATGGTGTCGTACTGGGCCGACGTTGGGTGTTCGTGGTATTCGTCAACGATGGCGCAGCTGGGCGAAGCGCCGTCGCCGGGATTGCCGATCAGTGGCTCGAACCGGCTGAAGTCAGACGGAATATTCATGTTCGAGGCATTCACCTCAATGCCGGCGGCCTGAATCAGCATCGGTGACTTGCTGACCATGAGCTTCGCGGGCCGGAAAACCTCCCACGCTTGCTTCTCTGTGGTCGCACCGGCGTATACCTCGGCACCAAATTCGCCATCGGCAACGAACATGCTGATGCCAACACCGCCGGCGACAACAGATTTTCCGTTCTTCCTGGGCACTTCCCAGTAGCTTTCACGGAACCGGCGGTGACCGCCCTTCTTCTTGACCCAGCCAAATGTCACAGCCAGGCCGAACAACTGCCATGGCTCCAGCGTGATCAGTTGACGCTTGAACGCCCACTCGCCCTTGGTGTGCGGGAGCAACTGCATCAGCTTGAGCTTTTTCTCTGCCTTCGCCGGATCGAACTTGAAACGGAAACCGCGCTTGCGGCTGGCGGCCAGGTCGTCGAAGTGACGCTGCACTGCCTGGTGGATATAACGGCACGCAGGGACCTTACCGCGGAGCAACGACCGACCCCACGCCATTGCCTTGTCGACATTGGGGTGGGCAGATTTGGTCATCAGGTTCTCAGCAGGTTGGCAAATTCGTTGGTTTCTTTCTCCTTGTTGCCGCCGATCAGTCGTGTGCGGCTGGCAGGGTCCAGGCCCAGCATCGAACCGAACGTCACCATCTGGCGCATCGTTTCGTTAGCGGCTGTAAGCGCGGGGTTCTTCATAGGCCCACCGGTAGCGCCGGCAACAACGATTCCGTTCTTCTGGATCGATTCCTGCGCGAGTCGCCAGTTGTCGTAGGCGCTACAGAATGCCTCGACGTTATGCAGGTCCGTGATCGCCACCACGTTCTCGCGCAGCAACTCCGGAACAATCATGTTCCACATGGTGGCTGCCCGAGGACTGAACCAATCCGGCGGGTCGATCTGGGTGATCTTTGAAAACTGAGGTTCGGCTGTATTCAGCGCGCGCTTGCCAGGGTTTCCGGCGAGTAATTTTTTGGCCGTTGGCTTGGGTTTGCGACCACGGCCGGCGACCGTGGCGGTGCCTCCCATCGCGCAACTCCTGAATTTTTAATTTCGCGGGTGTAAGAAAAAGGCCAAGGGGACGGTCTAGCTCACGAAAAGCCCGAACTTTTCACCCTCCCCCTCCCGTATTGAGATTCATCCTCATTACGGGGCTCGAATCGGTCAATTCGCACGATTTCTCGACGGATTGCCCCAGCCGCCATCCTCGGACGCCGTCTTCCTGCTATGGCAGGGATGGCACAGGGCTTGCCAGTTCGAACTGTCCCAGAACACGGCCTTGTCACCCTTGTGAGGAACGACGTGGTCAAGGTCAGTGGCCGCGACCACCAAGCCCTGACGCTCGCACTCAGCACAGAGAGGATGCTTGGTCAGGTACGCCTTGCGAGCCTGCTGCCACTTGTAGCTGTACCCACGCTGAGCGCTGGTCTCACGCTGCTGCTCACGGCGCTTGGCCTCGGCGCTCTTTCCGATGTCCTTGTGGGCATCGCAGTAGCGCGGGTTTCGGGTAAGCACGTTGCAGCCCTGAGCGTTACAAGGTTTCTTTGGCCTGAGTGGCATGTTCAAGGCGTCCTGTTTGGTAGCTTGAAGTCCGTAACCCGGTCAGCTATCGACCTGATCTTCTCAACACCGAGGAAGCCGACCCAGCCACCAACGAAGGTGGCCATGCTCTGCGGCAAGCCGAAGAACTCCAGGCCGCTGATGATGGTCAGCGTCAGGCCTCCACACAGCACGCCTTCCACCAGCATCTGGCGGCGCGAGCCACCACCATAGGTGATGCGCAACACGGCCATGGCGAAGGACAGGCCGGCCGGGTAAAGGATCGGCGCATGCTGGCTCAACCACGCAAGCACAATCGCCCAGGTGTCTGGCTTGTCTGGCATGTTTGGCATCTCGGTATCCTCCCGGCGAGGGAGTAGAGGAATAAAAAAGCCCGCTCGGTGGCGGGCAATGGCTCCGTGCTATCGTTCGGTCTCGACAACCACGAAACAAGGAGGAAAAATGACCGACTTAGGAACAGAAGGCCTGGCAACACAATGGTCTGTGATCGCACTGATAAACGCGCTGAACAAATCTGGCGGTGCAAATGTCGTTTCAGCAGCCAAGGAGGAGGTGCTATCTCAACTTGGACTTCTTGGCGACCGGCCTGGCATTAATGCCGACGAACTACGAAAGTCGCTAGAAAACATCTTCGCTCAAGCTGGAAAGTGACCCCGGGCTGAGATGTCAAATTGAAGTGATGTTCCAGCGGTAGCGGCGCCGTTATGCTGGTCGCGTACCGCTGGATTCAATGCGGCCAGCAACAGAGCATGACCCTTAAACAGATCAACATGCGCCAGGCTAATCAGCTTGCTGTCAGCAAAGGAGTGCCCAGCCAGCAGCTTATCCAGCTCCTCCATCGAATTTTTGAGCCGCATCGCCTCCTTAAGGACCGTCTCATCGTGCTCAGCGCAAACTTCCAGGACGATTCTTTTAACCTCCTCGTAATCCAGGCCGACGCCTGAACGACCCGCCTGACGGGTGAAGATTGTAGTGTCGGTGTATACGACACCGAATACCTTGCCGTCGGCGTGGTAGAAATCGCTGATGCAGCCAAGTCCGATGCACAGGCCGCTGACGAATTCCTGCTGGGTGGACTCGATCAACTGGCCCGTCACGCGAATGAACACCGCAGGCATTGCCGAGGCCAAGCCTCGCAAAGCGCGGATCAGGCGCCCAGCGTCACCCACGACAACCGCGTCAATTACCGGCTGAGCGTCATTCTTCGCTTGATCGGTCATTACTCTTCTCCAGAAACGAAAAAGCCCCGCACAGTGGCGAGGCTCAGAATTTTTGGTCGTCTCTCATAACACGCAAGATCGACATGATGGGGTTAATTTACGGCCAGTCGGCCAACAGGTCAAGCGGCATCTACAAAGATTTGCTCGCTGTCGAATATCTCGGTCGCGTGGATCACGGCCTGCTCTTCGAGCCTCTCCAAACGCTTGTGGATTCCGCCTCGCCAGTTGCGGCGCGTGCGCTCTGGGGAGCCCGCCAGGTCCCAGGTGTTCATGTCGTAAAACTCGGGCGGAAGCACGATCATGTCGGTGGAGCGCTTGCCAACCTGCACGCCCTTCAGCTTCGGTATGGCCCAGGCCGTCAGCGCCTTATAGATGAACAGCTGCGGTGCCGGCGAAACCATTCGCGCCACCAGCCTACCGATGGCGCTGACCTTGTTGGCCTTGTGGGTTGAGTACTTGGCCACCAGCACATCCCACTGAGCCGGCTCGAGCTGGCGGTGCAGCAGCGCGTAAAGGCAGCAGTCGTAATCGAACTTGTCACGTACTGACAGGGTGCTGCCGGCACCACCCTGGCGAAGGTCGGCGTCGATCAGCTTCTGCCAGGACTGCTTGGTGCTGTTGTCGATGTTGTCCGCTGCCAGCACCCGAACCAGGGTGCCCATCACGTCTCTGTACATAGCCATGGCTCAATCCCCTGTGAAGTTGGTGGCACCAGGGCCACGACGGTTGTTCTGGTTGTATTGGTCCTGGGCGCCGCCTATTGCTGGAGCAAGACTCTTCTGGTTGCGGCTACGGCGAGCCAGCATGCCCAGCTGGATAACCAGGTCCTGCATCAGAAGAGGCTCAAGCGTTTCGGCATGAACGAAACCAGAAGAGTGGCAGCCAATGCATTCGAGCTGATGAAACACACCCTGGATCAAGCCGGCACCAAAGCAGGAAGGGCACTCGGTCATCGGTATCAGGCAACGCACAAAGGCGGGGCCACTGCTCTTTTTCATCATATTTAAACCTCGCCTTTTATGGTTTCTGGATTTGGCTAGAGGCCGCGCCATTCAAGGCCTCGGCGCCATTGTGCGAATTTCCGTTTCTAGTCATGGTCGAGCGGTGAATCAGGTTGAAACCCTTCCCGTCTAACCAGTCGTGCCACTTGTTCAGGGCTTCGCGCTTGAGCAGCTCGGCCGAGGTGTGGATGTAGGTCTGCACGTTGCGGGTCATGGTGTGGTTGACCAGCATCTCGCCGATGAGGAAGTCGACGCCCAGGTCGGTCCACCCGGTGCGGGCAACCTTGCGCAGGTCGTGGCTGGTCCACTCGCCCTTACCCAACCGGGTGAACACGGCACAGGCCTGACTATCACTGATCGGGCCGCGGTTGCGCGCGGGGAACATGTAGGTGCCCTTGTAGCCCTTGGCCGCCTGCCAATCCCGGTACCGCTCCAGGAGAGCGCAGACTTGATGGGTCAGCGGCAGGTGATGCTCGCAGCGGGTCTTGGTGTTCTCGGTGGGGATGAACCACTCACCCTGCTCGCCCAAGGTCAGGTGCGACCATTGGGCCTGCCTGGTCTCCCCGGAGCGTGTGCCGTGGCACAACATCATCAGGGCCAGCATGCAGTCCTGAGGGTGTTGGTCGAAGCCGGCGGCCAATTGCCCGATCACTTCCTCGAGCTGGACGGCGCGCAGCCGTGATGGCTTGGGTTGGATGCGGGCCTTGGTGAAGTCGGTGAACTTGAACCCGGCGATGGGGTTGGTGGTGATCAGCCGCAGTTTCTCGGCCTGGCGGAACGCGACCACCAGCACGCCCCACATCAGGCGGACGTAGGACAGGGACATTTCGGCCTGCATCGGCCACATCACGAGCTTGTCGAGTGTCGAGCGGTCCACCTCTTCCACCGACAGATCGGCGAGCCGTGGCTTCATGTGGCAGGAGATGATCGAGGTGTTGGTAGAGCGGCGCTTGGCCGATAGGCTGCGGTCAACGGACTGGCGGGCGGTGAACCAGTCCAGCAACTGGCCAACAGTCTGCAACGTGCCGGCGGCGGCCGATGCCTTCGGGTCGGCTGCCAGGCGTTCGCGGATCTTCGGCAGCGCGCTGATCAACCCCTTCACCGGCAGCTCGGGAAATCCGGCGATCTTCTCCCACTTCTTGCCCACCACCAGGTGCCAAGTACCGCGATCACGGTTTTGATGGAAGCGGAAATACACGCCTGGGTACCGAGCATCACGCAGGTCACGGATATGGGTATTGCCGGCCTGCCGCCGGATCTCTGCGTCGGTAAACGAAGTGAGCAGTGTCTGGGTCATGCGGCGGCCTTGGTTTGGGGTTGAAGAAGGTAGGCCCTGATGGCCTCAATCGCGTCGACGTGCCCACGGCAAACGATGGCCAGGTAACCTTGATCGGTCAGCGCCTGCAGGTATGCGTCCTGGGCCGGGGAGACGGCGGCGTCATACGGCGCCCGGGCCTTGAATTCGATGTACAGCCCGAAGTACCCGCCGCGGGCCATCGGCAGCACCAGGTCAGGCACGCCGGCCTTGACGCCCTGCTCTTTCAGCTTGATCGCCACCAGCTTGTGCCGGTGACCACCGTTCGGGACGTGGTAGATCAACTTGGCAGCGACCGGGTAGCGCAGGCTGATCTCTTTCATCAGCGCGGCCTGCTCCAGGCCCTCCCGGTCAACTGCCTTGGCGCGCACCGGCTTGACGCTGAAGGCCTTCGGGCTGAACGGTTTCAAAGCTTCACCTTCCCTTCGCGAATCAGGATGTCCTGGGTACGCATCACGCCCTCGGCGAGGTAAAGACGCACGTCGTCATGGGTCAACTGCACCGGCGCGCGCAGGCGGCCGTCGGCGATGTCGTGGCAGTAACCGCACGCCCAGGCGGCCTGGAAGTCGTTCGGCTTCATGCCCATTCCGCAAGTTCCGGCCAGGCGGTAGTGAGCCAGGACTGTGGTGGATGGTTCGCATGAGCAGCCGGGAAACCGTACTTGGCACTCGCGATCGCGGGCGGCTTTGGTGAGTTTGCTCATCTGGAGCCACCTGCTAGCCGGGCGCGCAGTTCGGCGATAGCTCCCTTGCCGACTTCGGGAGTGATTCGGCCATCTACCTTGGCCGGCAGCGCCTTGGGCATTGACTGAAGCGGCAAGCCGTCGAGCAAGCGCCGAATAGTGATCGTGTAGTTCCGGTCGAACAGCTTCAGGCTCAGCGCGGCATCGAGCTTGTTCAGGCTCTCAAAACCGCATTCTTTGGCCGTGTGCCAGACAGCATCGTGCGACCACTTGCCCTGCCCCGCCATGCCTGGATGGGCGTTCCTCACGGCTTCACGGTGAGCCACTGCCAAGGGAGGCAGGCCGAGCATTTCCGGGGTCGGCTTGCACCATTCAATGAACTGACCAGGGCTCGGGATGAAGTCGGACACCTGCTTGCGCGCCTTGATCATGCCGAATTCGATCTGGCCCTGGGTGCGGATGCCTTCGTCGAGGAAGGCTTGCATCCACTGGACCTTGGCGGCTCGGTAGGTCTCCTTGTCCGGCCAGGCTTGGCGCCATGCTGAGCGAATGAGACGAAGCTCAGTGAACAGATCGTTGATAGCGACCGCCATCTGGCGTCGGCCTTCGTCCTGGGGCGCCTGGATCTCATCTTTCGGGATGAACTCACCGGCTGCGGGGTTAGCCCAAAGGCCCTGGGTAACGGCGGATACTTGCTTCATCACGATTGCACCCCGTTCTGCCAGTCGGTGTCGTCGTCATCGAAGTCCGATGCCGGTGCTGGCTTCTGACGTATCGGTGTGACGTTGGTGGCTGCAGCGCGGGCCTTGTCGTTGTTCACCCACTTGACCAGCATGCTCACCCACTCAGCCTGAGTGTTGACCTGGTGCTGTGGCTCGTAGTGTCCGGTGAATGCGACCCGCACCTCCTCGGTGAACAGGTCAAGCGACAGGCCACGATGAAAGGCGTAGGTTTTCAAGAGCTTTTCGTCCGGCACCCAGTCAAGGGTCATCTCGCTGGGCATGCGAGGGTCGACCGGCTCCCGCGCAGAGAGAGGGTTTTGATCTTCTCTTCTCTTCTCTTCTTTAGGTAACGCACCGCTAACGCTCGAAGCGTTACTTTTTCCGTTACTCGCCTTGTGGT